>ERZ791753.1653-NODE-1653-length-13456-cov-2.172748_pt1 | contig 13456 bp, 14 predicted proteins | sample MGYA00509951_ERZ791753 | MGnify/ENA primary metagenome ERZ791753 (study PRJEB30046, sample SAMN00792026) | human gut metagenome | study: EMG produced TPA metagenomics assembly of the A metagenome-wide association study of gut microbiota in type 2... | reverse complement strand
TTTCCATATTTACAACTGCTTTTCTATCCATCAATTCCGGTATGGGGCACGCTCATATGGGCCGTTTGTTGCCGGAGGCTGTGTTCGTAAATGAAACACACATCAAAGTGAATGCGAACCCCAAAAAGCATGTGAAGAAAAGCGATACTGTTGCCAGCGAAACGCTATCAGGAGCAGCTGGATGAGAAAAATGATGCAGGTCGCGCAAATCATAGTAAAGAAAGCACTGAAGAAGGATGACGACGAGAATCGGCCATCTGTTCTGGGGAGGCAGAAAATGGTGTGTGAATCCACCACCGACCGGGAAAGCAGGGATCTTCCACAAGGGAGACCATAGGAAATGCTTTGCATACGAGACACCTACCGTAAGCGATAGACGCAGCTATATGTTGGAGGCAGAGATTACTCCCGGCAACGTTCACGACAGCGTTGCATTCGATACGCTATTTGAACGTCTGACCATATATTATCCGGAAGTTAAAGTAGTTACAGCGGATGCAGGCTACAAAACGCCGTGGATCTGCAAGCAAATCTTTGATAGTGAAAGAATCCCGTCACTCCCCTACAAGCAGTCGATGAGCAAGAAAAGCAACCGCCTTGGGATATGTATGATGAATATAACGACTGTATCCTATACATGCAGAACAAGGTCCTAAGCTATGCTACCACCAACCGTGAAGGCTATCGTAAATACAAGAGCAAAAGTTACGTCTGCCAAAGCTGCCCTGTGCGAGAAAACTGCACGCAAAACCGGTAGCATACCCAACCTTTACCCGTCATATCTGGCAGGAGTATCTGGAACGAGTGGGAGATGTTCAGCTTTCGCTGGTGGACAAAGCAACCCGCACCCTACGCTTACAGACGTTTGAGCGCGTCTTTGCATACGCAAAGGAGAAACATGTAATGCGTTATACATGATACTGAGGGTTGGTCGCGGTTACCGCATGGGTTAATCATAAGTTTGCTGCGATAAATCTCAGGAAACTCGCCATCCATAAGTGGCGACCTTTACTGATTTCTATCTGTTTACAAGCAGCCACATCGCAATCCCGCAATGTGGCCGCTTTAACGCACGGTGCATGTGTATTATAATACATACCCTGCTTGCTATGACCAACGCTCGGCAGCCAACAACAAGTTGACATTCTTTGGCGTCTGATTCACAATACGCCTGAAATGGTCATTGTCGATGATAAACGTAAGACTCCAGGAAGGGATGATAATCTATGAAATTGATGGTTGGTACTTTAACAAGAATCGGCGGTGCGGGAATAGGATACGTTTCTGTTAAAAACGATAAATTGAATCTAATCTGGTCTGATGGATCATTGAAAGATCCGAACTGGCTAGCAAAAACTAATAGTGGGCGATGGTTTGCTGTCAGCAGCAATGGAACGGATCCTAAGAAACCCGGATGCATCAATGAACTAAGAATCACTTCGGATAGAATGCAAATCGTTTCCAGCCAACCAACCGAGGGTGCAGGTCCATGCCATATAGCCTTTTCTGAGGATGAATGCTTCTTGGTCTGTGCGCAATATGCTACTGGCTCTCTGGCTGTCTTTCCTCTTTTCAATGGAAACCTAGGACAATGTATCCAACTTGTCACACATACAGGAAATGGGCCACACCCTAGCCGCCAAACGATGCCGCATATGCATCAGGTCACACGTATTCCTACGTTGCCTCACTGCTTCTGTGCGGTTGATCTGGGCATCGATGCACTGGTGATATACGAACAGGCTGTCAACGGGATGCTTAGTGAAAAATACCGCATCACTGTGCCGGCAGGACAGGGGCCGCGTCATGTCGCTTATACTGGAAATGGGAGTGCCTATTTGGTAACCGAGATCGGAAATTGTGTGTATCCTGTGATGTTTGGAGAAAATGCGGGTAAAGTGGTTGGTGAAGGTGTATCCACCTTGGAAGACTGGACAAGCGTTAATTTGGCCGCGGCATTGTGGCCAACAGCAGATGATCAGGGGTTGCTCGTGTCGAATCGCGGAGAGGGAACGATTGTGCACTATGCGATCCCTTCTTTGGAAAAAAAGGCTGTATATAGGCTTCCAGCCAAACAACCACGCGATTTTTGCGTATTGGACAACCAACGTATCGTAGCAGCATGTCAGGATTTTGGTCTGGTTTTACTCAAGGATGGAAAAGTGATAGATACTTTGCCATATATGGGTGCAGTTCGTGTGCTACGCGTTTCATAATAATGAAAGGAAACAGGGACTTTGTGATTGCTTAAGTAATACGCGCAGTTCCTCATAATACTCTGATAATATGCGAAAAGGTAAATGTTTTTCCGCCTTGGGTATATTTTTTTGCTAGCCAATTAGAAATATAATATTAACGAAAATCATTGTAGATTGTTTTATCCATATCATTCGTTGTGTTTAACGTACAAAGACGGAAGTGTACGTTAAATTATAGAAAAAAAGGAGGCTTCCACATGAAGAAATTGGGTTCCTTGCTCATTGTGCTTGCAATGCTTCTGAGTATGGCTTCTTTGGCTGTGGCCGAAGAACCCATCACCATCAGCATTATGCACTACATGGGTAATCAGGTCAAGCTGGATGCATTCGACGAGATCCTGAACAAGTATATGGAGACACATCCCAATGTTACTTTCGAATCTCAGATGTATTCGCAGAACGATTACATCGCCCAGTTGCCCATCCGTATCGCTAATGGCGATACGCCGGATATCATGATGGGCCAGCCCACCCAGTATTCCGATATCATTGAAGCGGGCAAGGTAATGGATCTCACCGGCCATGAGCTCATCACCGCACTCAACCTCAACGAAGGTGATCTGAAAAATTGCAGCTATAATGGCAACGTTTATGCCCTGCCGCTGGACTTTAAGACTTATGGTGTCATCTATAACAAGGCTATCTTTGAAAAGTATGGCCTCACGCCTCCCACCACCCAGGATGAGTTTGACGCTCTGTGCCAGACTCTTGTTGACAATGGTGTGGATCCTTTTATCCGCAATTACTCCAATGTCACCTATCCCGACATTGAAGTACGCGGCATCCTCTGGCCCCTGCTGATCGAAAACGGTCATGGCGATGCGTTTGAAAAACTGATGAATGGCGAAGCTAAGTTCACTGATTATCCCGAGTTTGCCAAGGCCTTTGAGTTGTGGGCTCGCCGCCTGGCGTTCAGCCGCGTGGATGACATGGGCAACGATACCACCATGGGGCGTCAGCTGATGGCTCAGGGGGCCGGTGCTATGATGTACGAAGGCACCTGGGCTTATGCTCAGATTCAGGACTTCAATCCAGATCAGGAATACGGTATGTTTGTGTTGCCTCGTGACGATGGCAAGGTCAATAGTTGGTGCGTGCAGCTAGACCAGATCTTCATGATCAGCAACGAGAGCAAGCATCCCGAAGCCGTGATGGAGTTCATGGCGTACCTGCTCAGCCCTGAAGTCGCCGGTTACTGGGCTGCCACCACTCTGAATCCCTCCGTGGTGCCTGGTGTGGAAACTGAAATGCCCGATGTCATCATGACTGCCATCAAGGGCAAGGAATCTGGCAACATCGCGCATGAAGGCTCTCTGACCACTTGGCTCAAGGGTGAGTACCTGACAGCGTGGCGTCAGCTGACCCAGACCTTCGCTGCGGACCGTACCTTGACTGTGGACGCAATCCTCGAAGAGCTCCAATCCGTATTTGACGAGATTAACGCCACCAAATAATTCATGCTTTCGGGAGCCCACCGGAAGGTGGGCTCCCCTTTTCTTTCCATCTCATCCTGAATGGAGGCATCCGTATGCAAATTCATCAGCGGAGTTTTGAGAGCAGCAAGCGGCTTACCTATACCTGCTTTTTAATCCCTGCTTTGCTTTTGTATCTGATCGTGGTTATTATCCCGTTTTTTCAGGGTATCCCATATTCCTTTACAAACTGGAATCTTATTTCTAATGCTTCCAACTTCATAGGCGCAAAAAACTATCAAACACTTTTCAAGTCCAAGGAGTTTTGGACGATCGTAAAAAATACTTTTCAGTTTACCCTGTACTATGTGGTACTGAGCAATGCGCTTGGTTTGGCAGTTGCGTTGATGTTGCATCGCAGCAATAAGCTCAACAACCTTTGTCGCACCATCATCTTCATGCCGTATGTCATCAGTCTTGTGACGGCTGCTTTTGTTTGGCGTTATATTTACAGCGCCATCTATTCTCCTTTGTTTAATGTTGTCAGTCCCTTAGGCTCTAAAAACACTGCCATGTTTGCCATCGCCATCATCTCTGTCTGGAGGACCAGCGGCTATTGTATGCTCATCTATATTGCAGGTTTGCAGGGGGTAGCCGACGAATACTATGAGGCAGCCAGTGTAGAAGGTGCCAATGGAATTCAAAAATTTTTTAAGATTACTGTGCCTATGCTGATTCCTGCTTTTTCAGCCAATGTATCACTGCTGCTTGCCTGGGGACTTAAGGTGTTCGAGGTTGTGCGTGCCACCACCAATGGCGGGCCTACCCGCAACGCTACCACCACCATGTCCATGTATATCTACAACATGATCTTTGCCAACAGCAAAGCGGGTTATGGTCAGGCTGCAGCCATCGTTATGACGGTTATCCTGCTGATCGTATCCTTTCTCGTTTCTAAGTTTTTCAGCACCAAGGAGGTGGTCTAAGATGACGACTGCTGCTAAGACCACCGGCCTTAATTACACCCAGAAAAAGCGCATCAAGAGCACTGTTCGTGTTCTGTGTGTGGTGCTGGTCACGCTGTTGTTTGTGTCGCCGCTGTACATAAGTTTCATCTACGCTCTCAAGACCCCTGATGAAATGGGTACGTCCAGCCCGCTTGCGTTGCCTAATCGTTTATATATTGGTAACTTTGTGGATGTGATTACGAAGAACGATCTGTTCAGGACAGGATTTATAAACAGTTTGATATGCACGGTCTGCATTGTAGCGGTGCTGTCAGTGATCACCCCCATGGCAGCCTATGCGATTTCCCGTTATGAGAACAAGTTGGTTAAATTTGTGTACTATATTTTCATGACGGGCATCTTAATTCCATTCCAGTGTATCATGTTTCCCGAATATGTAAATTTGAAAGCGGTCGGCCTCATTAACACCCTCACGGGATTTACGATTGTACGGGCCGGATTCCAAATCGGTATGTGTATGATGGTTATCACCAATTTCGTGAAAACCGTTCCCGTGGATATGGAAGAAGCTGCGTACATAGATGGTGCGTCGATTTCCAGAACATTCTGGACGATTGTCTTCCCGCTGATGAAGCCCATTAACGTGACGATGCTAGTAATCAACACGCTAAATGCATGGAACGATTACCCCGTGGCCGTGGCTATCCTGCAATCGGAGGAAAAGCGCACGTTGCCACTAGCGCAGCTCATCTACACTAGCGAATCTGGCGTGGAAGTAAACCTTGCCTTTGCTTTCTTCTGCCTGTGCATGATCCCGGTTTTGATCCTGTACCTATTTGCCCAGCGCTATATCGTTAGCGGCATCATGAGCGGAGCGGTCAAGGGTTAGCCAAAGAAAGGAGAAACAAAAGTGTTCAAAGTTGCGATTATCGATGATAACCGAGCAACCGTAGAAATGATCGCAACGACCATTAATTGGGCCGTTCTAGGCTGTACCGTTTGTGGTACAGTCTATGACGGTTTGCACGGTAAAGCGCTGATTCGTCAGCAGCTTCCGGATATTATCATTGCTGATATCCGCATGCCCGGAATGGATGGTCTCGAGATGATTAAGGGACTGCATGAGGAAAGGCCGGAAGCAAAAGTGATCTTCCTGAGTGCTTACGATGATTTCTCATATGCGCAAAAGGCCCTTGAGTATCATGCACATGAGTTTCTTGTAAAACCTCTGGAGCGCGAAAAATTGATTGCAAGTGTTGAACGGGCCATCTTTGAAAGTGGACGGGCCTTTGATGCGAATGAAGCCACCTCAGCCGAGGACAGAACGCTAGTGGATAACATGCTTGAATACATTCATGCCCATCCGATACATCCCACTTTACAGGAGTTGTCAGATCATTTCGGGTTTAGTCCGTCATACATTGGTACGCTCATCAAGCGTGAAACGGGACAAAGCTTTATGGATCTGGTAATGGATGTGCGCATTTGCCATGCCAAAAAACTGCTCAAAGAGCCCACTATCCGCATCGATGAAGTAGCGCAGGCTGTTGGCTACAAAAACTACATTTCGTTTTATAAGATGTTTACCAAGTGCACCGGTATGTCTCCTAGAGAATACAGGAATAGTGGTAAAAAAGCATGAAGCTGCAAAAGAAGATCATGCTCTCAATTACATCCATTATTTTGTGCCTCATGATCTTGATGCTGGTCTATATCAATACTGTGTTGGTACGACGAGTTGAGGCAGAAAAGGCTGCCAGCTATAAAACGACGACACAGCAGATGGTGGCGAGCACGGAGCTGATTACCAAGGAGATCGAACAGAGCCTATTTAATCAGTACTTTAATTCTCCCCTCATCAGCAAACTGCTGGACGATGGGCCGCAACTAAATAAGAAGCTTGATATCGAAAACGAGCTCATCAGTATCCCGTTGAATAACAGTAACCTCTCCAGCGCTATGCTGATTGATCTGGATGGAAACCGCTATTTTGCCTCGTCCAAATTGGATGAGCGTATAACAGTCTATGATGATGTTCTTTCTCAAACGCTGAATGAATCTTCCAATCTGTGGTTACGTGACCAGAATCAAAATGTGTTTTTAAAAAAAGAGGTCATACAGCCTATTCCCATGAAGAACGCTGGCACCATCATCGTTAAAATGGATCGCGAAAAACTGAGCTCAGCCATTGGGCTGGACGCCAATTTGGATGGCACGGTGGCTATAGCGACCGAAAGTGGACAAATTTTGATGGCGGCAAACGAAAAAGACATTTCATTGGTGGAGATGGCAGTTGCACAGGAAGGCCTAAGTTATCGGCCAATGCAGCATAGCATCCACTTAAACAACGAGGAGTACTATTTTACGCTCTATCCAGGCAAAAAGCTTTCATGGTATGTGATACAGCTTGTCCCAGTGGATGTAATGCTTTCTATGCCAATGGCGCTTTCACAAGCCATTTGGTTGGGATGTACCATGTTCCTGCTAGGTTCCCTTGGGTTAACCTATGTTATCACATATCGCTTGACACGCAATGTAAAGATGTTGGTTGGATCCATTCAAGAAATTGGTCTCGGTTACTTTGAATGCGATATTCCCGTTACTTCTCGAGATGAAATTGGCGAATTGGCACAGCAATTTCGCCGCATGCAAGGAAAATTGAAAGCCCTCACAAGCGAGATGGTCTCTAAAGCAACAGAAAAGAAAAATGCAGAATACGAGATGCTTGAGCTCAAATACCGTTCCTTCCAAGCGCAGGTAAGTCCACACTTTATCTGTAATATTCTTTCCTCCATTGATGCTTTGGCTGTGATGGGCCGTACACAGGATGTAAGCCATTTGGCCTTGGAGGCAGCAAAATACCTGCGTGGAAACCTGCGCAATGCAGATAACAAGTATACACTGCTAGCGCTCGAGGTTTGCTTTGTGCAGGAATACACAGCGTTGTATGCGGACATTTATGGCGGGTCATTTCACTTGGATATTGGCATGGCGGATGATACTGCAGAATGTGAAGTACCGACGATGCTTTTGCAGCCGTTGGTAGAAAATGCATTGGTTCATGGTTTCCCGCTTGACGATCCTGAACAAATGCATGTGATATCTATACGCTCCCGATTGGCGGACGATAACTTGGTCATTACTGTTTCGGATAACGGCCAAGGCATTGGGAGCGACGTAATTGAAATGGTGAAAAAGGCGGAGGCCGATCACCACTTTGATAAAAAGATGCTGGGCTTTGGACTCAGATCCGTTTTGCAAAGACTTAATCTTCTGTATGGCGATAAACAATCATTGCAGATCGAAAGCATACCCGGAATGCAAACGGTTATAACCATAAGCATCCCAATTAAATATGGTTATGAGGAGGACTGTGGATCATGAACAAGGTTGTACTCATCACTGGTGCCACGAAAAATACCGGTTATGCCACAGCGAAGCGCTTTGCCAAAGAAGGCTGGAATGTATGCGTTACCAGCCGTGACGACAAAGGCGCGCAAGAGGCGGCGACACGTCTGCAAACAGAATACCCTGACGTAAAAATCGAGGGCATTGCTTATGAGCAAAGCAATGTGGAGAACATTCGCGCTGGATTTAGACGTGTGAAGAAGCTGTTTGGCCGCTTGGATGCATTCATTCCCAATGCAGCACACTTGGCTGTGGGCTTGGACAGTCTCACCACTACGCCCGAGCAGTGGGACGAAGTGATGAACGCCAACTTGCGTGGCACGTTCTTTGGCTGTCAAGAGGCAGCAAAGCTGATGGTTGAAAATGATGGCGGCGCTATTGCAGTGGTTAGTTCTGTGCATGCCAACCAGTCTATTCCTGGTCGCGTAGCATATTCCGCCTCTAAGGCCGGTCTGAACGCTATGGTGCGCTGCATGGCCGTCGAAATGGGACATTTGCATATTCGTGTTAATTCCTTAATTGCTGGAGCTATTTGGACAGAGCGCTGGCTAAGCCAGACTCCGGAACAAACTCAGAAGCGCCGTGACCAGTATCCGGCAGGTAAGGAATCTGCACCAGAGGATATTGCTTCTGCGCTCTATTTTCTGTGTTCCGATCAGTCTCCCACCATCACGGGTACGGAACTCACTGTGGATAGTGGCATCAGCATTTGCTTGTTGCCTTATAACAAGCATTGGAACGATAAGGAGTAAGCTGTATGAGAATCACAAAATTTGAAACGTTTTTTGTGAAACCCCGCTGGCTAATCCTTAAGGTGCGCACCGACAATGACATCATAGGTGTAGGTGAGCCAATTCTTGAATGCCGCGCACATGCCTGTGCTGCTGCGGTGCAGGAAATTGGCCAGAATATCATTGGCGAAAACCCGCTGGAGATCGAACGTTTGTGGCAAAGGATGTATCGCAGTGGTTTCTACCGTGGTGGCCCTATCACCATGAGTGCGATTAGTGGCATTGAAATGGCCTTGTGGGATATCAAAGGCAAGGCGCTGGGCGTTCCCGCCTACGATTTGATGGGCGGCAAGGTGCGTGAGAAGATCCGTATGTACACCCATGTAAAGGCCATCGCCATTAAGGGCGGCAACACCGTGGATGAAATGTGCCAGCTTGCCAAGAAGCGCCTCAGTGAGTGGGGCATGACTGCACTCAAGTATTCCATTATCGCCCCCATCAATCCTATCATTGGCAAAGCCGAGATGAAGCCTCATATTGAACGGTTTGCTGCTGTGCGCGAAACAATTGGCGATGACGTTGATCTGGCCATTGACTTTCACGGTCGTGTCACACCCGCCAACGCTCCGCGCCTGATTGACGCGCTGGAACCCTATCATCCCTTGTTCATTGAAGAGCCGGTTCTTCCTGACAACGTCGACGAGATGGTGGATATTTCCCGCCGCACAAACGTACCTATTGCCGCTGGTGAGCGTCTGTTTGGCCGCTGGGGATACCGTGAACTGATCGAGAAGCAAGCTGTGCGCGTGTTGCAGCCTGATTTGTGCCATGTGGGCGGCATCTTTGAAGCTCGTAAGATTGCGGCAATGGGAGAAGTCTACCACATGTATGTGGCTCCACACAATCCGCTTGGCCCAATCTCACTGGCAGCTTGTCTGCAATTGGATGCCTGCATTCCCAATTTCCTCGTTCAGGAATTCCCGGGAATTCCCGAAGGATGGGATTTAGGCAAAGAACTGCTCAAGGAGCCCTTTGAGATTAAAAATGGATACATTGATGTGCCTACCAAGCCTGGTCTTGGTGTAGAGATTAACGACGATGCCTTGGAGGCACTTGCCGACGATGGCTGGCGCAAAAACCAATATGTAACCTATGAGGACGGCTCGCAAGCGGACTGGTAAGGAGGAATGGGCATGAATGCTCTGGAACGGTTGTTGGATGAAAAATTGATTATCATTGCCCGAGGCATTCCTGCCAAACAACTGGTGAAATGCTGCGAAGCACTGTTGGAAGCAGGGGTAAGTTGTTTGGAATCCACCTTCGATCACACACTTCCAGATCCTATCGCCGACAATGTGGCTAAGCTGAGGGCTGTACGCGCCGCTCTGGGCGACAAGATATGTCTAGGTGTTGGCACGGCACTGACTGTGGAAGAAGTACGAGCTGCTCATGAAGCGGGCGCAGAGTATGTGCTCAGTCCGAATACGGATCTGGACGTGATCCGCGAAACCAAGAAGCTGGGCATGTTCTCCATCCCCGGTGCTATGACCCCGTCTGAAATTTGCGCGGCATGGAAGGCAGGCGCGGACATTGTCAAATTGTTCCCCGCGGATGATGTGGGCTTCCACTATATCCAGAATCTGAAGGGTCCGCTGCCGCACATCCCGCTGATGGCCACAGGTGGCGTAAATCCAAACACCATCCCGCAGTTCTTGTCCGCGGGCATCAGTGCATGCGGTACGGGTATCACCGTTCTGAAGAAGAACTTCATTGCAAATTGCAATTATGAAGCTATCCGTGATCTTGCAAAGATGCACAAGGAGGCTGTCCGCCTTTGGCAAAAGGAGAATGAAAAATGAAAATCACGGACATCAGAGCCTATACGATGGATGCCTTTCGTACCAATTGGACCTTTATCAAGGTAGAAACTGACGAAGGTCTCTATGGCTGGGGAGAAGCCAGTCTAGGCACCCGTGAACACGCTTTAGAAGGCTGCGTAGATGATCTGAAACGCATGATCTTGGGCCGCAATCCCATCGATATTGAGAAATTGTGGTTTGAGGTTTATCGTGACAGCTATTGGAAGGGCGGCCCTGTGATGATGAGTGCACTAAGCGGCATCGAGATCGCCTGCTGGGATATCGCGGGAAAATTCTACAATACACCCGTTTGTAACCTCATTGGTGGGCGGATGCGTGAAAAAGTGCCAATGTATGCAAATGCGTGGTTTAGTGGGGCGCGCACGCCAGAGAATTTTGCACAAAAGGCAAAATATACCGTTTCCAAGGGCGTGAAGGCTCTCAAATGGGATCCCTTTGGCAAAGCACACATGACGCTTTCTCGACATGAGATGGACGAAGCCGTGGCTTGCGTGGGCGCTGTTCGGGATGCCGTGGGATGGGATGTGGAACTGCTTATCGAGTGTCATGGCCGGTTTAACCACTTTACTGCTGTCAACATGAGCAAGGAACTCGCTCAGTTCAAGCCCATGTTGATTGAGGAACCCACTGTGCCGGACTGCATCGATTCCCTCAAATGGGTTCGTGATCACAGCGCCATTCCGGTGGCGGCAGGTGAACGATTTTATGGAAAATATGCCTTTTGGGATGTGCTACACAAAGAAGCTGTGGACATCGCGCAGCCGGATATCTTTCACAACGGTGGTATTCTTGAAAGCAAGAAAGTAGCCGCAATGTGTGAAAGCTGTCATGTACCTATCAGTTTCCACAACCCATCTGGTCCTGTGTCCAATGCTGCCATTTTGCAGTTGGCGGCATGCACGCCTAATTTCCTCATCCATGAAATCATGATTACCGACGGCAGTTTCCGTAGTAAGGTATCAGATGAAGAAGTGGTGTACAAGGACGGCTTTGTGATGGTTCCAAACAGGCCTGGCCTTGGCATTGAAGTGGATGAGGACTACATTCAAACAAAACCCTATGTGCCGCGCATCTTGCGCCACTACACGGGTATGCTTACAGACATTCGACCAAAGGATGATACGGTATACTACTTCAAGGGCTGGGACAAATAAAACGGATCTGCTTGAAGGAGCCATGTTTTATATCATTGACAAAAAGGCCCTCAATCCCACCGTCACCCGCAAGACAGTCCCTGCGCCGCTGATCGCCAAGAAAATGGAACAGGGTTAGTTCAACATCCTGCGTGTGATGGAAAACAGAGAGCGCATCCCGCTTACTATTGCGGGCTATGACCGTAAGGCTGGTGCCATCACATCATCTATCAGATCGTGGCGCTGACGCCATAGAATTGAACAGCCTGAACGCTGGTAAATGTCTGCACGATTTTGTGGGACCATTGGCACGACCATGCGCACCAAAAGCATTTAAATGTTGTGGGGCTGTACCGTTGCCTATCCCGTAGTCAAAAAGCTACAAAGTGCATAGTGGACTTCCGCAACAAGGAACTGGTGATCCTAGAGGACGCTTTCCGCACAGGCAGCGATGTGCTGAAGCTCATGCAGTTGCGGTAAAAAGGACCTGGTGACCGCTGCTTAGGAATCCTTCATCCAAGTGGACAACCAGTATGACGAGATCATTGCCGTCGGGCCGCTAATGATGAAGCTTGTAGCTCAGCTGACCAAGAAGTATGGCGAGAAAACCGTTGTCAGTATGAATCCCATCATGATTGACGGTACAGGGATGGGTGGTGGCCACAGCCTCACCGTGGGCGGCGAAACTAGGTTTGCCCGTGTGGATGGTCCCGATTTTGACGGTCATCTTGTAGATTTTGACGAGGCCATCACCCGCGGCCGCATGTATAGCGATTTTGAAGCTCATCCCCGCGGAACCGCATGCAATCCTGTGAAAGCCTACCAGGCAAACAGTGCCACACCCATCAAGAAGTCCCATAAGGTGGCCGTGGTGGGTGGCGGTAACGTGACGATGGTTGTCGCGCGCTACGCTAAACGTTTGGACACGGAGGAAATAAGATCGTTTATTGCCGCGACATGTAGGAACTGCCTGCCCGGGCGAAGAAAGCGGAGCACGCGCGGGAGCAAGGCATCATCTTCAAAACCCTGTGTAACCTCGTGGAGGTGTTGGGTGATGATAACAGCAACGTGTGTGGCATTCGCTTCGTGGAAATAATGCTGGGCGAGCTTGACGAGAGTGGCAATATGTACGGTGTGAAGGAATGCAGGTCAACTTTGATAGTGTCCCCGCGACAAGTGATACCTTCGTATGGCTGGGTGAAACCAGCCACCACTCCATCCTCGAAGTGGCTGATGCTTTCATGTAACATTTTTAAAAGGCTGACGTAAAGTTTGTCGTTCTCAAGAACGAGCCTTCATCCGTCAGCGTCCTGGGCTAGCTGATGAGCTTTGTGGAGGACATGCACCAGCAAGCCAAGAAGGGCGCGGAGGTCATCGCCAAGACCAATGCTAAGAAGCTGGTTGTGTTAGACAGCTATGATACGTCCCTCGTGCGTCATGAGTATAAGAATTGGGGTACACATCAATGCTCCTGGGGTACCATGGACAGCATGCCGGAGGTACCCGGCATCGCGCTGCGTTCGGATGGCCATGTAGGCGTGTACATCGGCGGCGGCTTCGCTGTGGAGGAATGCAGCTTTTCCGATGGCTGTGTCAAGACCTGTGTCAAGGACGGTACTGTCAAGAGTTATGCGCAAAATCGGTTTGCAGACTCCGGCTGAATGAG
>ERZ791753.1630-NODE-1630-length-13596-cov-11.064028_pt1 | contig 13596 bp, 10 predicted proteins | sample MGYA00509951_ERZ791753 | MGnify/ENA primary metagenome ERZ791753 (study PRJEB30046, sample SAMN00792026) | human gut metagenome | study: EMG produced TPA metagenomics assembly of the A metagenome-wide association study of gut microbiota in type 2... | reverse complement strand
CGCCGCCGTGCGGCAGTACGCGCCGCGCTGGGAGGATCATCTGGCCCACGACTGGCTCAAAGCAAGGCTGCTGGCGGAGCCGTTCGCGGCGTTGGACGCGCGGACCGTCTCGCAGATCCACCTCAGCAACCTGAAAAACGCCGTCCACTGGACGGTCAAGCTCACGCAGATCAATATGCTGCTGGAATATGTCCGGACGCACCCGGAGACGGCGTTCCACACGGCGCTGCATTTTTCCAATCTGCTCTGCGTCAGCGAGCATCTTCCCGTGCGTGAGGCGGCGGGCAACGCGCTGCTTTCTGTGGCCCCCGATCTGCTCGTCGACCAGATCAACGAGATCGGCATCGACCTGACGCGCGAGCTGGAATCCGGGCAGGAGCAGATTTCGCGCTTCATCCCGCCGTATCTGGGAAGGCTTTTGTGCCTGCTGCCGGAAAAGGAGCTGGGCGAGTCTGTAGAGTCTATCGGAAAGCTTGCCTGCGGCGCGTCCATCCGGCCCGCGCGCGTGGCGCTGTTCACGCTCGGCGAGGCGCTGAATGTGCTGCCGGAGCAGGAGGCGCAGATCGCTGATCACATCCTCGGCCTCATCCTTACCGGCATTTCCCACTATGACGAGACGATCCACCAGACGGCGCTGGCCGTCCTCTGCCGCGATATTTTCGGCCGCGACCAGCTCTCCCTTGCCAGAAAGCATGATATTTTCGTCCGTCTGCACAAAAAGCTCCTGACGCTTTTGGCAGAACCGCGCACCGGCCAGCTGACATTCTTCAACTGCGCGGCCATGCTCAACCATCTGTACCGCTATACCGTCCGGCAGGAGCTGCTGGAGGGGCCGTTCCGCTTCCCGCCGGAAAAACCCGCCGCGTTTTTCCCCGGCACGTTCGACCCGTTTTCCGTCGGCCATAAGCAGATCGTGCAGGAAATCCGCGCACGCGGCTTCGAGGTCTATCTGGCCGTCGACGAGTTCTCGTGGAGCAAGAAAACGCTCCCCAAGCTCCTGCGCCGCCGCATTGTCTCCATTTCGACCGCCGACCAGTGGGACACATATCTGTTCCCAGACGAGATCCCCGTCAATATCGCCATGCCGGACGATCTTGCCCGCCTGCGGCAGCTGTTTCCGGGCAGAGAAGTCTATCTTGTCGCAGGCAGCGATGTGATCGCCAACGCCTCGGCGTACAAGCACACAGAGCCCGGCACAGCTGCGGACTATGACCACATCATCTTCTGCCGCGACGGCAGTGCCGACCGCGCGGCGCTGGCCTCGATCATCCGGGGAAAGCTCCTGCTTCTGTCGCTGCCGCCGTTTTATGAGACAGTCAGCTCCACGCGCATCCGCGCCTCGGTCGACCAGAACCTTGATATTTCCATGCTCGTCGCACCGGTCGTGCAGACGTATATTTATGAATGCGGCCTGTACGTCCGTTCCCCGGAGCAGAAGGACGTGCTGCGGCGCGAAGCGCTCTATTTCCGAAATGTCACGCAGGACGAGCAAACGCTCCCGCAGGCCGTCCGGGCCTGTATGCGGGGCAAAAAAGCGCCCCGCGCGGCGCTTCTGCTGGCAAGACCTGCGCGTCTGCTCGGCTGGGCGGCGGGACATACGATTTTGCTGGACGATCTGTATGACGCGCTCGGCTCTCTGGACGCGTGCAGCTATGTGCGCCAGCACGCCTCCGGCCAGATCCTGTTCGTTGACGCGGCGCAGGCCGAGGGGGAGGACGCGCTGCGGATGCTCCTCAACGAGCTGCTTGCCAGAAGTCTTGAGCAGGGGCACACCTATGCGCTCTGCCGCTGTGGGGAAGACCAGACGGAGCTGCAGAGTGCCCTGCGCCAGCTCGGCTTTACACAGGCCGCAGACGGCATCTATTATGTCGATATGCGCAACCCCGTCATGCTCCTGCAGGACGCCATGCTCTGCATCAAGCCCCCGCACCGCGACGCACCCGCTGTGCGCGAGGCCGTTTTGCAGACCCGGCCCCGCCTGCGCATGGCGCTCAGCGCCATGTTCCCTGGCAAGCTCCTTCTGTGCTTCGACACGGAAATGCTCAATCAGGCCATTGCCCAACGCATTGAGCGCATGAACGGCGTGCAGGACGTGCCCGAGGGCGTCTGGCAGCTCGGACCGTATATGTGCGTGCCCTACGGGAAAATTTTTGCGGACGCCATCGTGCCCAATACGGTCACGAAGACGCTCCACGTGGAAAAATGCTACGCGCCCGACGTGCGCAGCTTCACGATCGAGGAATACCCGGATTATTCTCCGCTGCCGGGACAGGTCCGCACGCTGCGCTCGTTCCACCGGCCCATTATTCTGGTCGACGATCTGCTGCACAAGGGCTACCGCATCGAAAAGCTCGACCGCGTCTTCCGGCAGGAGCAGCTTGCCGTTGACCGCATCGTCGTCGCCGTCATGTCCGGCTATGGCCGCGATCTGATGCGCGTGCAGGGCAGGCGGGCCGAGTGCGAGTATTTTATTCCGAATCTCCATTACTGGGTCACGGAGAGTCTGCTCTATCCCTTTATCGGCGGCGACAGCGTCGCGGGCCGCAGGCAGAAGGAGCGGATGCTCCCGTCTGTCAATATGATCCTGCCGTATGTCTATCCCGGCTATTTCTTCGACGTGACGGAAGGGAGCATCCGGGGCCTTTCAAAAACGGCGCTGGAAAACGCCATGCAGATCCTCCGCGCGCTTGAACGTGAGCACCAGCGCGTGTTCTCAGCCGCGCTGACCATCCGCCGCCTCGGCGAAGCCCTGACGCAGCCCCGCCTGCCCGACAAGGGCGACTGCATGACCTTCGATTTCTCCCTCCCGGCCTCCAGCTACCTCGAAGAAGACCTCTCCCGTCTGGACCGCATCTGCCGCTGAGTGCCTGAGAGGCCGAGCGGCAGACAGCTGCGAAAAGCGGAAGCCCAATGCGAATTCGTGACTGCACCCTAGGGGCGGACGACTCTGTCCGCCCGCAGAATACAGTGCTTTTTCGTGAATTTGCGGCGAATTCGCAACATTTATCGGGCCGACAGAGGCGCCGGCCCCTAACAGACGCTTCCACAAAAAAGCTGTGCCCCGGCTGCCTGACGGCAGCCGGGGCGCGGTTGCTTATTTGGTTCTGCTGCAGCCGGTGCAGCTGTCTTCGGGCTTGATGCACGGTTCGTTTTTCCCGGGGAAGAACGCGTCCATCGGGAAATCGATCTGGCTGAAGACCTCGCAGGGGCTTTCCGTGCTCGTGCCGCCCACCGGCGGGCAGGTCTTCGACGGAACGCAGTAGTCGAACGTCGGGATGAGCAGCTGCGTGTCGCGTTCGAGCCGGACGATGGAGAACTGTCCAATCGTGACAAGCAGGCGCTTGCATTCGCCGGTCAGCACCAGCGACTCGTCGAAGCAGCCCAGCAGCGCCTCCGGGATGGCGGGCGAGGCTTCGTTCTGGCAGCAGCAGCTGCACGCCTCCATCACGCGCGAGCCGAGGATGATCGGGTCGACCGTCTCCGCAATGGCCCGCGGCAGCGAGACGGACTGCAAAGACTTCTTACAAAGGCACGTCAGATCGTCCCGGCTGGAGAAAATGCGTGCGCTCGTTTCCCCGCCGAACAGAACCAGCCGCTTGGAGAACACGGCAAGGCCCGTGACGGTATTCGTGCGTCCGGCCGAGAGCGTCGCGTCGGCAATGACGCGGTAATAGAACGTTACGTCGACCGTAAAATAGCCGGAGGAGTAGGGAACCGGCTCCACCTGTACCTGAGTAAAGAGCAGCTCCACATACCGCGCCTTTGCGCTTGCCGCGCAGTCGAGCGTCTGCTGGGAGTCGACCGTTAAGTACACGCGCAGATCCTCAATGCAGTCCTTGGCGAGACAGCTGTCTGTGATTTTCCCCGTATGCACACAAACCGCTTCACGGATGCCGCGCAGATCACAGGTCTTGCCCGTCTGTGCAGGTTCAGACATTCGGATGACCTCCTATATATGATATCGTAAAGGTTCGCGTGGCCGAAACAGGGTCGTTCACGCTTCGCTTTCATAACAGTTTATGCAAAACCGCCCGTATGTGAAACACCGCGCGGGGAAATTGAACCCGAAATTGCGTGGACAAATGCGGAAATATGTGCTAAGATGATAGATGAATTCTAAATTGGTGAGGTATGCCTGCACATGAAACTGGATATCATGGGGCTGCAATTTGATAATGTCACGATGGACGAGGCCTCTGCGCGCGCGGAACAGATCCTTGCGGGCAAAAAGACCTGCTATGCCGTGACCCCGAACGCCGAGATCGCCTATGAGGCGCTGTACGACGAAACGCTCCGCGCGCTCATCAACGGCGCCGATCTCGTCCTGCCGGACGGCGCAGGCGTTGTGCTCGCGTCGAAGCTTCTCAAAACGCCGCTGAAGCAGAAGGTCGCGGGCGTCGATTTTGCCGACCGCCTGCTGTCCATCCTCGAAAAGACCGGCGGCGGGCTGTTCCTGCTCGGCAGCAAGCCCGGTGTTGCGGAGCTTGCCGCGCAGAAAATGACAGAAAAGCACCCGAAGCTGTACATCTGCGGCATGAATGACGGCTATTTCAAGGATGAAGCACCGGTCATCGAGAAGATCAATGCCGCAAAGCCCGATGTACTTTTCGTCTGCCTCGGCGCGCCGAAGCAGGAGCTGTTTATGAAAAATCATCTGGACGAGCTGCATATCAAGCTTATGATCGGCCTCGGCGGCTCGCTCGACAGCTTCGCGGGCACGGTCAAGCGCGCTCCAAAGTGGATGATCCGCTGCAATCTTGAGTGGCTCTACCGGCTCATCAAGGAGCCGAAGCGGTTCGGACGGATGCTCCGGCTGCCAAAATACCTGTTCGCCGTGCTTGGCAAACGGATAAGAGGGTAAGCAATATGGGAAAACTGATCGTGTTTGAAGGAACCGACGGAACAGGGAAGTCGACGCAGTTTGCGCTTCTGACAAAGCGCCTGCAAAACGAGAACGTTTCATTCCGCCGTCTGCAATTTCCGCAGTATCTGGAGCCGTCGTCAGCGCTCATCCGGATGTACCTGAACGGCGAGTTCGGCGAGAACCCGAACGATGTCAACGCCTACGCGGCCTCCACATTCTATGCCGTTGACCGCTTCGCGTCCTATCAGCGCGTGTGGAAAAACGACTATGCCTCGGGCGGGCTGATCCTGTCCGACCGCTATACGACCTCCAATGCTGTCCACCAGGGCGGCAAGCTGGAGGGAAAGGAGCGGGAGGAATTCTTCTCGTGGCTCTATGATCTGGAATTCAACCGCATGGGCCTGCCGAAGCCGGATCTGGTCCTGTGGCTCGATATGCCGGTCGAGATCGCCGAGACGCTCATGCGCAGACGCGAGAGAGACACCAGCACGAAGGCCGATATCCACGAGCGCGACGACGGGTACCTGCACAAATGCCGCGAGGTCGCGCAGCAGGCGGCGGATTATTTCGGCTGGACGCGCGTTTCGTGCGTCCGGGACGGAAAGCTCCGTTCCATCGAGGATATCCACGAGGAATTGTATGCACGTGTAAAATCATGTTTGGAGGAAGTGTGATACCATGGTATATATCATCTTGGGTAAGGGCTTTGAGCCGATGGAAGCAATTGCGCCGTGCGACATTCTGCGGCGCGGAGGCGCGGAGGTCCGTTTTGCCGGGATCGGCGGGACGCTGATCGAGGGCGGCCACGGCATTTCGGTGCAGGCGGACTGCACCGTTGAGCAGATGAAGCTGGCGGAGGCCGATATGGTGCTCCTGCCGGGCGGACTCGGCGGCGTGCATTCGATCCTGGCAAGCGAAACGGCCATGAATTTCATCCGCCTTGCGTATGAAAAAAACTGCTATGTCGCAGCTATCTGTGCTGCGCCGACTATTCTTGCGAGACTTCACATCACGGATGGACGCAAGGCAACCTGCTATCCCGGCATGGAAGACCAAATGGGCACAGCACAGATGATCCCCTGCGGCGCAGTGCAGGACGGGAACGTCATCACCGGCCGCGCAGCCGGCTCTGCCGACGAATTCGGCCTCGCCTGCCTGCGGGCGCTCAAGGGTGAGGATACGGCCCGTCAGGTCGCCTCCGACATTGTCTACCGCGTATAAGGGAGGAACACATGGCAGATTTGACCCCGAATAAGCGTCCGGACGGGCAGTTGCCGGAAGACGGCGGGCTGGAAAAAAGTCTGGAATCGCTTTCGCTCGACGAGCTGCTTGCGTCCGTCAAGGACGATCTTGCGCGCGTCGACGCGATGATGAACGACAAGGATGAGGCAGAGCAGGCCAAAACGCAGGCTGAGGCCGAGCTGGCGCAGGAGACGCAGCCGCAGAAGCAGACGCCCAATATGCCTCCGCTGTTCGAGCCGAAGATCCCGGAGGAATACGCGGATCTGACCGTCGACCAGCAGCCGCAGGAGCCGGAACCGGCGGAGGAAAAAAAGCACGGACGGCTGCCGTCCGGCATCCGGGTGCTGCTGTATGTGTGCTGCGTGCTGGCCGCGTCGGTGCTGCTTGCCGTGTTTGCGTGGCGCTGCGCGGACGATGTGCTGTCCCTGACCAAGCCGGACGCAGAGGTGACCGTCACCATTGCAGACGGCGCGACGATCTCGCAGATCGCAAAGGAACTGCGGGACAGTGGCCTTGTCCGTTCGGAAACGCTTTTCAAGCTGTACTGCTGGGCCACCCACGCCGAGCGCACCATTGAGCCGGGTACGTATTCGCTCAACAGCCGCTATGACTATCATGCGCTTGTCAGCAATATGGTCGAGGCCAGCCCCGACCGCTCTGTCGTGGAGATCACCATTCCCGAGGGCTACGAGTGCGAGGATATCTTCCGTCTGCTGGAGGAAAACGGCGTCTGCTCGTATCAGGATCTGGCGAACGCCGCGTCGACCTATGAATTCGACTATGCGTTCCTGCAGGAGATCCCCTACGGCAGCGAGAACCGGCTGGAGGGCTATCTCTTCCCGGATACCTACCAGTTCTATATGGGAGACGACCCGGAGAACGTCATTGACAAATTCCTGCGCAACTTTGATAACAAATTCACCAGCGACCTCTATGACGCGCTGGACGCGTTGAACGACCGCCTTGCCCAGCGCATGCGGGAGAACGCATTCACCGAAACGGAGATCACGGACGCCAAGCTTTCGCTCTACGACCTCATCACGGTCGCATCCCTCGTCGAAAAGGAGACGGCCAGAACGTCCGAGAGCGCAACGATCGCCTCCGTCATCTATAACCGCCTGTGCAGCAAGCTCTATCCCTGCCTGGAGATCGACGCGACCATCCAGTATGCGCTTGCCGAGCGCAAGGAGATCCTGTCCAACGCAGACAAGGGCGTTCTCAGCCCCTATAACACCTACACAAACGCTGGCCTGCCCGCAGGCCCGATCGCAAATCCCGGCATGAATTCCATCCGTGCCGCGCTTTACCCGGCGGAGACGAAATATTATTTCTATGCGCTGGATACGACCGGTGTGCACCACTTCTCCGAGACGTATTATGAGCATCAGAACTTCCTGAACGAGCTCGCGGGCAAGGACGAAGAGGAAGACCAGCAGACCGGTACGGGCGATGAAACCACCGCAGATCAGACCGGCGGTACCACAGATACGGAGAACCAGACAGATGGATAGACGCAAACCGGAGCTTTTGTGCCCCGCAGGGGACATGGAAAAGCTGCGCATGGCCGTCGCCTACGGCGCGGACGCGGTCTATCTGGCCGGAACCAGCTTCGGTATGCGCTCGTTTACCGCCAACTTTGCCCCGGACGAGCTGCCGCAGGCGATCAAGCTTGCGCATGACGCGGGCGTGAAGGTGCACTGCACGGTCAATATCATGCCGCGCAACGACGAAGTCGCCGCGCTCCCGGCTTATCTTGAGCAGCTGGACGCGGCGGGCGTCGACGCGCTGATCCTTGCGGATCTCGGTGCGTTCATGATGGCCGGGAAATACGCCCCGCACTGCCAGCGCCACGTGTCGACGCAGCAGTCGGTCGCAAACTACGCCTGCGCGCAAAGCTGGTTCGATCTCGGCGCCAGCCGCGTTGTGCTTGCGCGGGAGCTGAGCCTGCGGGAGATCCTCGGCATCCGCGAATGCGTCTCGCCGGAGCTGGAGCTTGAGACGTTCTGCCACGGGGCCATGTGCGTGTCCTATTCGGGCCGCTGCCTGCTCAGCAACTATATGACCGGCCGCGACTCCAACCGCGGCCAGTGTGCCCAGCCCTGCCGGTACCAGTACGCGCTGATGGAGGAAAAGCGCCCCGGCGAATATTTCCCCGTCTTCGAGGATGAAAAGGGCACGTACATCATGAATTCCCGCGATATGTGCATGATCGACCATCTGGACGAGCTATGCGACGCCGGGATCGACTGCCTGAAGATCGAGGGCCGCGCCAAATCGGCCTATTATGCCGCCATCGTCACCGGAGCCTACCGCCACGTGCTCGACGACGTGTGGGCAGGCCGCACACCGGACAGGATCTGGCGCGACGAGGTCGAGCACGTCTCGCACCGCCATTATTCTACCGGCTTTTATTACGGCCAGCCCGGCCAGTTTACGGAGAACTCCCGCTATCTGCGCGAGTGGCAGATTTGCGCCGTCGTTGAGAAATGCGACGCGGAGGGAAACGCGGTCCTCAGCCTGCGCAACAAATTTGCGGCAGGGGATACCGTCGAGGTCGTCGGCCCGGATCTGCGCCCATTTTCGTGGCAGGTGCCGCCGATGGAGGATCTGGACGGCGTTCCGCTCCTCGAACCCCGCACGCCGCAGATGCGCTTCCGCGCGAAGCTCCCCAAGAGGGTCCCGCCCCTCTCCTTCATCCGCCACGCCGTCGAATTATCCGGCCGATAAGCAAACAACAGGCGCTCCGATTTCTGCGGAGCGCCTGTTGTTTTCGTCAATCCTTATGGTAGCCGAAATTCGAGATCATGAAATCGCTGTCGCGCCAGTTTTCCTTGACGCGTACCCAGGTCTGCAAAAAGACCTTCGTGCCCATGAAGCGTTCGCAGTCCTTGCGTGCATCCGAGCTGATCTTCTTGAGCATCTGGCCGTTCTTGCCGATGATAATGCCCTTGTGGCTGGCCTTTTCACAGTAGATCGTCGCGTCCAGATCAATGATGCCGTCGTCGCGCTCGGAGAATTTTGTAATCTCGACCGCCGTGCCGTGCGGAATTTCCTTTTCGAGGTTCCACAGCAGCTTTTCGCGGATGATCTCGGCCATGACCTGCTTTTCGGGCATATCGGTCGAAATGCCCTCCGGGAACATGAACGGCCCCGGCTGTGCAAAGCCCTCGCAGACCTGCATCAGGCTGTCCAGCCCGTCGTGCCACTTTGCGCTGATGGGAATGACGTCCGTAAAGTCCAGCAGATCTTTATAGGCCGCAATAACCGGCAGCAGCGTTTCCTTTTCCACGGTATCGATCTTGTTGATGACCAGAATCGCCGGAACCTTTGCTTCCCTGATTTTCTCAATCAGCTCCTGCTCCTGCGGGCCGACGTTTGCGATCGGCTCGACCAGCAGAATGACGGCGTCGACGTCGGCCACGGATTGATTGACGACGTTGACCATATAATCGCCCAGCTTTGTGCGCGGCCTATGGAAGCCCGGCGTGTCGATAAACACCAGCTGCGTATCGCCGCGGTCGACGATGGCGCAGATGCGGTTGCGTGTGGTCTGGGGTTTATGGGATACGATGGCGATCTTCTCGCCGACGAGCGCGTTGGCAAGCGTGGACTTGCCGACATTCGGCCGCCCGGCGATCGTGATCATCGCGGTTTTGGTTTTCATATCTGTTCTCCTGTGCAAAATTCAAAATACATCTGGTCCTCGGCCAGATTCTCATGTCCGTCATCAATTTCTCCGACCACGCCGCCCATTTTTTCATAAAAGCGCCGTGCGGGCAGATTATGTACATTGCAGCCGCAGAAAAAACTGTCCAGTTTCCGTTCCCGCGCGGCCTGACGCACCTGTGCAAAGATGCGTCGACCCAGGCCCATATGCTGGTACGGCGGCAGCAGGTACAGAGAATTGAGGCAAAAAGAAAAGTCCTTATAGCCACCGTGGCTTGCCGCGCCATAGCTGAAATAGCCTGCACACTGGCCGCCGTCCATGACCAGATATGCCATATAATCTGTCTGCTCCAGCCTCGCCCGTTCCCGCTGCGTCTGTTCAGCAAGATCATATTCGTCGATCCATGCATCCGGATAGATTCCACGATACGTCGCGTCCCATGCGCTGCGCCGGGTCTCGGCAAGCAACTCCGCATCCGTGACTGCAGCGGCGGATAAAAAGATTCTGCTCCATCATCTCGGCAGTTCAATTTCGGCCAGAATGGCCTCTTCGGCGGCACGCATCTGCTTTTTCATCGGCCCTTCGTCCACATGGTCGTAGCCCAGCAGATGCAGAATGGAGTGGATGGTCAGATACCCGACCTCGCGCCGGGCGCTGTGGCCGAACTCGGCGGCCTGCTGTCTGGCCCGTTCGAGACTGATGGCCATGTCGCCCAGCGGCACAAGCCCGGTGTCCGGGTCTTTATATGCTTCCCACGACGCGGGGAGCTGCCCCGCCGTCAGCTCAAACATCGGGAACGACAGCACGTCCGTCGCCTTGTCGATCTTGCGGTATGCGTTGTTGATGGCGCGGATGCCCTCGTCGTCCGTCACAAGGACGTTGATCTCACATGGGGTGTTGATGCCCTGATGGGCCAGCGCGGCGGTGATACATTTGGAGATCTGCTGCTTGAGCGCAAAGTCGCGCAGACTGCGGCCTTCGCAGCGGATGACAATGCGATGCTTCATTTCTTTTCCCTCTTCCAGTCCGGCTTCCTTGTAAATGTCCGGGCGCGTTCGTCCGGCAGCCGGTTCTTTTCATATTTGTCATAGGCCGCAACGATGCGCTGCACCAGCACGTGCCGCACCACGTCCGCCGGCGTCAGACGGCAGATCTGGATATCCTCGACCCCGTCCAGCACGCGGATGGCCTCCTTCAGACCGCTGACCTTGTCGCCCGGCAGATCGATCTGCGTGATATCGCCTGTAATGACGATCTTCGAGCCGAAGCCGAGGCGCGTCAGGAACATTTTCATCTGCTCCCGCGTGGTGTTCTGTGCCTCGTCAAGAATGATAAAGCTGTCGTCCAGCGTCCGCCCGCGCATATAGGCCAGCGGCGCGACCTCGATATTTCCGCGCTCAAGATACTTTCCATACGTCTCCGGCCCCAGCATATCGAACAGCGCGTCATATAATGGCCGCAGATAGGGGTCTACCTTGTTCTGCAGATCGCCCGGCAGGAAGCCAAGCCGTTCGCCAGCCTCCACGGCGGGCCGCGTCAGAATAATGCGGTTGACGGTTTTTGCGCGGAACGCCGCGACTGCCTCCGCCACGGCCAGATACGTCTTGCCCGTACCGGCGGGGCCGACGCCAATGGTGATGGTGTTTTTCTCAATGGCCTTGAGATAATTCTGCTGGCCGATGGTCTTGGCCTTGACGGGCCGCCCCTTGGCCGTCACGCAGACGACGTCCTTGGCCATTTTGCTGACCTGATCCTCGTTTCCGGTGTTGACGAGATTGATGAGGTAGCGCACCTTCTGTTCGTCGATCTCCTCGCCCTTGGCTGACAGCGCCAGCAGCGCTTCAATTGCGCGGCACCCCTTGTCGGCAGCCTCCTCGTCGCCCGTGACTTTCAGCTCGTTGTTGCGGTTCGTGATCTTGACGCCGAAGGCATCTTCGATCCGGCGCACATTTTCGTCGAAGGAGCCGAAAACGTCGATCAGCTGCTCGACACGTTCTGCATTGATGGTTCGTTCTGTCATTCAATCGCTTCCTTTAGGCTTGCGGGCCGCATACGCGCGATCATTTCCTCGCACCGCAGACTGGCAAACAGCCGGATACACCCGCCGGACTGCTCCGTCCGGACAGAGCTGCTCCTGATGCTTCCGGCGATCATATCACGCATGGCATCCGCCTGCACCAGCTCCAGAAGCCTGCCTTCCGCGTCCTGCGCCCGCAATGTTTCTTCTCTTGTATCATACTCACAAATTCTTGTAATTGCAATCCCCAAAGGCAAAGAAAACCCGCCGGGGAGCGTCAGAACCCGCGTTTTTGTCTCTTTTTCGTAAAATCCTTCCGGTACGTCCGCGCCGAAAAGCGAAATGCGCCGCCGTCCGACAAGCAGACTGACCGCATAGCGCGGAGCCGTGCGGTTCGTCTTGATCTGCTCCGCCTCCGGTAGGACGCACACGGCCTGCCGGACCGTCTCGGCGTAGATCTCCGCCCGCGCCGCTGTCACCTGCGTTTTAAACCCGAAGTCTGTGTACGCCGATACCAGCAGCTCTCCGCCCGCAACAGCCTGCCCCGGCGCGCAGAGACAGTTCCCGGCCACAGCCTCCACGCGCGTTAAGACGCCCGCACGCGAGGCGATTACATCTGTCGGCACTTTTCGGTCGAGCACCGGAGCCTTGTCTGGCCGTTCCCGCACGAGCACGCGCGCACACATACCGCTCTGCTGCACCGTCAGCCACTGCAGCTTCGGTATGCGAAGCAGCATCTGGTTCTTCAGCTCCTGCGGCTTGATCGACGGCCCATATGTCCCGAACCCCACGCCAAGCTCCCGCAGCTCCCGCAGGATCTGCGCGCTCGGGACAGCCTCGTTTCCCTCGACTTCGTAGAAAAAAACATATTTCGGCACAACGATCCCCGCTGCGATAGCCGCTGCCAGCAGAATAAGCAGCGCGGGCCGCTTCCGCAGCCCGCCGAACACGGTGGAAAAGCCGCCGCGCTCTATGACCGCACAGTCGCACCCGCCCATGCGCACGAGCTGCGCCGCGCGCGCCTCGTCCCGTCGCAGGATCCAGACCTCGGCGGTAAAGTCGTCCGGTTTTGCGCAGAAATGGAATGCGATGCGCGCCTTTGCCAGCCGCTGCATACACCATTCCGGGCTTGCTCCCGTGATGGACAGCCGAGACACGCCGAGAAAAAACCAGATCACCCGCCACATCCGCGCAGACCTCCCTCACCGTAGGTCAGACAGTCGATCTGCCCGATGATCGTCAGCCGTTCCCGGTGCATCTGCCGGATCTCCAGCCCGCTTCCCACGACGGTCAGGCTCCCGATGTTCAGCCCGATCACGATCCGCTCCCGGTTATATTCCAGAATCCCGGTGTGCCGGTCGACCGAGCACTCCCGGAACCCGTTGACCTCCAGATGCGGCAGCCCCGCGGCAATATCCATCGGCAGCCCCAGCCGCACAGATGCAGCGGCCAGATACGAACGCAGTTTTTTCAACCAGCAGCGCCTCCTGTTTTTCGTTTGCTATATGCTTATGCCCAAAAGACTAATTCTTTCCACCGCTGCATAGGTTTTTATCCAGAGGAGGGGAGAGGCATGAAAAAGCTATTCCAGGCGCTCACGCTTCTTGCGGCGTTTGTTCTGCTCATCGCGCTGCCGCAGACTGCGGCGGACGGCGTGCGCAGCGCGCTCACGCTCTGCGGGCGGGTGATCCTGCCGTCGCTGTTTCCGTTTTTTGTGTGCAGCAATCTGTTCCTGCTGCTTGGCTATTCCGCACGGCTCTCCGCGCGGTTCGGAGGCGCGGCGGCAAAGCTCCTGCGCCTGCCGCC
>ERZ791753.1622-NODE-1622-length-13645-cov-17.049890_pt1 | contig 13645 bp, 6 predicted proteins | sample MGYA00509951_ERZ791753 | MGnify/ENA primary metagenome ERZ791753 (study PRJEB30046, sample SAMN00792026) | human gut metagenome | study: EMG produced TPA metagenomics assembly of the A metagenome-wide association study of gut microbiota in type 2... | reverse complement strand
CGCGCACGCGGAAGGACTGGCCGTCGTCGATGCCGGCAGGAACCTTGACGCGGATGGTCTTCGTGTGGCGCACCTTGCCCTTGCCCCGGCAGGCGGTGCAGGGGTCGGTGATGATGGTGCCGCTGCCGCCGCACTTCGGGCACGGCTGATTGGACTGCATGGTCATGCCCATGAAATTCTGCTGGGTGCGCACGGTGCCGGTGCCGTGGCAGTACGTACAGGTCTGGGGGCTCGTGCCCTCCTTTGCGCCGCTTCCATGGCAGGTGCTGCACGTTTCGATGCGGGAGAAGGTGATCTCGCGTTCACAGCCGAAAGCCGCGTCCTCAAAGCTGATCTCGATCTCACTGACGACGTTCTGGCCCTTCGCCGGGCCTCTTCTGCGGCCGGACGACGACGCGCCGCCGCCGAAGAAATCGCCGAAGATATCGCTGAAATCCCCGAAGCCGCTGAAGCCGCCGCCTCCAAATCCGCCGAAGCCCGCGTTCGGATTGAAATTCGGGTCGACGCCCGCGAAGCCATACTGGTCGTACCGGGCCTTTTTATCGGCGTCGGACAGGACCTCATACGCCTCGTTGATCTCCTTGAACTTTTCCTCGGCGGTCTTGTCGCCGGGGTTCTGATCGGGGTGGTATTTCATGGCCAGCTTGCGGTAGGCCTTTTTGATCTCGGCGTCGGACGCGTTTTTCTCGACGCCCAGCACCTCGTAATAATCTCGTTTGTTCTGATCTGCCATACTATCTCACCTCAGATTCGGTGGGTAACAGCCGATAGGGGCGGTCACGCCGCCCCTGTCAAGCTGTGCTTCACGAATTAGTTGTCCTTGACCTCTTCGTAGTCCGCGTCGACGACGCCGTCGTCATTGCCGCCCGCCTGCTGGCCGGCCTGGCCGGCGTTCGGGCTGGCATTCGGCTCGCCCTGCGGGGCCGCGTTCTTATAGAGCTTCTCGGACACGGCGTAGAACGCCTTCTGAACCTCCTCGGTCGCAGCCTTGATGGCGGCGAGGTCGGTGCCCTTCTGGGCGGTCTTCAGCTTTTCAATGGCTTCCTTGACGGGGGCCTTCTCAGCCTCTGTGACCTTGTCGCCCATCTCGTTCAGGGTCTTTTCGGACTGGTAGATGATCTGGTCGGCGTTGTTGCGGGTGTCGACCTCGTCCTTGCGGGCCTTATCCTGCGCCGCATACTGCTCCGCTTCGCGGACAGCCTTGTCGATATCCTCCTTCGAGAGGTTCGAAGAAGCAGTGATGGTGATCTTCTGCTCGGCGCCGGTGCCGAGATCCTTCGCGGAGACGTTCACGATGCCGTTGGCGTCGATGTCGAACGTGACCTCGATCTGCGGAACGCCTCTGGGTGCCGGAGCGATGCCGGTCAGCTGGAACACACCGAGCGTCTTGTTGTCGGCTGCCATCTCACGCTCACCCTGCAGGACATGGACCTCAACGGAGGTCTGGCTGTCAGCGGCGGTAGAGAAGACTTGGCTCTTCTTGGTCGGGATGGTGGTGTTGCGGTCGATCAGCTTGGTGAACACGCCGCCCATCGTCTCGATGCCGAGAGACAGCGGAGTGACGTCCAGCAGCAGCAGGCCCTTGACGTCGCCGCCAAGCACGCCGCCCTGGATCGCTGCGCCGACAGCCACGCACTCGTCGGGGTTGATGCCCTTGAAGCCTTCCTTGCCGGTCAGCTTCTTGACCTCATCCTGCACGGCCGGAATACGCGTCGAGCCGCCGACCAGAAGGACCTTGGAAATATCGTTGGCGGTCAGACCGGCATCGGCCATCGCCTGCTTGACCGGGCCTGCGGTCGCTTCGACCAGATGGGCGGTCAGCTCGTTGAACTTTGCACGCGTCAGCGTGACGTCCAGATGCTTCGGGCCTGTTGCGTCAGCGGTGATATACGGCAGGTTGATGTTCGTGGAGGTCACGCCGGACAGCTCGATCTTGGCCTTTTCGGCGGCTTCCTTCAGTCTCTGCATGGCGACCTTGTCGTTGGACAGATCGATGCCCTCTGCCTTCTTGAATTCGGAAACGAGGTAGTTCATGACGCACTCGTCGAAATCATCGCCGCCGAGGTGGGTGTTGCCGTTGGTGGCAAGGACTTCGATAACGCCGTCGCCGATGTCCAGAATGGAGACATCGAACGTGCCGCCGCCGAGGTCGTAGACCATGACCTTCTGCTCGGCTTCCTTGTCGACGCCGTAGGCCAGAGCGGCTGCGGTCGGCTCATTGATGATACGCTTGACGTCCAGACCCGCGATCTTGCCTGCGTCCTTGGTGGCCTGACGCTGTGCGTCGTTGAAATATGCGGGAACGGTGATAACGGCCTCGGTGACGGTGCCTCCCAGATATGCCTCGGCGTCCGCCTTCAGCTTCTGCAGGATCATCGCGGAGATCTCCTGCGGGGTGTACTTCTTGCCGTCGATGTCGACCTTGTAATCGGAGCCCATGTGACGCTTGATGGAAGCGACGGTGCGCTCGTGGTTGGTAACGGCCTGACGCTTTGCGACCTGACCGACCATTCTTTCACCGGTCTTGGAGAACGCGACGACGGACGGGGTGGTGCGGTTGCCTTCGGCGTTCGCGATGACGACGGGTTCGCCGCCTTCCATAACGGCGACGCAGCTGTTGGTAGTACCAAGGTCAATGCCAATAATCTTACTCATAATAATTTCCTCCTATATGAATGCCTGTATTTACAAATTTATATGCTGCCGGTTCCCCGGCTTGGGTGCTTTTTAATTTGCGACCTTTACCATTGCGAAGCGGACGACCTTTTCGCCGACCTTGAAGCCCTTCTGGAAGACCTCCGCGATGACGTTTTCGCCAAGCGCTTCGTCCTCGACGTGCATGACCGCGTTATGAAGCTGCGGGTCAAAGACCTCGCCTGCCGCGCCGAAGCTCACGACGCCCAGCTTTTCCATGACGGAGACGAGCTGGTTCATCGTCATCTCGACGCCCTTTTTAAACGCGGCATCCTGCGTCTCCTGCGCCAGCGCCCGCTCGAGATTGTCGTACACGGGAAGGAACTTCTCGACCGTCTCCGAACGGATGTCGGTATAGAGGCTTTCCTTTTCCTTCTGGCTGCGCTTGCGGTAGTTGTCGTATTCGGCGGCCAGCCGCAGATAGCTGTCATGCTCCTGTGCCAGCGCCTGCTGCGCCTTTTCAAACTCGCTTGCCTCCTGCTGCTTGGCTTCCTCGGGCTTTTTTTCCTCGGACTGCTTCGCGGCTTCAGCTTCGGTCTGCTGCGCAGCTTCTTCTGTCTGCTCGGCTGCGGAGGCGGCCTGTGCCTTTTCCTCCGAAGCCGGATTGCTGTTTGTTTTCTTACTCATATCTATGCCTCCGGGTCATTGTGCTTATTTTCCGGCCCTTCGATCGCCGGGGTCTGGTTTTTCTGGAACATCCGGCTCAGGTTCTCGGCGAAGTAGCTCAGCCGGGCGGTGATCTGCGCGTAATCCATTCTGGTCGGGCCGACCACGCCGATCAGGCCCTGCATCCCGTCGCCGATGTCGAACTTCGTCATGACGACGCTGGTGTCGCGCAGCTCCTTCGACACGTTTTCCGGGCCGACCAGGATCTGCGTCCGGCTGTCCGGGGAAAGTGCGGCGGGAAGATTGGAGACCACATCCTCGTCAAGTGCGGAGAGCATTTTCTGCGCCTTGTCAATGTCGTGGTACTCCGGCTGGCCGAGAAGCTTTGCCTGCCCGGTCATGTAGACCTCGCTGTGCTCCTGGTGCAGAAGCGACGTGACGAAATCCATGATGACGGGCACGAGGCTGGCCGCATTTCCGGCGCTTCTGGTCACGCGGGACAGAAGCTCGGGGCTGAGCTGTTCGGCGGTCAGCTCCGTGACGCTTGCGTTCAGCACTGCGCCGAGAAGCTTCAGATCCGCCTCCGTCAGCTCGACCGGGAGCCGGATGAGCTTATTCTTGACGGAGCTGTCGCTCAGCATCACGACCAGAATAAAGCTGCCGCTGTCCGCGAGGATCAGGTCGAACCGCTTGACTGTCAGCCCGGCGGCACGCGCCGCCATGGCGTAGGCGGGCAGATTCGTCATCTGCGAGACAAGCTTGCCGACCTGCGAGACGACCTTGTCGACCTCCTGCATTTTCAGCTCCATCGCCTGATTGATCGACTTCGTTTCATCGGTCGACAGGCGGTAGTCCTGCATCAGCTCGTCGACGTACAGCCGGTACCCGGCAGGCGACGGGATGCGTCCGGCAGAGGTGTGCGGCTGCTCCAGATATCCGAGCGTCGTCAGCTCCGCCATCTCGTTGCGGATGGTCGCGGAGGAAAAATCCATGTCCGGCATCTGCGCAATGGTCTTGGACGCCACCGGCTCCGCCGTGCGGATGTAAAGATCCACGATCGCACGCAGGATCTTCTTTTTCCGGTCTGAAAGCTCCATGGTTCGTTCCTCCTTTCGCCTTAGCACTCTTTATCCCTGAGTGCTAAACGCAGTGTACCACCGCCTGCCAGCGTTGTCAATACCTACAGACTTAAATTATTTGTGAACAATTCATATCTTATGTATGAATGCCCCGGCGGGGCAGTTTTATCAGCCGCGGCGCCCGGATCCGCAGCATCAGCCGGCTTCCCGGACAGCGTTCCTGCCCGTCCGGCGGGGACTGCCGGGCGGGATTTGTTTGTGGGGTGGGGAATCTATGGACATAATCAACAAAAAATGTGCAGTAAAATTTACGCAAAGCCGGTAAAATCTCCGTAAAGTGACTGGATTTTAGCGGACGAAACTGCTATACTATAGACACAGAACTCTGCGACTGCGGCTCCCTTGACCGGCAGCCGCTTTCGTGTCTGTATCAATCCGCAGAAGGAGGGTTCAAAAAGGCGCTTCGCGCGGGACAGGCCCGCGCACAACACGAACATTCGAATTCTGAAAGAAATCAGGAGGAAATGCAAGCATGAAAAAACGCACAACGCGGTGTCTCGCGCTGCTGCTGGCAATTGTTATGGTTCTTTCGGCCATGCCAATCGCCATGGCGGAAGAGGCAACGCAGACCTACACCAAGGTCACAAGTGCAGCCGAACTGACGACCGGCAAGTATGTACTTGTGACAGATACGGATTATGCGCCGGATTATTTTGACAACGGCTGGGTTCTTGCAACACAGCCCAGCGTTGTCGACGGTAAGATCGAAAATCCGACTGCAGGCGTCTGGACGCTGACCGTCGATACAGACGGCGTCGTCATGACGGACGCAAAGGGAACTTCGATCGCACCGAAGGGCGGCAACAAGAACGGCATCCAGTCTGGCAGCTATAAATGGGCAGCCAGCTTTGCTGACGGCAAATTTACCTTTGCCGGAACGGGTGACGATACTGTCATGTTCGCCAGCAACAATGCAAGCGAAAATAAGTTCAGAGCGTATAAGAACTCAACTGTAAACGGCGGCTATCCGCATGAGTTTACGCTCTACAAGCTCGACGCAGCCAAGGAGAAGGTCGCGGCCCCGACTGCGAACGTAGCGGACGGCGCTGAGATCGAGGTTGGCACGCAGATCAAGTTCGCGTGCGCAACTGACGGCGCAACGATCTACTACAAGACCGCAGGCACGGAGTATCAGGAATACACCGGCCCGATCTCGGCTTCGCAGATCGAGACGTACACCGTCATGGCCAAGAAGGACGGCATGAACGACAGCGAAGAGCTGGTCGTTTCCGTCAAAGTCTATGAGCTGGTCGACAAGTACGTCAAGGCTGAGACCATTGCGACCGATGACAAGGTCGTGATCTACAACGCTGGCAACGGCTATGCTGTTGCAGGCAAAGTGAAGTCCAGCTACTATCTCACCCCCGCCGCAGCGACGGTCAATGAGAATGCCCTGACGGCGGACAGCTTTGAGAATCTGGTCTGGACGGTCACGAAGAACGAGGACAATACATACACCTTCGCGCAGGGTGAAAGCATCCTCACGATGGGTCAGAGCAACGGCAAGTTCAACCTGAACCTGACCGGGAGTGACACGGCGAAGTGGGACGTGGAAGTCTGCAATGCAGAAAATGCATCCTACTATATGTCCGGCAATGGCTTGACCGGTCAGTATGGCAAGGTCTACATGGAATACTTCGCCAGATATGACGAGTTCAGCGCCTACTGCACCAGCACGGATCGTCTGACGGAGAAAGACTTCGGCATGACGTTCTACAAGCTGACGCAGGGAAAGAACTACATCGGCGGCCTTGTGCCGCCTCCCACACCGACCCAGAAGGTCGCGACCCCGACGGCCTCTCCGGCGGCGGGCGAAGTTGCCAAGGGGACAAAGGTCACCTTCTCCTGCGCGACCGAGGGCGCGAAAATCTTCTATAAGACCACGGGCGATTACATCGAGTATACCGCGCCCATTGCGGTAAACGAGGACAACACCTTCACCGTCAAGGCCACGAAGGACGGCATGAAGGGCAGCGAAGAAGCGACGTTTGCATATACGGTCAAGAAAGAATCCGGAGAGATCAAGCTTGGAAAGCTTACTTCTGCTGACCAGCTGACCGACGGCTCTTATGTCATGATTGTTTCCACCGGCTACGCACCGCTGGAACTCAGCGGGAAGTGGCTGACGGTTGTACAGCCGACTGTATCGGAGGACAAGGTGACGAAGACGGAAGGCGCGGTTTGGACGCTGAAGGTAAGCGGACAGTCTGTTACGTTGACTGATAAAAACGGCATGGCCATTGCACCTTCCGGTGGAAACAGCAATGGCATTCAGTCTGGTAATTATAGCTGGGCGTGGTCGTTCAGCGCAGAAAATCAGACCTTCAAATTTATGGGTGCCGGTGATGATACTGTTACGTTGGCCAGCAATACCAGCACGGATTCTACATACGGTGGGTTTAACAAGTTTAAAGCCTATAAGAACAACACGGTTGCAAGTCAGCAGTATCCGTGCGAGTTCACGCTCTACCGGGTCGACCCTGCATCTGCTGACCAGCCCTCCGGCGATCTGCCCAAGCCCGGCGACAAGTTCGTGATCTACAACCAGAACGCACAGGCGGTTCTGGCGGCGGAGAACGATTCGAAGTCCATTGAAAAGGCGGCAGCCACCGTCGCGGACGGCAAGGCCACCCCGGCAAACGGCGCAGTCGTGTTCACCGTCGAGCAGAACGGCGAATACCTCCGCTTCAAGAGCGATGCGTATGGCTATCTCTGTGCCAACGGCACCGGCAACAACGCGTTCTACAGCAAGGACTTCTCCGAAGAGGGCGTTTCGACCGAAGACGCGGACTGGCTCGTCCGTACCTGCTCCGGCGGCGTGGGCGGCTATGAGCTGGAGAGCCGCACGGCGAAGTACAGCAGCCACAGCCAGTGGCTGGAGTATTATGCAGACGCCTTCAAGGTCTACAGCATGTACAACGTCACGGATTACACCATCTTCTCCTTCTTCTTCTATCCCGTGGCGGAGGGCGTGAACGTGACCGACGGCATCGTCAATGCACCTGCGGTCGACTTCGGCACGATCCTTGCGGCATATGTCGGACAACCCTATACGCTTGATTTTACAGTTGACGCGGTATTCGGCGTTAAGACCCTGTCCGTCAAGCTGGGTGAGAAAACGCTGAACCACACGAAGACGGAAACCGGCTATACCGTTACCATCCCCACGGCGGATGTGACGGGCGAGAAGCTCGTCGTGACCGTTTCTGGCGAGGACAATAAGGGCGTGGCGTTTACACAGTCTGCCGAGATCCCCGTGCTCGACGAGCCCGTGATCTCCAACGTAACGCCCGCGCAGGGTGCGCAGACCGGAGCCGAAAAGCGGCCGGAGATCTCCGCGGAGATCGTGAACGCTGGCGAGAACGCCAGCGTAACGATGACTGTCAACAGCGAAAAGGTCGATGCTGCCTACGCGAACGGCAAGGTCACCTACACCCCGGCTGCCGATATGGCGGACGGCAAGGTCACGGTAGCTGTGACGGTCAAGCGTGCGGATGAAAAGGAAACCAGCAAGACCTGGTCCTTCACCATCGGCGAGGCGACCTTCCAGCGCTACTTCGGCCAGCTGCACTCCCACACGCAGTATTCCGACGGCGCTGGCTCGCTGGACAGCGCACTGGCGTATGTCAAGGCGCTGCCTGACAATGCGAACGTTGACTTCGTCGCATTCACTGACCATTCCAACTACTTCGACAGCAAGAATAACCCCAACGTCGAAGCGGCTCTGTATGACACGTCTCTTGTCAATGATTCCGATCCCAGCCACAGCTGGGCGACCTACAAGAACACTGTCGCAGCCTTCAACGCGGCCAACGCGGGCAAAATGGTCGCCATTGCGGGCTTTGAAATGACGTGGTCCGGCGGTCCCGGCCATATCAACACCTTCAACACCCCCGGCATCGTCTCCCGCAACAACACGACGCTCAACAACAAGACCAAGGATGCTGGCCTGCAGGCCTACTACAAGCTCCTGTCGCAGACAGAGGGCGCCAACTCCATCAGCCAGTTCAACCATCCGGGCACGACGTTCGGCAACTTCATTGACTTCGGTTACTGGGATGCTGTCGTTGACACCCGTATGTACATGGTCGAAGTCGGCAACGGCGAAGGCCAGATCGGCGCAGGCGGCTATTATCCCAGCTACGAGCAGTACATCATGGCGCTCGACAAGGGCTGGCACGTCGCCCCGACCAACAACCAGGATAACCACAAGGGCCGCTGGGGCAACGCCAACGACGCCCGCGACGTCATCCTGACCGACGACTTTACCGAAGACGGCATCTATGCAGCGCTCAGAGCGCGCCGTATGTACGCCACCGAGGACAAGAACCTCGATCTGGACTACACGGTCAACGGCAACATGATGGGCTCCATCATCGACGTTCCCGAGAAGCTGAACTTCGAGATCTCCTTCAACGATCCCGACCGCACCGATTCCATCGCCAAGGTCGAGCTGGTCGTCAACTCCGGCAAGGTCGCCTATACCTGGGACAGTGCCGCAGATCTCGCCAAGGGCTCCGTCAGCGTGGAACTGGCGCCTGAGTACACCTATTACTTCGTCCGCGTCACCGAGGGCGACGGCGATCTGGCCGTGACCGCTCCCGTCTGGGTCGGCGAATCGCTCAAGCTTGGCATTTCCAAGGCTGAATGCGGCACGTCTACCCCTGTCACCGACGAAGAACTGACCATCACCACCACGTTCTTCAACAGTGAGGCAAAGCCCGCTACCATCAAGTCCATCACCTATGCCATCGGCGGCGAAACCATCGGCACCGCGACGGATCCCATCGCGCTGGCTGCAAGCAGCATGCAGGATGTGGAATTCAAGTATACCCCGACCAAGGCCCGCATCATGACCGTCCGGATCACGGCTGTGATCGAGCAAGACGGCAAGGAGTACACGTTCACCAAGGACGTCACGCTCGATGTGCTTGACGCAAGCAAGCTTGTCTACATCGGCATTGACGCCTCGCACTACAACGAATACGTTGCGGGCAACTATAAGGACTCCATGGGCAACTTCGGCGAACTGGCTGCGGCCTATTCCGTGCGTACAGTCACGCTGAAGACCAGCGAGGAGCTTATCGCGGCCTGCGGCAATTCCAAGTACAAGGCCATCATCCTGACGGCCCCGTCCCGCCGTCTGGAAGCAGCCCAGAAGGATCCGAAGACCTATTCCGAGGACGAGCTGAACGCCATCAAGACGTTCAACGACAACGGCGGTATGGTGATCCTCGCCGGTTGGTCTGACAACTACGAGAATTACCCCATCATCCAGAACAACCCGAACATCAAGCACATGGCCGCGACGCAGAACGAGGTTCTGGCCAAACTCGGCTCCAGCCTCCGTATCTCTGACGACGCAACGTATGACGATGTCCGCTCCGCAGCCGACGGCGTCGACAAGTGGAGACTCTACTTCTCGTCCTACAACATGGAGAACCCGCTTCTGGACGGCGTGGAATTCGATGCAGAGCATCCGTATGACAAACTCTACACCGAACGCTTCAGCCACTACGGCGGTGCGTCCATCTACGCAGTAGACGCAGACGGCACCCCGACCTCTACGCTGCCCGCAACGGTCAGCCCGGCAGTCTACGGCCATGCAACGACCTACTCTGTGGACGTTGACAGCGACGGCCTCGGCGGCGCAGCTACCCCGAAGTACACCTTCGCAAAAAACGATGACCGCCTGATGGTCATGGCGTCCGAGCAGATCGAGGGCAAGGGCCTCATCATCGTCTCCGGCGCAGCCTTCATGTCGAACTTCGAGGTGCAGTACCAGGTCTCCGACAGCGGCGCGGAGAAGAACTACTCCAACTACAAGATCTGCCAGAATCTCGTCTCCATGCTCAACCAGACCGAGATCACCAAGATCACGGATGTGCAGGCAGAGAAAGACGAAGGCGTCAAGTTCACCGTGGAGGGCATCGTGACCTCCAACGCCTCCGGCTATGACAAGGATACCGCGTTCTTCGACTGCATCTATGTGCAGGACGACACCGCCGGCATCAATGCCTTCCCGGTCGCAGGCAACTTTAAGATCGGCGATAAGGTCCGTGTCACCGGCACGACGTCCTCCTATCAGGGCGAGCGCCAGCTGGCTGTGACGAAGATCGAAAAGATCGCCGACGCAGCGGCTCCGGCTCCCAAGGAAGTCACCGCCGCGCAGATCAACGACGGCTCCGTCCTCGGCAGCCTCGTCAAGATCAAGGGCACGATCACCAGAGTGGAAGAGGCTGAAGGCAAGATCCAGACCATCATGGTCAAGGATGCAGCCGGCAACGAAGCACGCGTCTTCATCGACGGCTACATCACGAAGGACACGGAAGTTGAGAACGCAGTTGTCGGCAATCTGGTCGAGGCGGTCGGTCTGGCTTCCTATGACAACACCTTCGTCCTCTCGGACGGCACGCCGGTCTACCCGCGTATCCGTATCCGCGACCGCGCTGACGTCGTCTGCACCGCAGGCGAGACCCCGGCCAGAACGTGGAACATCACCTATGTCACCGACGGCGGCACGATTGGCGGCCTCTACCCGGTGACCTACACCGAGGGCACTGTGACGGTTCTCCCGACCAATGTGACCAAGCCCGGCTATACCTTCCTCGGCTGGTTCACCGCCTACATCGGCGGCGTACAGGTCAGGCAGATCGAGGCGACGGAGACCGGCGACAAGACCTTCTATGCACGTTGGCAGAAGACTGTCCTGCCGCCTCCGCCCGTCACCCCCGGCACCCCGGTCACCCCGGCCAGGCCCGCTGCCCCGGTAGGGCTCCCGTTTGCCGATGTGTCCGGCAGCGACTGGTTCTATAACGATGTCCGCTATGTCTACGAGAAGGGCATCATGGACGGCACGGGCGCCGATCGCTTCTCTCCCAACGCACCGCTGACCCGTGCCATGATCGTTACCATCCTCTACCGCATGGCGGGCAGCCCGTCCGTTTCCGGCTCGTCCGACTTTACGGATGTGGCCGCCGGCAAGTGGTTTGCCAAGGCGGTCGCATGGGCGGCGGCCAACGGCATCGTCAACGGCTACGGTTCCGGCCTCTTTGGCCCGAACGACCCCGTGACCCGTGAGCAGCTTGCGGCGATCCTGTACCGCTACGCAGTCTACGGCGGCATGACGGCTGTGACGCTCGAGGAAAATCTCGGCAGCTTTGCCGACACGGCGCAGCTCTCCGCCTACGCCATTCAGGCGATGAACTGGGCGGTCGGCCAGGGTCTGATCAACGGCTCCGGCAGCAACCTTGTGCCGAAGGCACAGGCGACCCGCGCACAGGTCGCGGCGATCATCCACCGCTATCTCGAGCGCTGAGTTCCCCAACAGTACAAAGCTGCCCCGCCGGGTCTTCCGGCGGGGCAGTCCCCCATCATTCAAAAACTGCGCATCCTGAAGGAGAATCCATGAAAAACTTACAATGCAAGCTGACGCGCAAGCGCTGGCTGGAGATCGGCGTGAGCGTTCTGCTGTTCGTGCTGATCATCGCGTGGGCGCTGGTTCTGGAATACACGGAGCCTGACCGCGAGGCGACTGCCGCTCGCAAGCGGTTTTTCGCCGTTGCGCGCGTCACGGACATTCTGGACGACAACGCGGAAACCCAGGACTGGACGGAGGGCCGCCGCATCGGCCAGCAGTATCTCGAGGTCGAGATCCTGAACGGCCCGTGGAAGGGCGAAACGCTTGAGGCGATCAACTATCTGACCATCTATACCAACGTCGACGCGAAGATCGGCACAAAGATCGTCGTCCGCCTCGATCTGGACGACGAGGGCGCGCCGTATATCATATCCATTCCGAATTATAACCGCGCGCCGGTGCTGCTCGGTTTGCTTGCCATATTTGCCGCGCTGCTCCTGCTGATCGGCCGGAAAAAGGGCCTCACGGCCCTGCTGGGGCTTTTGTATACGCTTGCGTGCGTCTGGTTCATTCAGGTGCCCATGATCCTGCGCGGCGCGCAGCCGGTCGTGGTCACGGTCGTGCTTGTCGCGCTGACGACGGCAGCCTCCCTCCTGTTCCTGAACGGCTTCAGCCGCAAGACGCTCTGCGCCACGCTCGGCTGCATCGGCGGCGTGGCGGTGGCCGGCATTTTCGCCGCCCTGTGCGGGTCGATCTCGCCGCTCAACGGCTTCAATCTGCCCGAGGCGGAGGAACTTGTCCTGCGCGCATCCGACCGGGGACTGAAGATCAGCGGCCTGTTCGTCAGCGGCATTCTCATCGCCTCGCTCGGCGCAGTCATGGACGTGGCCATGTCCATTTCCTCCGCCTGCTGGGAACTGCGCGAGTTGAACCCCGACCTGCCGCGTAAGGCGCTGTTCCGCTCCGGCATGAACATCGGACAGGACGCCATGGGCACCATGGCGAACACGCTCATCCTCGCCTTCGCCGGTTCGAGCCTCAATACACTCCTGCTGTTCCAGATCTTTGATTATCCCATGATCCAGATCTTCAACGCCGATTCCATCGCCATCGAGATCATCCGCGGCGTGGCCGGCACCATCGGCATCATCCTGACTGTCCCCCTTGTCGCCCTCCTGAGTGCCGAAATCATGGGGCCGAAGAAAAAAGCGTAAGCTGCAAAACAGAAGCGGCATTCCCGGGCCGGGAATGCCGCTTTCTGCGTCAAAACGTCGGATCGTTATCGGTGTGCGTCCGCCTGCACGCAATATGCCTCCTGCATCTTTTGCAGGACGGCTTCCTTTTTCGGGATGGACGGGATGGCGCCGGAAGTTTCGGTGGAGAGGCTTGCTGCGGCTGCCGCGTAGCGGGCCATATAGGCAAGATCGTCCCGCGTCAGCGCCTCCGGCGCTTTCCCAAGCTCCAAAAAGCGCGATACGGCGCTGCCGCCAAAGATATCGCCTGCGCCGGTCGTGTCAATGGGCTGCACCTTCGGGCAGCCGCAGGAGAAGTCTGCCTGCTTATTTTTCAGCAGACACCCCTTCGGCCCCAGCGTGACCATGACGAGCTTCGCGCCCAGCGCCAGCACGCGCTCCGCGCCCTCCTCCGGGCTGCAGTCCCAGAGGAACTGCGTCTCCTCATCGCTGATCTTGACGATATCCGCCTGCGAAAGGCCCCAGAGGATCTGTTCCCTTGCCTCCTGCTCTGTTTTCCACAGCGGGGCGCGGTAATTGGGGTCGTAGGTGACGAGCCTGCCGTGCGCGCGGGCATAGGCCGCGGCCTTCTGCGTGGCCGTGCGGGCAGGCTC
>ERZ791753.1606-NODE-1606-length-13725-cov-14.844623_pt1 | contig 13725 bp, 13 predicted proteins | sample MGYA00509951_ERZ791753 | MGnify/ENA primary metagenome ERZ791753 (study PRJEB30046, sample SAMN00792026) | human gut metagenome | study: EMG produced TPA metagenomics assembly of the A metagenome-wide association study of gut microbiota in type 2... | reverse complement strand
CTGTTTGAGCGCAGGCACGCGGCCCGGAAGCAGCCGTTCCAGCCGGAGCAGGTGCCGCAGGCCCGGTACGAGCAGTTCGCACGCAGCATGGCACCGCTCCGCATGGAGGCGAAGGGCGCTCCGGCGCTGCCGCGCTCGGTGTCGTTCCTGCAGGGCTATCACGTTTCGCGGCCCTCGGAGCTGGCACTGGATAAAAACTGGGCAAACGCAGAGCCGGAGCGCAGCATGGCGGTCCCGATCGGCGTTCGCGGCGACGGCACGCCGTTCCTGTTCGATATTCATGAAAAGCGGCACGGGCCGCACGGCCTTGTCGCGGGCACGACCGGCTCCGGCAAGTCCGAAATGGTGCAGTCCTGGATCCTGTCGATGGCAGTCCGCTTCCCACCGGATGTGGTCAGCTTCGTGCTGATCGACTTTAAGGGCACCGGCCTGCTGCTCCCGTTCCAGAATCTGCCGCATCTTGCCGGACGCATATCCGATCTGGATACGAGCATCGGCCGGAACCTCATCGCGCTCGAATACGAGCTGACGCGGCGCAAGGAGCTGCTCGACCGCTGGAAGGTCAGCAATATCTCCGATTACAGACGGCTGCTGCGCGAGGGCAAGGCGGATGAGCAGCTGGGATATCTGTTTATCGTGATCGACGAGTTCGCGGAATTCAAGAACCGGTTCCCGGAATTCATGCAGGCGGTCAATCGCGTGTTCGCGGTTGGCCGGACGCTGGGTGTCCATATGATCCTTCTGACGCAGAAGCCCGCCGGTGTTGTAGACGATAAAATGAACGCGAATACGCGCTTCCGCTGGTGTTTGAAGGTGGCAAACGCCGCAGACAGCCGGGAGATGCTGCACCATACCGACGCGGCGCAGATCACAACGCCGGGCCGCGCCTACGTGCAGGTAGGCGAGGACGAGGTCTATGAGCAGATCCAGTCCTATTGGAGCGGCGCACCCTATCAGCCGTTCCGCGAGGCTGCGGGGCAGACGGGCGGACAGACGGCTGTGGTGGACCTGTACGGGAACCGCCATTGCTACGAACCGGAAAAAACAACGGGATACCGCTCCGAACGAAAGGAGATCAATGCGGTCGTGGACTATCTGGACCGCTATTGCCGGGAGCGCGGCGTGGAAAAGGCGCGGCAGCTCTGGACGGCAAAGCTGCCCGAGCAGCTGCGTCTGCGCGACGTCGTCTGCGCGGCGTTCGACGGCGCGCATTGGGAAACGCAGCAGCAGGGCCTGCGGGCCGTCATCGGCCTTCTGGACGATCCTGCGGCGCAGTCGCAGCGCCCGATGTCGCTGAACTTCTCGGAATCCGGAAGCTATGCAGTCTACGGTGCGCCTGCGACCGGGAAAACGACGCTGCTGCAATCGGCGGTCATGTCCCTTTCCCTCTGCTATTCTCCGGAGCAGGTGCACCTCTATCTGATGGACTTCGGCGGCGGGAGTCTCCGGCTGTTCCGGGAGCTGCCGCACGTCGGCGGCATCGTGGACGGAGACGACGCGCAGAAGCAGAGCAAGCTGACGACCATGCTCATCGACACGCTGGATCGCCGGAAGAAGCTGCTTGCCGGACAGGGCCTCGTCAGCATAGACGCTTACCGGGAAGCCACCGGCGAGCAGCTGCCATGGATCGTGCTTCTGCTGGATCACGTTGCGCCTGCGCTGGAGCTGTACCCGGATATCGACGGCTTTTTGCAGACGCTCGTGCGGGACGGCGCGGCCTGCGGGATGTATCTGCTGGTCAGCGCTGGCGCGGTGAACGCGCTGCCGTACCGGATCAGCCAGCACATCAAGGCGGCTGTCTGCCTGCGGATGACGGACCGCGGCGATTACGCGCAGATCGTCGGCAAAACGAACGGTCTGGAGCCGGAAAATCTGGCCGGACGCGGTCTGGTCAGAAGCACTCCGCCGCTGGAATTCCAGACGGCGCTTCCCGCAGCGGGAAAACGGGAGATCGACCGCGTCAATGAGATCCGGCGGCTTGCCGGGCTGATGCGCGGGGCATGGACAGGCGCCTGCCCGCCGCCGATCCCGGTGCTGCCGGAGGTCGTGGACTGGCGGGAATATCCGTCGGAGCAGATCCTCTGTGGTCTTACGGAGCAGTCCGTGCAGCCGTGCTTCGCCGCGCTTGCGCAGGAGCAGTTTCTGCTGATCTCCTGCGCGCAGGACGGAAGCAGTACCGTTCAGGCCATTTTTGCGCAGGCCGCAGAAAAGCTTGCGCCTGCGAAGCACATTGTATTTCACGGCGCGCAGGCGCAGGCTGCGGCGGCGTTTGACGGTGAGATCGCCGCGCTGATGCCGGAGATGCAGAAAAGAAAGGACGCGAGCGCCGGGAGCACGGACTGGCCGTGGATCCTGATCTGCATTGACGATCTGAAGCGCTGCATCGATTCGATCAACGACCAGACGCTGCGGCGGCTGGCCAGCATTCTGGTCCTTGGCAAAGGGCTGCGCGTCGCGGTGATCGTAAGCGGAAACGCGGCGGACATTACAAAGCTGTCCGCTTCGGGCGAGCGCTTCACCATGGAAATGACCGGAAAAACGACCCTTCTGCTTGGCGGAAGCGCGCAGGCGCATATGTTTGCCCGGACCGATCTGGCGTACAGCGCCGCGTCACAGGATGCAGGCGCCGGCATGGGCTATCTGGTTCAGGATGGCCATGCGGTCAAGCTGAAGGCAGTACAAAAATAGAGGAGATAGAGGAGGCAGAGGAAATGGAGCGGAGCAGGCTCTCGATCAGAGCGCTGGTCGTGCTGGCGTCCGAATTGGGCGCGGAGCATCTTTTTGGCGTGCGCGACCCGTTTATGATGATGGATCACGAGGAGATCCGGGCGGCGTATGAAGTCTGCCTGGAGGAGCTGGAGCAGAGCGGCGCGATCACGCGGCAATTTGAAGGCGCGGCGATCGTGCGCGGCGATCTGCGGCGGCTCATTGAAATCTGTGCGGAATGCGACTTGTATCTGACCGTCGATGCGGTCACCTGCGGACAGGCGGAGCCGTCCGTCGTATTGTACCGGCAGGGGAGCTGCTGGGCGCAGCTGACAAAGAATGGCGAGCTGGCAAGCCTGACCGGAGCTGCGGACGGGGAAATAGAAGAGCTGGCGCTTGCAAGGCTGATGGAGTGCTGCAAAGCGCAGGAAGCCCCTGAGGCGCAGACGCACTGGAGCCTTACAAACGAGCTGCTGCAGCACTGTCTGAAGGACACAGACGCAGGCCGGGCAGAGCTGTTGGCAGCCGGAATGCCGGAGGACGCGGCGGCGCTTCTGCTTGCCGGTCTGGAACGGCGGTGCGGCTATTGCTGCGTGAACACGGTCCATTTGCAGACGCGAACGCTGGAAAGCCTTTGTCTTGTGTACGATTCCGATATGCTGCTCCGGCTGGAGCCCGGCGAGGAGGAGACGGAGGACTGGATCGTCCGCAGGAGCACGCCGGAGCAGATCCGGCGCACGCTGCGTGCGCTGGTACGGGAGGGCGCGCCGCAATGAAGGCCTGTCAGAATGTGATCGTGACCCTGACCATCGGAGACGAGCAGCTGGATGTGGAGCTTCCGGCGTTCCTGCCGGTCGCGGAGGTGAATGCGCGTGTTCTGGAAATGCTCCGCGCCCTGTATCCGCAGGTTTACGGCAGCTGTACTGCGATCCGCCTGTACGACCAGGGAGCGCCCATTGCGGAGTCCAGAACGCTTGCGTCCTGCGGGATCTGGGACGGCGCAAGCCTGCAGGGCTGCGCTATATTGGAGTAATTTGCTGTTTTTAACAAATTACAGCGCCAGTTTTTGTATATTACAACGTATTTGAATTAACATATTGACAAATTATTTTACATAGTGTAAGATAGAACCATCCTGAAACACACCCTTGGAAAGGAGCTTCAGAAATGAGCCTGATCCGCATAGATTATGAAAATGCGCGTGCGCAGGCAAGACAGCTTGAACAGAGCGAGCAGCAATGCAGTCAGATCGCGCAGAGCATTCAGGCGCTCCGGCAGCAGCTTGCCGGCGTGTGGGCCGGAGAAGCCGCCGATACATACGATCAGGCAGCCGAGCGCCGGCTGCGCGAGATCCGAAAGATCCAGGATGAGCTGTCGCGTCTTGCGCACACGATCCGCAAGGCCGCAGATGAGTTTGAAGCCGCAGAAGCACGAACAAAGGCGTCCATGTCCGCGTCAGGCGGGATGGGCTCCGGCGGAGGCGGCGAATGGTAAGGAGGTTGTGCCGGTGCAGATCAAAATTGAATCCGCAGTCGTCCAGCAGGCGCAGGCACGGCTGAGACAGCAGTCGGGCGCGATGCGCGCGGTCGCCGCGAATGTTTCCGGCGTCCTGAACGGACTGGATATGCAGATCGCGGCGACGCAGCAGATCAGACAGTCGCTGGAGGCGCTTTCCCGCAGATGCACGACAGAGCAGACCCAGCTGGAGGCAATGACGCAGATGCTGCTTGCCGCAAGCGACCGCTTCACGCAGACGGACCAGAAGCTCGGCCACAGAGCAAGAGGGCTTGGCGAAGCCGCCGACGCCATTGGCGCGGGCCTCGCGGCCACAACGCTGCCGGCTGTCGCGCTGCGGGGGATCGACAGACAGAAATGCGCGGACGAGCTGGGAAAGACGTTTGGCCTTCGGACCTCCGAAACCCTGTGCGACGGCGTCAAGCAGGCGGTGGTCAGCAAAAAGAAGGGGTGGTTCTCCAAGCTCAAGGACGATGTCTCGGACTTTGGCAGCGCGGTCAAAACCTCTGTTTCGAACGTCGTCAGCGCGGCAAAGAAAAGCTATCAGAATCACGGGACCATGTATGATGTCGTGGAATACGGCAAGGGCGCGGTCAAGATCGGCAAGAGTATTGTCAAAATCGCCGGAGCAGTTGCCGCGTGCAGCACCGTTGCGGGAATTCCGGTTGCACTCTGTATCATTACCAGCGCAGGAAACGATATTGCAAGCGCAAGCGCGGATATAGTCCATGTTGCGCGTGATGAGTACGACGAGGTGGGGAAAACAAATTACCTGAAGGATCTGCTGAAGAAGAATGGCGGAGAGCTGGGCGAAATGCTCGGAAACAAGAAAGCCGGTGAGAAATTCGGCGAGCTGGCCTATACGGGACTGGATATGGTGTCGCTCCTGAAAGGCACGGAGAAAATGCTCAAGTCGTTCGGAAAGATCAATACGGATCTGACGGGCAAGACCGGATATTCCTTTGTGTGGGGCAAAACCTCGTTTGACGACGTCATCGGGAATGAGTTCAAATGCTACAAGCCGGATGAATGGCTCCGGAGTAAGTTCATGGACGCTGATTCGACGGCGAATTTCGTGATCGAAGCGGCGAAAAATGTGAAGTCTTTCTATAAGCAAAGCAAAAAATATGTGGATGAGATGCTGGAATTTGCGTTCCGGTAAACACCAGTAAGGGAGGATATGTATTATGTATAAGGATCTGCTGCCGATCGGAAGCGTGGTCGCTCTGCAGGGCGCCACACGGAAATTGCTCATTATCGGCACAATCGTTCATGACGAGCAGACAAACACCACGTATGACTACATTGGCGAACCGTTCCCGGAAGGGTATATCGATGCGGAAACGATGTTCCTGTTCCAGCATGAGGATATTGATTCGGTTCATTTTCTGGGCTACATCAACGCAGAGGTGCAGAGCTATCAGGCAAGCGTGAGAGAAGAGCTGGAGAAAAACGCAGAAAAAGCAGACAGCTGAATTTGAAGTTTAAAATTTATAAAATATAAATAGGAGGAAATGATCATGGCATTGATTCAGGTAACACCCGAGGTATTGAATTCCAAGGCGACAGAGGTCCGCAATCTCCGCAGTCAGCACGACGAGACGGTAGTACTGCTTTCCCACAAAAAGCCAGACGGACATATCAACGTAAAAGTTGAGTTTGGCGAGGGTGAGGGAAAAGTTCCGCTTGATAATATCGCTAAAAGAGCCGAAGAATATAAGCCCAAAGAACGAGTGACCTACAAAATGATAAAGGAGTACATAGAAGCTAAATACGGTTTCAAGGTACATACCGCATATATCGCAGAGGTAAAGAGAGATTTAGGCTTGCCAATGTACGATGCTCCTAATGCGGTAGAGGAATTGAAACAGCCGAGGAAGCATCCGACAGCAGAGAAAGTGGAAGCCATAAAGGATGCGTTGAAGCATTTTGAAGTGATTTAATGAGGATAGGCGTATCATTAGAAATAGTGGTACGCTTATTTTTGTCCCTTTTTGCAGATTTGTCCTTTCCCCTGCTTTCCAATATAATGAAGCTAAAGAAGTGGAGGTGTGCTTATGAGAGAGAAATTTAATCATCTGTATTTGGATAGCCACGAAAGAAAACTTTTAATACATAGCCTTGTAGAGTTAAAAAATCAGCTCATTCAGCAAGGCAGATATACGGATTGTGTTGATGAGCTTGTTTTTAAGGTCATAAATGCACCGACCAAGAGAATGAAAATTGAATATGTCTAGGGCAAATTTCAAAGCCGCTTATTCTTATTGATTTTAAGAGTAGGCGGCTTTTTTGCGTTCTCTGGTACTGTTTACATAGCCACCTTGACAAAGTGGCTAAATCTATGTGAAAGGAGGACGCATCTATGTCAAATTGCAAAGTGATTGCTCTGACTAACCAGAAAGGCGGTGTCGGAAAAACAACCACAGCGGTCAATCTGGGCGTAAGTCTGGTGCAACAGGGTAAAAAAGTCCTGCTGATTGATGCCGATGCACAGGCAAATCTCACGATGGCTCTGGGTTATAACAGACCAGACGATATTCCCATAACGCTCTCTACTGTGATGCAGAACATCATAGACGATAAAACGCTTGATGTTTCACAGGGTATTATCCACCACAGAGAGGGCGTTGACCTGCTTCCGTCAAACATTGAGCTGTCTGGCTTTGAGGTAAGGCTAATCAATGCAATGAGCCGTGAGCGTGTGCTGAAAACCTATGTCAATGAGGTTAAAAAGAATTACGATTATGTGCTTATTGATTGTATGCCGAGCTTAGGTATGATAACCATCAATGCTCTGGCGGCGGCTGACAGCGTGATTATCCCTACACAGCCCCACTATCTCTCGGCTAAAGGTCTGGAGCTTTTACTTCGCTCCGTATCAATGGTCAAGCGGCAAATCAACCCCAAGCTGCGGATAGACGGTATCTTAATGACTATGGTAATGCCCCGTACCAACATTTCTAAGGAAATTACGGCAACGGTCAAAAGTGCATACGGTAAGAAAATCAAGGTATTTGATACCGAGATACCTCATTCTATCCGTGCGGTGGAAGCTACCGCAGAAGGCAAAAGTATCTTTGCCTACGACAAAAGCGGCAAGGTTGCCGCAGCCTATGAGCAGTTCGGAAAGGAGGTGGCAGAGATTGGCGAGAAGCAGAGAAACCAAAATCGAGCTGACCGCATACGATGACCTTTTCCAAACGGACGAAAGCCGTGAGGAAGAAAAGCTCTCTAAGATAAGGGATATTCCCATATCGGAGATTGACGAGTTTCCAGACCACCCGTTCAAGGTTTTAATGGACGAAGATATGGAACAGCTTGTCGAGAGTATCAAGCGAAACGGTGTAATGACCCCTGCGACAGTTCGCTTAAAAGAGGACGGACGGTATGAGCTTATCAGCGGTCACAGGCGAAAAAAGGCTTGTGAACTTGCGGGGCTTGAAACGCTGAAATGCGAGGTTAAAGAGCTTACCCGTGACGAAGCCATTATTGTGATGGTGGAAAGTAATCTCCAACGCTCTGTTATTCTACCGAGTGAAAAAGCCTTTGCGTATAAAATGCGGTTGGAAGCTATGAACAGGCAAGCAGGCAGACCGAGCAAAGATAATTTGACACCAATGGTGTCAGATTTAGATACTACTCGAACAAATGAGAAACTGGGTAAAGAGGTTGGAGAAAGCCGTGAGCAAATCCGCCGCTATATCCGTCTAACGGAGCTTGTACCCGAAATCCTGCAAATGGTAGATGAAAGGCAGATTGCATTCCGTCCTGCGGTTGAAATTTCCTATCTGACCGAGGAACAGCAATACACCCTGCTTGAAGCAATGGAGTACAACGATGCTACCCCGTCATTGGCACAGGCTATCAAAATGAAGAAGTATAACCAAGACGGCAAGCTCACTTCCGAGGTTATCCAGTCCATTATGGAGGAAGAAAAGCCCAACCAGAAGGAAAAACCTGCTTTCCGTGACGAGAGGATAACCAAGCTCATTCCCAAGACTGTTCCAAAAGGGCAGGAAACGGATTTTGTTGTCAAGGCGTTGGAGTTTTATAACCGACACTTGCAGCGGAACAAGGCTCACGAGAGATAGCCACACATCGAGGGCGAGGTCTGCCCATTTGAGTGGATAGCCATTATTTCGGCTTCCCCCTCTCCACACCTCACCCCCTAACTACTGCCAGTAACTATCCGAGAAAAGAAATACTTTAGGCTGTCCATAACGGGCAGCTTTTTTCGGTCAGTAAGGCAAAATATTCAATCCAAATTACAGGAGGTAACTATGAAAATCCCTAAATTGTTCAAAAAGGCTGCGGCTTTTGTAATGGCTGCGGTCACGGCATTATCCATAATGCCTGCGACGGCGTTTGCTGCGGGTGACATCGGGACGATTTCCTTTTCCCACACCTATGACAGCAACGGTAATGCGATGAGGTACAATTCCAGTGCGAATATCGGCGGCTATACCGCAGGCGGAACGGGAAATTACAAGTACCGTATGTTTGTGGACGGAGAGAATGCGTTTTGTATTCAGCCGGGAGTACCGCTGAAAACAGGAAACACCTTGAAAAAGGCTTCCTCTGATACTTGGAACGCCCTTTCAGCCAATCAGAAAAAGGCGGTTGGGCTTGCCCTGCTCTATGAGCGTTTCGCAGGCTGAGGCATACTTTCACGGAATCGTAGAGGAACTTGTGCATGAGTTTTCCATCATGTTCAAGCTCAAGGGCACGGCGAACATTGTAAGCTGCGAAGATTTGCGTGTGCTCGAACATCCGGACGGCATCGGCTGGGACATTCTCATCCGCATGGAGCTGCTGCACCCGCTGCTGCCGTATGTCTATCAGCACCCGATGGCGCGGCGGGACATTATCAGGCTCGGTATCGATATCTGCAAGGCGCTGGAGCTTTGCCAGCGGTACAATATCATCCACCGCGATATCAAGCCGGAAAACATTTTTATTTCCGACAACGGGGATTATAAGCTCGGCGATTTCGGCATCGCGCGCACGATCGAGCGGACGACCTCGGGCTTGTCCAAAAAGGGCACGTACAGCTACATGGCTCCGGAGGTCTACGCCGGGAGGGAATACGGCTTCAGCGTTGATACGTATTCGCTCGGACTGGTGCTGTACCGGATGCTGAACAAGAATCGCGGTCCATTTCTCCCACAGCCGCCGGAGGCGATCACGTTCAGCAGCCGCGAGCAGGCGCTGGCCAGACGGATGTCCGGCGAACCGCTGCCGCGCCCGTTCTACGGCGAAGGCCGCCTCGGCGAAATTGTCTTAAAGGCCTGCGCATTTGACCCCAAGGACCGCTATTCCAGCCCCCAGCAGCTTCGGCAGGAGCTGGAAGCCATCCTGTACACCCAGACAGACGCAGCCGTCATCTACCCCGACGGAGACGAGCTGACGATGGATCGTGAGCCGTATGCTTCCGCGCGATATGCGGCGGCATTCGGCACTAGCACGTCCAAATCAGCGAGTGCAACGCAGGGCGTCCTTACCGGCGATTACCACACAAAGGCCGAGGCAACCAGTGAAGAACGAACACAGTCCGCCTTTGGTTCGGAAGAGCCGAAAGGAGCAGGCACAAAAAAGAAACGGAAGAAAATAGGACGTTTGATCATTGGGATAGTCGCGGCGGCTCTGCTTGTGCCGGTGGTGCTATGCGTGATTGGGGCAATTCCGGTTCCTGCTGCTATCCACAATATATTCGTGCCGCAGACGATTCCAGAGGCATTGCAGGAATATGAGGAAGCCGGTACGCTGGAAAAACTTTATGAAAACGGGAATCTAAGCGGCTACCAAGTGGTAGCCTACAGAGAAGAGGGAGAACTTGATTCCGTGCAGATATTTGATACAGCAGGAAACTGTGTACGGAATGAACTTTACAACTCAGATGGTACGCTTCTGGGGTATGTCCTGTACGAATACGATTCAGATGGAAACAGGACGAAAGATGAATACTACGATTCGGACGGCATTCTTCAATACTATACCCAGAATCAATACGATTCGAGCGAAAAACTGCTCAGGGAGGAAAATTACGATTCGAATAACTCTCTTCAAAGTTATGTGCTTTACGAATATGATTCGAATGGCAATTGCACTATGGAGGATGTGTACAATTCAGGTAGCCCGCATCAAACGTGTGTGTATACGTACAACGAGAATGGAGAAAAAGTGATGCTCCAATTCTATGAAGATGATAAATTGCTGTACTATGTGGATTTGAATGATGCTGGCGAGTGGGAATATCATGTTGTCGGCGATACGCCGGAAGAGTAGCAAAAAGAAACGGAGAACAAACTATGTCTACATATGAGATCGGCTCCATTGTGTTTGACAAATGGAAAATCTGCCGGGAGCTGGGGCAGGGGAGCTATGGGACGGTCTATGAGATCCAGCGGGAGGACTTCGGCGGCGTTTACAAAGCTGCGCTGAAGGTCATTACCGTCCCGCAGAGCGGGAAAGAATTGCAGAGCGTGCTGGACGAGGGCATGACGCCGCCGCAGGCAAAGCAGTATTTTTACAGCGTCGTGGAGGACATCGGCCGCGAGTGCGCCATCATGTCAAGGATCAAAGGCACCGGCAATATTGTCAGCTATGAGGATCACGCCGTCCTCCGGCACCCCGACGGCATCGGCTGGGACATTCTCATCCGCATGGAGCTGCTGCACCCGCTGCTGCCGTATGTCTATCAGCACCCGATGGCGCGGCGGGACATTATCAGGCTCGGTATCGATATCTGCAAGGCGCTGGAGCTTTGCCAGCGGTACAATATCATCCACCGCGATATCAAGCCGGAAAACATTTTTATTTCCGACAACGGGGATTATAAGCTCGGCGATTTCGGCATCGCGCGCACGATCGAACGCACGACCTCCGGCCTGTCCAAGAAGGGCACGTATAGTTACATGGCCCCGGAGGTCTACATTGGAAAGAAATATGGCTTCAGCGTCGACACGTATTCGCTCGGACTGGTGCTGTACCGGATGCTCAATAAAAATCGCGGCCCGTTCCTCCCGCAGCCGCCGGAGGCAATTACCTATGACAACCGTGAGCAGGCGCTGGCCAGACGCGTGTCCGGCGAACCGCTGCCAAGACCATTTTACGGCGAAGGCCGCCTCGGCGAGATCGTCCTGAAGGCCTGTGCGTTTGACCCCAAGGACCGCTATTCCAGCCCCCAGCAGCTGCGTCAGGAGCTGGAAGCGATCTCCTACGAGGCGCAGGACGCGGCGCTCATCTACCCGAACGGCGACGAGCTGCAGATCGACCCGAGCCGCTACGCGTCGGGGAAGTCCTCCGGCGCGGCGGGAACTGCGGGCAAAACGAATGCGGTGTTTTCTGACCGGCCGCAGCGCACATCCGGCACAAACAGAACGCAGGGCGTCTTCGACGCCTCCGGCGGGGGCAGTCCGGCTCCCGTGCGGAAGGAAAAAAAGAAAGCCCACCGGGGGATTGTCTGGGTGCTGGTGCTTGTCGCCGGTGCGGCGATCGCGGCGGGCAGTCTGCTGCTTTTGCACACGCGGCAGGAAAAGCAGGCGCAGCTTGCCGCCGCGCAGCAGGCACAGGTACAGGAGCAGCAGAATCAGTACGAGGCTCTGATGGAGCAGGGGACGCAGCTGTGCGAAACGGACCCGGAGCAGGCGCTGGGATGCTTCGAGCAGGCGCAGGCGCTCTACCCGGAGGAGTCTGCACCTTATATTTCCTACGCCTACGCGCTCTACTGCGCGCAGGACTATGAACGCTGCATTTCCTATATCGAGGACGAGCTGGGGCTTGGAAAGGCCTACGATATCGAGGCGCAGAGCCAGCTGAGCGAAATTCTGGGCGCGGCGTATTTTGAATGCGATGACTATGCCGCCGCGGCCTCGTTCTTCCGGCTGAGCACCGCCGGAGGCGATATCACCGTCAATGCCCAGCGCGATTACGCGGTTTCCCTCGGACGGCTGGGCGATATCGATGCGGCGGGCGAGATCCTGTCGCAGATGTACGCGGCAGGCGCAAGCGGCGACGTGACTGACTACGTACAGGCGGAGATCGACTACGCGAAAAAGGAATATCTGGACGCGGAAAGCGGCTTTCAGGCGGTGCTGAATCAGACGCAGGATATCGCGCTGCAAAAGCGGGCGCTGCGCTCCTTGGCGGAGGTCTACCGCGATTGCGCGGCGCTGGTCCGGACGGGAAGCTCCCCGATCGGAAACCCCGCGACAAAGGCCGTCGAGGTTCTGGCGAACGGGATCGAAACCTATGGCCTGCGCTATGACTCGACGATCTGGGAGATGCTGGCGCTGGCCTATTTCGAGGCGTACCACACCGATCCCTCCGTTCCGCAGAGCTACCTGCGCAAGGCCGGGGAGTGCTTCAACCGCGTGCTGGAGCTTGGCGTGACGAAAAGCTATCTCTACAGCAACCTGTATACGATCTATTATGAATTACAGGAATACGATCTGGCGGAGCAGACGCTGGACGCCTATGCCGCGCAGTATCCGAAGGATTATGAACCCTACGCGTTCCGCGCCATGCTGTATATCACGCTGGAAAACCGGAAGGAACAGTCCGCGCGCGACTATTCCGCCGCCGTCGAGGCCTACGAGACAGCCGGGCAGCTGCTGCGCAGCGACGACGACGCGACATACTATCAGCAGCTGCAAAGTCTGATCCAGCAGCTGCAGAAGGAAGGATGGATCAACGGATGAAATACAGCTATGCCGCCGTCTGCGCGACAGGGCGGGTGCGAACGGAAAATCAGGATCGGATCTATCTGAACGGCACGATCTGCGGCGGCGGGTACGCGCAGACGGACGGAACCGGGAGAAAGCAGGGCCTCTTCGCCGTGGCAGACGGAATGGGCGGGCAGGCGCAGGGGGCGCAGGCCGCGCAGGCCGCGCTGGAGGCGCTTCCGCCGAAAAAATGCTGGTCGCCGGAGGCGGTTTTGCAGGCGTATGACGCGGGAAACCGCGCCATCTGCGACCAGATCGGGAAAATCGGAAAGCGCTCCGGCGCGACACTGACGACGCTGCTTCTCGCAGACGGCGAGGCGTATGCCGCCAATATCGGCGACAGCCGGTGCTATCTGTACCGGGACGGCTGCCTGTCGCGGCTGAGCGAGGACCATACGGCGGTGCAGCGCCTGATCGCGCTCGGCATCATCGAGCCTGCGGAGGCGAAAACCCATCCGGAGCGCCACCGGCTGACGCAGCACCTCGGAATTTTCCCGGACGAGCTGATCATACAGCCGCATACGGTCCAGCTTCCCGTGAGGCCCGGCGACCGCTTCCTGCTCTGCAGCGACGGACTGACCGATATGCTGGAGGAGGAAGACCTCTGCGCGCTCCTGCGCAGTCAGACAGCAGCGCCGGCCTGCGCCGCCGCACTGTACCAGCTGGCGATGCAGCGCGGCGGGAAGGACAATATTTCCGTGCTTCTCGTGGGGATCGACCGCTGAAGCTGCCCAAAACGCACAGAACGCCGCGCCCGGCCGGGCGCGGCGTTCTGTGCGCT
>ERZ791753.1588-NODE-1588-length-13837-cov-14.067987_pt1 | contig 13837 bp, 15 predicted proteins | sample MGYA00509951_ERZ791753 | MGnify/ENA primary metagenome ERZ791753 (study PRJEB30046, sample SAMN00792026) | human gut metagenome | study: EMG produced TPA metagenomics assembly of the A metagenome-wide association study of gut microbiota in type 2... | reverse complement strand
CAGCGAAAAAGACCATCGAGGCGCTGCTGCCGGAGCTGGCGGCGCTGCTGGAGGCGGCGGAAGGAGCGATGCAATGAGTGCGGAGCAGACGGGCGCATTCTTCGCGCTTGTAAGCGTGTGCAGCGGGCTTGGTTCCGTGCTGAGTCTGCTGCTGCTTCTGGCAAAGCCGGTGCGCGAGCGGCTGTTCGGCCTCAGCGCGATCCGGGAAGGGCAGCGCTGTATGCTGCGCGCGGATATGCTGGCGGCATATTATAAGCATAGGGAAGAAAAAACCATCCGGCAGTATGAATATGAGAATTTTCTCTATGAATACAAGGCGTATAAGGCGCTGCACGGCAATTCGTTCATCGAGCGCATTGCCCGCGAGGTCGCCGAATGGGAGATCGTGACATAGGCACAGGTACAGGAAAGGAGCTTTGGAGGTATGGAACAGTTTTTGAAGCGCATCGAAAATCTGCTGACGGTCAAGTCGATCGTGACGCTGGCGCTGACGGCGGTGTTCGCCTGTCAGGCGGTCAGGGGCGAGGTCAGCCAGGACTTTATGATGATCTATACGACGGTCATCGCGTTTTATTTCGGGACGCAGGCGCAGAAGCTGCAGAGCGGCGCGGAGACACGGCATGACGACGGCGCATCCGAGTAATTACACGAAGGGCCGCAGCGCACCCATCGAGTTTCTTGTGCTGCACTACACGGCCGGGCGCAACGACTCCGCCGCGGCGGGACTCAAATATTTTGAGTCCCCGCGCGGGGCCTCGGCCCACTATTTTGTCGACCGGAACGGCTGGCTGCAGTCGGTCAGCGACGAGGATACGGCATGGTCGGTCGGCACGGCGGGCGTTTATACGCAGAAGCACCCGCGCTGCCGCAACGGCAACTCGATCTCCATCGAGATGTGCTGCCGGTATGACGCGGGTCGCTACTGGCTGGAGGACGCGGTCGTGGCGAACGCGGCGCTGCTGACAAGAAGGCTGATGCGCAAGTACGGCATTCCGATCGAAAACGTGCTGCGGCATTATGACGTGGTCAGCAAGCGGTGCCCCGCAATGTGGGTGGACGACGAGAACGCGTGGTTCGCGTTCAAACGGCAGGTCATGGAGGTGATGGAGATGACGAAGGAGGAGCTGCTTTCTCTGAAGGGAACGGGCGACCATCCGTCCGACTGGGCGCTGCAGGCGGCACAGTGGGCCAAGGAGAACGGTATTTTTACCGGCGACAGCGCGGGCAACTTCGGCTGGCAGCAGCCGGTCACGCGCGAGGCCGTGGCGAAGCTGCTGTACGAATACGATCAGGCACGTAACGTTGACAGCGGCGCGGCGGACATGGTAAAATAAGCGGGAAGAAGGAACACGCGGAAAGGGGGGAGGCGGATGCTGGAGATTCTGCTGATCAGTGCGGGCGCGGTATTGGAGACGCTGTTCATCATGCGCTCTTATAAGCGGCGCGATGCGTCGTCTGTCGTGCTCAAGACCATGGCGTCGGTGGTGTTCGTGCTGCTGGGGCTGCTGGAGCTGCGGCGGATGGGGCCGAGTTTGTACGGATGGTATGTCGTGGCGGGACTGACGCTCGGGATGCTGGGCGATCTGCTTCTGGCGCTGCGGTTTTTGTCGGAAAAGCTGCACCGGCTGTTCTTCGCTGCTGGCTCCGTGTCGTTTTTTCTGGGCCATATCGTGTATATTCTCGCGATCCTGGCGCTCGGCCCGGCGGCGTGGCTGTACGCGATCCCCATCGCGGTGGTGGCGCTGGGCGCGGCCTGCTTCTACGCATACGCCAAGGAGGTGCGCGCGGGCAAAATTACGCCGCTCGGCGTGCTTTATATCGGCGGCGTTTTGTTCATGACGGCCTGCGCGGCGACGGGCGCGTTTATCGAGTCCAACCGGGCGCTGTTCCTGTTCTTTGTCGGCGGCATCTGCTTCTCGACGAGCGATAATATGCTGGTCGTGCTCTCCTTCGGCAAAAACGACAGCCCCTACCGCAACGCGGTTCTGCACGTGCTGTACTATATGGCGCAGATCTTTATCGCGCTGACGATCAAGTTTGTGTAAAGCAGCGCATTCGAAGCAAGAAACGGGGCTGTTTCGCGGCAGCCCCGTTGACAGTCCGCCATGCCTGCGTATAATAAGCAAAGCATATTGCATGATGCACATCACGCAATATGCTTGACAGAAAAATAAAAACGCCAGACGCAGTGCGATCCGATCAGGCCGGTTTGCGCTGCGTCTGTTGTTTTCGGGCCGGAAGCGATTGCAGAAAGGTCTTGCCGCGCGTGCTGGCTGGGAAATCAGGTGCAGGGACCATGCAGATACGAAAAATATGTCTGACTGCAGCAGTGACTGCGATCATTCTGTCCGCTGCTGCGGCGATCTGCCGCAGCTCCGCGTAACGCTCCCGGTCATATTGGTCCTTCCCATATTGCAGCCCGGCCTGCGCGATATCGTCCGTGTGGGAAAAGGCGGTGATGAGCGGCTGCATAACGCCGAAGGACAGCACAATGACCGACAGGAACGTCTCAGCAGACAGCGTGCCGCGCATGGAGAGCAGGCACCCGACCGGCAGAATGCCGAGCAGCGTCGACGGCAGGATCGCCATGCCCGCGCCGGTGCGTGATGTCAGGGACTATTGTGAATCTATGGGCGAGGATCTGGATGATTTCGAGTCCGATGTGGGCGCGAATTACAAGCTGCGCTATGAGGTGCAGGAAATCGATACGGCTTCCGAGCGCAAAATGAGCACCCTGACTCTGCTGCAGAGCGGCTGCTTTTTGACAGACTGACAAAAAATCGATGCAGAAAGGCGGATTTTTGGGGCGAATCTGCCATTGACATTTGCTGGCCCGCTGTATATAATGACCCCAGAAATCAGGGAAGGAGCCGACACGCGATGAAACAGTTGTTTACCACCGCTATGATGATGCCCATGTGCATGCGCTGCATGTGCATGTTTTCGCGTACTCAAAAATCGGCTCGCTTTGTTTCATAAATTTCCATATTGGCAGTCAAACCGCCAATGCCGGAGCTGAGAAACGATGTGAGTTTCCCGGCTCTTTTTATTTGTCTCAGAAAACCTATTAAAACACTGTGGAAGGGGATTTCCCATGATCGAGCTGAAACACCTCGGCAAAATCTATTCCTCGGCCTCCGGCAGCGTGGAAGCGCTGAAGGATGTGAGCCTGACCATCGCGGACGGCGAGATCTTCGGTATCATCGGCCTGTCCGGCGCGGGCAAATCGACGCTGGTGCGCTGCATCAACCTGCTCGAACGTCCGACCTCCGGCGAGGTCTGGGTCGACGGGCAGAACCTGACGGCGCTCAGCGAGAAGGCGCTTTTGCAGGTACGCCGGCAGATCGGCATGATCTTCCAGAGCTTCAACCTGCTTGAGCAGCGGTCGGTCCTGCGCAACGTCTGCTTCCCACTTGAAATTTCCGGCACGCCGAAGGCGGAGGCAAAGAAGCGCGCGGAGGAGCTGCTGAAGGTCGTGGGCCTTGCCGACAAGGCCGCAAGCTTCCCCTCGCAGCTGTCCGGCGGACAGAAGCAGCGCGTGGCCATCGCCCGTGCGCTGGCGACCAATCCCCGGTACCTGCTGTGCGACGAGGCGACCAGCGCACTCGACCCCAACACGACGCGCTCCATTCTGGAGCTGCTGCGCGAGATCAACAAGACGCTCGGCGTGACGATCATTGTCATCACGCACGAGATGAAGGTCATCGACCAGATCTGCGACCGCGTGGCCGTCATCGATAAAAGCTGCATCGCCGAGGAGGGCCGCGTGGCGGACGTGTTCACGAACCCGAAGTCCGATATTGCGCGCGAGCTTGTGCTCCCACAGGAGCGGCCGGTGCTCGATCCCACGACCGGGGGGCGGAAGCTCCGCCTGATCTTCAACGGCGAGGATACGCAGAAGCCTGTCATTTCCGAAATGATCCTGGCCTGCCGCGTGCCGGTGAACGTGCTGTTCGCCGATACGAAATCCGTCGAGGGCGCGGCCTACGGCCATATGATCCTCGAGCTGCCGAACGACGAGCACGACGCGGAAAAGGTCGTCAGCTGGCTGAAAAACAGCGGACTGACGTGGAAGGAGGAGCGGTAAATGGCTACCGAATATTTCGTAAAGCTCTGGGACAACAACATTATCCAGCTGGGCATCTGGCAGACGGTCTACATGACCGCGCTCACCACAATCTTCGCGTATCTCATCGGCCTGCCGCTGGGCGTCATTCTCTGGGCGACGGACAAGGACGGCCTGCACCCCAACAAGGGCGTCAACACCGTGCTCGGCTTTATCGTGAACTTCTTCCGCTCCATCCCGGCAGTCATTCTCATGGTTGCCATGATCCCGGCGGCGAAGCTGCTGCTCGGCACCTCGACCGGCAACGGCGCGGTCATCGTCACATTGATCATCGCCGCCGCGCCGTATGTGGCGCGCATGGTCGAGTCCTCTTTGAAGGAGGTTCCCGCAGGCGTGATCGAGGCCGCACAGGCCATGGGCTGCACGAATTTTCAGATCATCTGGCACGTGCTGCTGCCGGAGGCAAAGCCGTCGCTCATCTCCGGATGCGTCATTTCGACTGTCACCATTCTCAGCTACACGGCGCTGGCCGCGACGCTGGGCGGCACGGGTCTTGGACAGATCGCCATCATCCACGGCCACCAGAGAAGCCAGAAGCTCGTCGTCTGGGTCTGCGTGCTGCTGATCGTCGTGATCGTCCAGCTCATCCAGATCGTGGGCACCACTGTCGTTCGGAAGACCGATAAGCGCGCCCGCTGAAAGGAGCGTCCCATGAGACTGATTTTTGAGCGGCTGCTCCGCATCAACTGGCGATGCGGCCGAATGTGACCGAAGCCGTCCGCACGTCAGAAACAAACCGATTTTAAATTTTATAAAGGAGATTTTATCATGAAAAAGGTACTTGCAATCGTTCTTTCCGCTCTGCTGCTCGTCGCCGCGCTTGTCGGCTGCGCTTCCAAGAGCGAACCCGCTTCCAACGACAACAATGCTTCCGCCGATACCGCCGCTTCCACCGACGGCAAGCTCGAAACGCTGAAGGTCGGCGCTTCCTCCACCCCGCACGCCGAGATCCTCGAGCAGGTCAAGGACACGCTGGCTGCCGAGGGCTATGACCTCCAGATCGTGATCTATGACGACTATGTGCTGCCGAACCAGTCTCTGGCTGACGGCTCGCTCGATGCGAACTACTTCCAGCATACCCCGTATCTGAACAGCTTCAACGCCTCCAACGGTACCGATCTCGTCTCCGCAGCCAAGATCCACTATGAGCCGTTCGGCCTCTACGGCAATGGTGTTTCCTCTGTTGCGGACATTGCCGCCGACGCAACCATCCTGATCCCCGCCGACGACTCCAACGAGACGCGTGCTCTGCTCCTGCTGGCGCAGGAAGGCCTCATTGAGCTGCCCGCCGATGCTTCCGCCGAAAAGGGCGTGACCACGCTGGATATCGTCGACGCGAAGGGCCATGACGTGCAGCCGCTGCAGGCCGATACCGTCCCCGCACAGCTGGCGAACTCCAACCCCGGCACCGTGGCCGTCATCAACGGCAACTATGCGCTGCAGGCAGGCCTCCACGCCGCTGACGCGCTCGCGATCGAAGATGCCTCCGGCGACGCGGGCCAGACCTACGCCAACATCATTGCCTGCCGCGCAGGCGAAGAAAACAGCGCCAAGATCCAGGCACTTGTCAAGGCGCTCCAGTCCGACGCTGTGAAGGAATACATCGAAAAGACCTACAACGGCGCTGTTGTTGCAATCTTCTGATCCTAACGCATTTCCGCCCGGCTCGGATTTGGAGCCGGGCGGTTTCTCGTTTTGGGGCAGCGGTATCAACGGCCCTTGGAACAGGCGCAGCAAAGGCTGGCTCTATTCCAGCGCCTCGTACAGCGGGCGCAGCTCTTCGAGCTTGGTGAGACTGCAGGAGGCGTTCCATGCCATGAAGCCGCCGGTCAGGCCCTCTTCCCGCAGCGCGCGGATCTGGTCGCCGATCTCCTGCACGCCGTATTCGTTATAGGGCGGCTGGATGGCGTTATAGGCCTGGATCCAGGTGCGGTCGACTGCGGGCGTAGGCGTTTCGGCCTGCCGCTTGGCGGCGGATTCGGCCCAGTCGAGCAGCGTCTCATACGGATGCTCCCACGGGCGGTAGGTCCCGTTGCGGGCAAAATGGTCGGGGTACGGCATACCGGAGATCACGTCGACGACATTGCTGATGGCTGGCCAGTACTGGCCGTAGGCCGTGACGTAGTTGCGGCTCGTCTCGCCGAAGACGTCCGCGCCGACGTAGACGCCGTATTCGTGCAGGATATCCGTGGCGTACATCAAAAAGCGCTGGATGGCCTGTGCCTTTGCCTCGCCGTATTCGTTGCGGAAGTCGATATCGCCGGAGGCCTCATATTGGTCGGTGTTGTCCGGGAAACGGACATAGTCGAACTGGATCTCGTTAAAACCCATGGTCTGCACTGCGTCGATAGCCAGCGCGACCTTATACTCCCAGACATAGCGGCAGAAGGCACTCGGCCAGTAGCTGGCTGCGACATACAGCGACTCGCCGGAGCCGTCGGCAATGGCGTACTCGGGATGATCCTGGCAGAAGAAGGAGTCGTTGAAGGTTGTCAGACGGCCGATCACATAGAATCCTGCGTCCTTGATTTTCTGAATGACTGCCTGATAATCTGCGACGGAGTTTTGGGCGTACTGATACGCCGTGGGGGAATATTCCTCGTACACAGGCGAATCGTAGCCGATGGACGTGCCATCCATGATGTTGACGACGAAGGCGTTGATCTTCGTCGATTTTGCGTATTCGATGTACTTGTCGATATCTTTTAAAATTGCCGGGTCGCAGGTAAGATAAATTGCGTAGCACGGGTTCGGCATTTTGTTGTCTTCAAAGCTTGCCTTCGTGCGTGGGAAATAATCAAGGCTTTCCGCGTCGCCGCCGCCCCACTTATCACCGCGTCCGGCGTGGATGGCGTAGACGCCGAAGCGGTCATAGACGTCGTTGGCCTCCTCCTGCACGGTTGAGACGTACTGGCCGCTGATGTAGCCTGTCTGGCCCTGATAGGAGACCTGATACAGATCGACGACGCCGTCGGTCGTGCCCTCGTAGCTCAGAACCTGCAGCTCCGTTCCCTTTTCGACCAGCGTGCCGAGCTCGAGCGTGTTTTTGTCCAGACGGAGGTTCTGCGGCGTGCGGACATAGACGACCTTCTCTGCGATCACGGCGGAGGGGTCCTGCGTCAGGTTTTCCTCGGAGACATAGCCGCAGTCCAGCGTGGAGAAATAGGTCAGATAGTACCGGACGCCGTCGCGCTCGACAGAGCGGTCGGTCGAATACGTGATCTGCATCCCGCGCGCGACCGTTCCGGCCTCGGAAAGCTCCTCGGTATAATACGGGACCTGCGTCGTGATGGCGCAGATAAAGCCCGACTCATAGCGCGGAGTCTCGTCCTGCGTCGTCTCCGGCGCAGACGCTTCCTTGGGCGCGGCCCCGGCGATCACGCAGACGAACAGGATCAGCGCGATCATAATCAGGACCGTGATCATCACGCCCCAGGTGTGCTCGCGCAAAAACCGCCTCAGCTGCGCCAGCCTCTTTGCGCGCAGCTTCTGCTTTGCCGTGGCGGGCATTCGCTTTGTTCTGCGTAGTTTCATATACACTCCCAAGCGTCCGCGCAGCGGCGGGCGCTGTTTATCAAGATAAGGGCATTATACTACATTTTGATCAGGATTTCTACCTTTTTTGGAAGATCGTCCCTGATCTAGCCTGAATTTTCCCGCTTATTTTGCGTTTTTCCTCCACTTTGCGAAAAATCTCTTTTTTCTTCGACACGCATATGATAGGATAAGAGGCAAGATATCCTGTTCAAAGTGAGGCCATATTTATGCTTGGAGTTCTTGTCAACGCGCTTGCCATTCTCGCCGGAGGCTCGGTCGGGCTGCTGGCAAAGAAGGGCATCCCGGAAAAAATCACAAACGCGATCATGACCGCGATCGCGCTCTGCGTGATCTATATCGGCGTCAGCGGGATGCTGAAGGGCGAAAATACGCTCGTGCTGATCGTGTCAATGGTGCTCGGCACCGCCGTGGGGACGCTTCTGGATCTCGACGGGCGCATTGAGCGCCTCGGCGGCAGGATCGAGCGCCGCTTCCAGCGCGGCGGGAAGCGGACCCCCATCGCCGAGGGCTTTGTGACGGCGTCGCTCCTGTTCTGCGTGGGCGCGATGGCGATCCTCGGCAGCTTCAACGCCGGTCTGAAGCAGGACTATGAGCTGCTGTTCACAAAATCCCTGCTTGACGGCGTTTCGTCTTGTATGCTGTCCGTCTCGCTGGGGCTGGGCGTGCTGTTTTCCTCCGTGCCCGTGTTCGTGTATCAGGGTCTGCTTGCCCTTCTGGCGCACGTGATCGCGCCGCTGCTGTCCGACGCGGCCATCGCGGAGATCACGTGCTGCGGCTCGGTGATGATCCTTGCCATCGGCCTTAATATGCTGCACCTCACGAAGATCAAGACCGCCGACCTCCTGCCCGCCGTGCTGTTCGCGCCGGTACTCACATGGGCGTTCTCCTTCCTGCCGCTGTGACTCCGCAGCGGTCTGGTTCAGAAGCAACTGGCAGCAAAACCGCACGCACCCAAGCTGGACGCTCCTGGCTGCTGTTTCTCTTAAATGAGCTTCCGGCCATACCGGCGGTTTCCACGGTTTCCCTTGCAAACACTGGATTTTGTGGTATGATAAGAAAAAATAACATTGATGAGGTTTTTCTATGATCACCATTTCCAACCTTGCCATGCAGTTTGGCGGCTCTGTGCTGTTCAAGCAGGTCGATCTACAGTTTACGCCCGGTAGCTGCTACGGCATTATCGGCGCCAACGGCGCGGGCAAATCGACGTTTTTGAAGCTCCTGTCCGGCGAGCTGGAGCCGACATCCGGCGAAATTTTCATCAAGCCCGGCGCGCGGATGTCCGTTCTGAAGCAGGATCAGAACCAGTACGACGCGTATACCATTCTCGACACCGTCATCATGGGCAACCAGCACCTGTACGACGTGATGAAGGAGAAGGACGCGCTTTATGAAAAGCCGGATTTCTCCGAGGAGGACGGGATGCGTGCGAGCGAGCTTGAGGCGGAGTTTGCCGACATGGACGGCTGGGAGGCCGAGTCCGACGCGTCAAAGCTTTTGCAGGGCCTCGGCATCCCGGTGGAGCTGCACTATGATCTCATGGCCAACACCGACCCGCGTCTGAAGGTCAAGGTGCTGCTTGCGCAGGCGCTGTTCGGCAAGCCCGATATCGTCATGCTCGACGAGCCGACGAACAACCTTGATATCGAGGCCATCAACTGGCTCGAGGATTTTATTCTGGATTACGAGGACACCGGCCTTGTCATCGTCGTCAGCCACGACCGGCACTTCCTCAATACTGTCTGCACGCATATCGTCGATATCGACTACGGCAAGATCAAGATGTATGTCGGCAACTATGATTTCTGGTACGAATCCTCCCAGCTCATCCAGCAGCTCATCCGCAACAAGAATAAGCGTGCCGAGGAAAAAATCGCAGAGCTGCAGACCTTCATCGCCCGCTTCGCGGCCAACAAGGCCAAGAGCAAGCAGGCGACCTCCCGCCGCAGGCTGCTCGACAAGATGACCGTCGAGGAAATGCCCGCGTCCTCGCGCCGGTACCCGTTCGTGGGCTTTGAGCGCGAACGCGAGGTCGGCAAGGACATCCTGTTCGTGACGGACGTGTCCAAGACCATCGACGGCGTGAAGCTTCTGGATAAAGTCTCGTTCATTGTCAATAAGAATGATAAGATCGCCTTTGTCGGCGAAAACGAGCTGGCGCAGACGACGCTCTTTAAAATTCTCATGGGCGAGCTGGAGCCGGACGAGGGCAGCGTCAAATGGGGCCAGACCGTCACGACCAGCTATCTGCCGAAGGACAACACCGCCTATTTTGAGGGCTGCTCCGACTCGCTTGTCGACTGGATCCGGCAGTATTCGGCGAAAAAGGACGACGTGTACCTGCGCGGCTTCTTGGGCCGGATGCTGTTTTCCGGCGAAGAGGTCTTCAAGCCCGTGAATGTGCTGTCCGGCGGCGAAAAGGTTCGGTGTATGCTCTCGCGCATGATGCTCTCGGGCGCGAACGTTCTGCTGCTCGACCAGCCGACGAACCATCTGGACATGGAGGCCATTCAGGCCGTCAACAAGGGCCTGTGCGCCTTCCCCGGCAACATTCTCCTTGCCTCGCACGACCATGAGCTGCTGCAGACCACCTGCAACCGCGTCATCGAGTTCCAGCCCGACGGCACCATCATTGACCGCCTCTGCTCCTACGACGACTATGTCGCGTGGAAGCTGGCGAAGGAAGCATAATAAAAGAGGTTTTTATGGACATTCCGTATCAGGAGATCAACAGCAAAACCATCGACCGCTGGGTCGAGGAAGGCTGGGAATGGGGGAAGCCTGTTTCCCACGAGGAATATGAAAAGGCAAAGGCCGGTACGTGGGACGTCAAGCTGACTCCGGTCAAATTCGTCCCGCACAGCTGGCTCGGCGAGCTGAAAGGCAAGCGCGTGCTGGGGCTGGCCTCCGGCGGCGGGCAGCAGATGCCCATTTTCGCCGCGCTGGGGGCGCAGTGCACGGTACTGGACTATTCGCAGCGGCAGCTGGATTCCGAGAAACTGGTCGCGGAGCGGGAGGGCTATGACATTACCATCGTTCGCGCCGACATGACCAAGCGCCTGCCGTTTGACGAAAACAGCTTCGATCTGATCTTCCATCCCGTCTCCAACTGCTACGTCTACGCAGTGCTGCCCATCTGGCGCGAATGCGCACGGGTCTTGAAGCCCGGCGGACGGCTGCTGGCCGGGCTTGACAACGGCCTGAACTTCGCCTTCGACGAGGACGAAACGCGGATCATCAACACGCTCCCGTTCAACCCGCTCGAGGATGAGGAGCAGATGCGGCAGCTGGAAAAGGACAAAAGCGGCGTTCAGTTTTCCCACACCGCGCACGAGCAGCTCACGGGCCAGCTCAAGGCGGGATTGCAGCTGCTGGACCTCTACGAGGACACCAACGGCTACGGCAATCTGCACGCGCACAACATCCCCACCTACTGGGCGACGCTTGCAAGAAAGGCATAAAAATGCCCGCCCCTCCTGCCGAAAATGGCAGGAGGGGCGGGCGTTTGCGCGCTCACAGAATGTACGCGGAGATATTTGCACAGATGCGTTTGATGTCAACGCGAGAGCGGAAATCGAATTGCAGCTGGTTGCCATCGCTGAAGACGAGCAGCAGTTCACTATCAACGTCCAGAATGCCTGCCGTCTCGATGCCGAAATACTGCACCTTTGAGTACGGATAAGAGAAATACGAAACTTTCTTTCCTGTGACGCCCTGCACGTTTACGATGAACACGCGCTTATTCGTGAACACGACCTGATCACGGATGCTCTGGAAACACTGCACGGCCTCCTCACCGGGAGCGAAGAGATCTGCAACCTCGCGGCGCATCTGCGGCAGGGAAACTTCTTTCAGATTCGGGTAATTTGCGTCCTTGGGGATGGTGCAGGAAATACTGCCTGTAGCCATAACGGAACCTCCTGTATGTTTATTTTATACGGAGCGCCTCAGCATCTGCTGCGCGCAGGCAAGCATCCAGAATACGCTGCCCGCGTAGATCAGAAGCTCCGGCAGCTGCGCGCCCGCAAGGCTGATTGCGCCGAACAGAACGCCCAGCAGCGAATAAAACGCCAGCCGGCGCCGTGCGCCTCGCTCAAAGCTGAACGCGCCCGCGTGATAGCTTGCCAGCATGAACGCGATCATGGCGAACAGCGAGAAGCAGTAGTCCAGAATCGCGGGATTGATCTCCCAGTGGCGGAAATCGCGGAAGAGCTTCGCAACATAGAACAGCACAACGAAGACGGAAAACGCCGCCGACGGCTTTTTTGCCTTCCGCCGCAGCACGGCCCCCGCGCCGAGCGAAAGTCCGGCCAGCAGGCCGAGCAGGCTCACGAGCATCTGCGCAATAGAGCCACGGAAGCTGAGCACGCAGCCCGCGATCAGCCCCAGCGCACCGAGCAGCGAAAACGTCAGATCCTGCCCGCTGGGCCGGTAGACGGCTTCATAGGCGGACTTCTTTTCCAGACTGACCGCAGCGAGCGCAAAGACGAAGACCATCAGGATGCTGAACGCGATCAGCGGGACGCTGCTGCCGCCGGACAGCTGCGTCATGCGAAAAAAGTAACCGGCGATGGCGGAAAGGATCGCGGCGTAGACGACGCCGATCATGCCGGATTTCTGCTTCATATCTCAAATACCCCCAAGCGAGCTTCATTTCATATAGTATAGCACACACGCGGGGGAAATGACACCCCGCAGACAGGAATTTGCGTTTTTTTCGCGCACAGTGCGCTTTTGCGCAGATCAGGGCGAAAAAAGAAGGAAAAAAACAAGAAATTCCGGGTCAAATACAGAAATACTCCTTGCAATTTCCGCCCGCGGATGCTATAATAAAGCCATCTTGATAGTATTTTACTTGAGAGTGGGGAATTGCTCCCCACTCTTTCTTGCTGGTAAGGGGGATTTTTCATGAAGGTAACGGAGCAGGTGGCGCAGTTTGCAGAACCTGTCGTGCAGGCGCACGGCTGTACGCTCTGGGATGTGGAATATGTCCGCGAGGGCGGAGAATGGTTCCTGCGTCTGTACATCGACAAGGACGGCGGCGTGGATATCTCCGACTGCGAGGCCATTTCCCGCGCGCTCGATCCGATCCTCGATGAAAAGGACCCCGTGCCGGACAGCTACAATTTTGAGGTCTGCTCGGCAGGACTCGAACGGCAGCTGAAGCGTCCGTCTGATTTTGCACAGTTTATGGGCAGCTCCGTCTCGGTGAAGCTCTTCAAGCCCATAGGCGGCGCGAAGGAATTCATCGGGAAGCTCGCGGGCTATGCGGACGGCGCCGTGACCATCGACACCGCAGAAACCACATATACATTCCAGAAAAACGAGGTCGCGCAGGTGCGGCTTCACGTCGAGTTTTAAAGGGAGGAATTTAGAAAACTATGAATGCCGAAATTTTTGCAGCGCTTGCGCAGCTTGAAAAAGAACGCGGGATTCCGCAGAGCTACATGGTCGAGAAGATCACGCAGGCTCTCGTCGCTGCATACAAAAAGGACAAGGACGGCTACACCGACAACGTCTTCGTCGAGGTCAAGGACAACGATATGCATATGTACGTGCAGAAGGAGGTCGTCGACGACGTCATCACCCCCGCCACGGAAATTACGCTCGACGCGGCCCGCAGAATCAGCAAGACCGCGCAGCTGGGCGACCTTGTAAACGTCGACGTGCAGACGAAGGACTTCGGCCGCATCGCCGCGCAGACGGCCAAGCAGGTCATCATCCAGGGCATCCGCGAAGCAGAGCGCGGCATGGTCTTCGACACCTTCTCGTCCAAGGAGCATGAGATCCTCACCGGCACGGTGCTGCGCATCGAGCCTGCGACCAACGACATGACCATCCGCATCGGCGGCGGCAACGACAAGACCGACGCCATGCTCTCCGCATCCGAGCAGGTCCGCACGGAGTATTACCACGAGGGCGACCTCATCCGCGTCTATGTCGTCGAGGTCCGCCGCTCGACCAGAGGCCCGCAGGTCATCGTCTCCCGGACGCACCCCGGCCTTGTCAAGCGCCTGTTTGAGCTTGAGGTTCCGGAGATCGCCTCCGGCCTTGTTGAGATCAAGTCCATCGCCCGCGAGGCAGGCTCCCGCACGAAGCTGGCCGTCTACGCCTCGCAGGACGGCATCGATCCGGTCGGCGCCTGCGTCGGCA
>ERZ791753.1586-NODE-1586-length-13891-cov-2.300304_pt1 | contig 13891 bp, 6 predicted proteins | sample MGYA00509951_ERZ791753 | MGnify/ENA primary metagenome ERZ791753 (study PRJEB30046, sample SAMN00792026) | human gut metagenome | study: EMG produced TPA metagenomics assembly of the A metagenome-wide association study of gut microbiota in type 2... | reverse complement strand
AAGCCGTAATGCTAACAAGATATGTCAGCAAATAATCTAATACTTTGCAAAGAGTTACTTCATCGATATTACCGTCTTCATAATCGTTAAATACTCTAAAAAGAAACGGAAGTACAGTTGTTTGTTTAATGGTATAAAACGCTCTCAGATAATCCGAGATTTCATTGCTATAGAACTGTGTTTCGCCAATAAAAGCACCGTAGTATTTTGATGTTCGTTTCAAATTCTTCAGTACATCCTCGTGACTCAAGTTGTTTTCTTCGCAATGTTCTTTAAATAAACGATATGCATTTTTGTCGTTAACGGACTTGCTAATTTGGGAGTTTAAAAAATTGATAACGAAATCTCCTAAGTTACGGTAGCCTACATTTTTTTCAATTACAGACCAATAATTTTCATAAAGTTCATCTTGATTTAAATCATCCATAAGCAGATAATTCCTAATTAAAACCGCTAAACTTAACTCCAATCCGGTTGAATTGATTGACTCAAAAATTTTCTGTGGCTCATCACCTTGAGATTTATCGAGGACGATTTCCACCATCTCAAGCTTTTTGATACCGTTAAGTATATCATTCAATTCTAAACCTGATGTTACGGTTTCTTCAATCAAATTTTTGAAGGTAATATAGTTCTTATAGATATTTGAGTTCCTGTCCATCTCATCAGTTTTATCTTTGATTAAAAGCAGCAACTGTTCATTATCAGATTTCACTGGTTTTAATTTTAGTTTATATTTTTCATCGCAATTTCTATTGAACATTACTTCTTCTATTTCAGCTTCTATTCTAACTGATACGCCTTTTGCCGCATCGTAAAGGGCTTTTAGAAGAATATACATTGTAGTAAGACGCTGGTGCCCGTCCATAATCAAAACTTCATTTAATGTACTGCCATCAAGACCGACTATATACACAATAGTTCCCGTAAAATGTTTATGGTCTCGTTTGTTCGCATTCATAATATCCTGATAGAGTTTTTCACATTGTATATTATTCCAATCATAATTACGCTGATAAACAGGCACTTTAAATACTCTTTTGTTTTTTTCAATTATGTCTGAAAACAACCATGCTTTATAAGGTTGCATAATTTAATCTCCTTTATCTTTATCGGCATTATATTTTTAAACCTAACTACTCCTACTATAATCTGTTAAATCATCTTAAAATGTTTAAATGCTTCTTCAATCATTACTGCTTTTTCCGCCGGACACTGTGATTGTTTTGTATTTGCCGATTTTGGTTTATTGTAATTTTCTCTTTCTATGATGCCGTATTTCTCTTTTACCTGAGCGATATAGAGATTGGACACCTTTGTATCGTATTTATCTAAGATGTACTGTTTGATTTCTTCGTAAGTTGCTTTCGCTTCAGAAGCAGTCAAATCCAGTTCGTCCATATCCACTTTGAGGTCGACATATGCGTCAGGAGTTTTTCTAACCAACTTGACTACCGTCTCGATGTGTGCTGTGTGGGGGAACATATCTACGGGTTGGATTTTTTGGGCTTTGTAGGGGCTGTTTTGGGTTAGGTAGGCTAAATCTCTTGCCAATGTTTCGGGGTTGCAGGAAACATAGACAACCTTTTTCGGAGACATTTTGATTAGTGAGTCGAGAAATTTTCGGTCACTTCCGGCTCTTGGCGGATCCATAAACACAACATCGGGCCTCGTCTGCAGCTTCTCTCATGAACTCGCCCGCATCGGCTTTGTAGAAACGGATATTTTTCAGATTATTTGCTCTTGCATTTACGATTGCATCCCTCACGGCATCGCCGTTAAGTTCTGCACCGATAACATTGCCTGCGCCGTTTTTGGCGGCAATTATGCCGATTGTGCCGATTCCGCAGTAGGTGTCAAGCACGGTTTCGTTGCCTTTGAGATTTGCAAATTCAATTGCTTTGCCGTACAAAACTTCGGTTTGAACGGGGTTAATTTGGTAAAAGCTTTTCGGCGAAATTCTGAACCTGCAACCGCAGAGAATATCCTCAATATAACCCTTGCCGTACAGCACTTTCTGATTGTCACCGAGTACAAGGTTGGTGCGGTAGGGGTTTATATTTTGCACAATGGTTGTGATTTCGGGAAACTGTTTCAGAATCGCTTTTACAAAATTGTTTTTTGACGGAAAAACAGGTGTACCTGTCACAAGCACAAGCATAATCTGATTTGTCGCAAAGCCTCTTTTCACAAGAATGTGACGGAGAAAACCTTTGCCTGTGTCCTCATTATAGGTTGTCATTCTGAAAGAGGGGAGGAGCTTGCGTACTGCAACGATGATTTTGTCGGCAATAACATCCTCTGTCTGACAGCTGTCAATTCCGACAACATGATGACTGCCCGACTGATACACACCCGAAATGATTTTGCCCTTTTTGTCCGTATAAAAAGCCGCCTGAACCTTGTTGCGGTAGTGGTAGGGAGTTTTCATTCCGATAATTTTTTCAACGGTGCAAAAGCGTTTGAGAAGTTTTTCGACTTTCCTCTGCTTGAATTCAAGCTGTTCGGGATATGACAGATTTTGCAGTTGACAACCGCCGCATTTTTTGTAAACAGGACAGCTTTGTTTATTGGTTTCAGGTCTGTTACTCATAATATTTCCTCACATTTTATTGCATTGTATATATCCTTTATTTTATCATCAATCATATTGATATGCAACAGAAACAAACCCTAAATGACAAAGAAAAACGCAGGAGGGAAATCCGCTCCTGCGCTTTCTGATTATTAACCGATATATCGAAAAAATGAGGATTATCAGGTTATTGTAATCAATTAAAGATTTGTGTATCCCATAAGGCTTTCGTCAACCTCTTTGGCAACATCTCTGCCCTCACGAATCGCCCAGACAACAAGTGACTGTCCTCTGTGCATATCGCCTGTAACAAATACATTTTCAACATTTGTCTTGTGTGAGCCTTCTGCCGTTGCAACATTGGTTCTTGCGTTTGTTTCAACACCGAATGCCTTGGTTACATAGTTTTCGCTGCCGAGGAATCCCGCCGCAATGAGTACGAGTTCAACATCAACCTTGTATTCTGAGCCTTCAACCTCTTTCATCATAAGTCTGCCTGTTTTAGCATCCTTTTCGGGTTTGAGCTTAACAAGCTCCGCACCTACAAGATTACCGTTCTTGTCAGCAATGAACTGCTTAACGGTTGTCTGATAAACTCGTGGATCGTGACCGTAAACTTCAATAGCCTCTTCCTGACCGTAGTCTGTTTTGCAGACTCTCGGCCATTGCGGCCATGGGTTATCGGCACTTCTTGTGTCGGGAAGTTTAGGCATCATTTCAAGCTGGAGAACGGATTTTGCACCGTGTCTGATGCTTGTGCCGACGCAGTCGTTACCTGTGTCGCCGCCGCCGATTACCATTACATTCTTGCCTTTTGCACTGATGAATGTACCCTCTCTGAGGTTGCAGTCAAGAAGTGACTTTGTTGTTGATTTGAGGAAGTCAACGGCAAAGTGAATGCCGTTAGCCTCTCTGCCGGGAACTTTGATATCTCTCGGATTTGATGCACCGCAAGCAAGGATTACACGGTCAAAGTCCTTGAGAATTTCGCTTGCTTTGATGTCTTTGCCGACATTTGAGCAGGTTTCAAAGGTTACGCCTTCTTCTTCCATAATGTTAATCTTGCGTTCGATAACATCTTTTTCAAGCTTCATATTCGGAATGCCGTACATAAGCAGACCGCCTACTCTGTCATTGCGTTCAAATACCGTTACAGAGTGACCACGCTGATTGAGCTGGTCGGCAGCGGCAAGTCCCGATGGACCCGAACCGATGATTGCAATTTTCTTGCCTGTTCTTACCTTTGGAATTCTTGCGTCTGCAAGACCTTCTTCATAGGCATTTTCAATGATTCCGTATTCGTTGGCTCTTACGCTGACAGCGTCACCGTTTGCACCGCAGGTGCATGCCTTTTCACAGAGAGCGGGACATACACGGGATGTGAATTCGGGGAAGTTGTTTGTAACTTTAAGACGGTTGTAAGCCTGTTCCCAGTTGCCCTTGTAGATGAGGTCATTCCATTCGGGAATGAGGTTGTTAAGCGGACAGCCTGAAAATGCAGAACCAATCTTCATTCCTGCCTGACAGAAAGGCACGCCGCAGTCCATGCATCTTGCACCCTGTTTTTGCTGATCCTCTTTGCTGAGGGGATCGTGAAATTCGTCAAAATTTTTGATTCTTTCTTTTACGGAGTATGCCGGGGCATCCTCACGCTTATATTCCATAAATCCTGTTGGCTTTCCCATAAATATCCCCTCCTTATTTATTATTCACAATTTCGTAGAAAGCTTCAATCTGTGCCTGCTCGTTTGTAAGACCTTTTTCTTCATAAGCGGCAATTGCAGCCATCATTCTCTTGTAGTCGTGCGGAATAATCTTCTTGAATTTCGGAAGATACTCGTCAAAGTTATCAAGGATTTTTTTGCCTCTCTGTGAACCTGTTGCTGCAACATGTTCTTCAATAAGCGTCTTGAGTTCGATTATATCGTACTTTTCGGATACTTCCGAGAAGTGAACCATTTCCTTGTTAAGCTTTGTGTAAAGATCTCTTTCTTCATCAAGAACATAGGCAACACCGCCGGACATACCTGCGGCAAAGTTTTTGCCTGTTTTGCCGATAACAACAACCCGACCGCCTGTCATATATTCACAACCGTGGTCGCCGACACCCTCAACAACTGCTGTTGCGCCTGAGTTTCTTACGCAGAAACGCTCGCCTGCAACACCGTTGATAAATGCCTTGCCGCTTGTTGCACCGTAAAGTGCAACATTACCGATGATGATGTTGTTACCTGCGTCAAATGTTGAGTTCTTCGGAGGATAAACTACCAGCTTACCGCCTGAAAGTCCCTTGCCGAAGTAGTCGTTTGAGTCGCCCACAAGTTCAAGTGTGAGTCCCTTTGGAATGAATGCGCCAAAGCTCTGACCGCCCGAACCGTTGCAGACTACTGTAAATGTATCGTCATCAAGGTTGTTGTAATGCTTTCTTGTAACCTCAGAACCGAAGATTGTACCGAATGAACGGTCAGTGTTCTTAACATTGACTTCAACCTTTTTCTTTGTGCCTTTTGCAAGAACCTTTGCAAATTCTTTGCAGAGGATTCTCTCGTCAAGTGTTGATTCAAGCTTGAAATCATAAAGACTCTTTTTGTTGTATTCAACCTTTTCCGAAACAAAGTTTGTATCAAGAATGTTAGAAAGGTCAACCTCGGCAGCCTGTCCTGTGATGCCTTCTTTTCTCTTGATGAGGTCAATTCTTCCGACAAGCTCATCAACGGTTTTTACACCGAGCTTTGACATATATTCACGAAGTTCGCTTGCTACAAACTTCATAAAGTTTATTACATATTCGGGCTTGCCGCAGAATCTTTTTCTGAGCTCGGGGTTCTGTGTGGCAACACCGAACGGGCAGGTATCAAGGTTACATACTCTCATCATTGCACAACCGAGAGTTACAAGCGGAGCAGTTGCAAAACCGAATTCCTCTGCACCGAGCATTGCGGCAATTGCAACATCACGGCCGTTCATAAGCTTACCGTCGGTTTCAATAACAACCTTGTTACGAAGGTCGTTCATAATGAGTGTCTGATGAGCCTCGGCAAGACCGAGTTCCCACGGCAGACCTGCATTGTAGATTGAGTTTCTCGGAGCAGCGCCTGTACCGCCGTCATAACCTGAAATAAGGATTACGCCTGCACCTGCTTTTGCAACGCCTGCGGCAACCGTACCTACACCGCATTCCGAAACGAGCTTAACAGAGATTCTTGCGTCTTTGTTAGAATTCTTGAGGTCGTAGATAAGCTGTGCAAGGTCCTCGATTGAGTAAATGTCGTGGTGCGGTGGGGGAGAGATGAGCGATACACCCGGTGTTGAATGACGGGTTTTTGCAATCCAGGGATAAACCTTTTTGCCCGGAAGATGTCCGCCTTCGCCCGGCTTTGCACCCTGAGCCATTTTAATCTGAATTTCGTTTGCAGATGTAAGGTATCTTGATGTAACACCGAAACGACCTGACGCAACCTGCTTGATTGCAGAACATCTGTCAACCTTCTGTCCTTTTGTGAGAAGTCGTTCAAGGCTTTCGCCGCCCTCACCGGAGTTTGACTTGCCGTGAAGCTGATTCATTGCAATCGCAAGTGTTTCGTGAGCCTCCTGTGAGATTGAACCGTATGACATAGCGCCTGTCTTGAAACGCTTTACGATTGAATCAACGCTTTCAACCTCATCAAGCGGAACAGGAGTTTCTGCAAAGTTGAAGTCGAAAAGACCTCTGATATTTACAGGATCCATTTCTTCGGAAATCATATGAGAATACTTTTTGTAAAGCTCATAGTCGCCTGTTCTTGTTGCCTGCTGGAGCATATATATAGTCTGCGGATTGTAGAGGTGTTCCTCTTTGCCGCTTCTGAACTTGTGTGAACCACGGGATTCAAGCTCATCGCTTACACCGAGGTCAAGCGGATCAAATGCCGCTGTGTGAAGTTTGTCAACATTCTTTTCGATATCCTTGATTGTGATACCGCCGATTCTGCTGACTGTGCCTGTGAAGTATTCGTCAATAACATCCTTGCCGATACCGATAGCCTCAAAAATCTGTGAGCCATGATATGACTGGATTGTCGAAATACCCATTTTTGACGCAATCTTTACGATGCCGTGGAGAACTGCGCTGTTGTAATCGTCAACTGCTGCGTAGTAGTCCTTGTCAAGAAGGTCATCACCGATAAGCTCGTGAATTGTTTCCTGAGCAAGATACGGGTTGATTGCACTTGCACCGTAGCCGAGAAGTGTTGCAAAATGATGAACTTCTCTCGGCTCACCGCTTTCAAGTATCATTGCAAGTGAAGTTCTCTTCTTTGTTGCAACAAGGTGCTGATGAAGAGCGGATACTGCAAGAAGTGACGGAATTGCAAGATGGTTTTCGTCAACTCCTCTGTCGGAGAGGATAAGAATATTTGCACCGTCATTGTAAGCCTTGTCAGCTTCAATGAAAAGTCGCTTAACAGCCTTTGAAAGTCTTGTGTTCTTGTAGTAGAGAATCGGGATAACCGCAACCTTAAAGCCCGGAATGTGCATATTCTTGATTTTGAGAATATCGGTTGATGTAAGAATCGGGTTGTGAATCTTCATAACTTTGCAGTTTTCGGGACGCTCCTCAAGGATGTTGCCGTCTTCACCGATATAAATTGTTGTTGATGTTACAACTTCCTCACGGATTGCGTCAATCGGCGGGTGTGCAAAGAGCTGTTTGAAGTAGTTGAAAAGCGGCTGCGGTTCTTTTGAAAGAACTGCAAGCGGACTGTCTGTACCCATTGCGGCAATTGACTCTGTGCCGTTCTTTGCCATAGGAAGGATTGATGTCATAACATCTTCGTAGGTATATCCGAAAGCCTTCTGGAGCTTTTGCCTTTCTTTATATGAATGCTCCTCAACCTTCATATTAGGAATTTTGAGGTCTTTAAGACAAACAAGATTACTGTCGAGCCATTCGCCGTAAGGCTGTTTTGACGCATAATACTCTTTGAGTTCATCGTCATCAATGAGTCTGCCCTGAACCGTATCGACAAGGAGCATTTTGCCCGGGCGAAGTCTTTCCTTTGTAACAATCTTTGCGGGATCAATAGGAAGTGCGCCGACTTCCGATGAAAGAATGAGGTTGCCGTCATCCGTGATATAATATCTTGACGGACGCAGACCGTTACGGTCAAGAACCGCACCCATAATGTCGCCGTCAGAGAAAAGGATTGACGCAGGACCGTCCCACGGCTCCATCATTGTTGCATAATACTGATAGAAGTCCTTTCTCTTCTGGCTCATTGTGCCGTTATTATCCCACGGCTCCGGAATTGTAATCATAACGGCAAGAGGAAGCTCCATACCGCTCATTACGAGAAATTCAAGTGTATTATCAAGCATTGCAGAGTCTGAACCCTCTGTGTTTACAACAGGAATAACCTTGTCAAGGTCGCCCTTGAGATGCTCCGAACGCATTGTTTCCTCACGAGCAAGCATCTTGTCAGCGTTGCCTCTGATTGTGTTGATTTCACCGTTGTGAACAATCATTCTGTTAGGATGGGCTCTCTGCCAGCTTGGATTTGTGTTGGTTGAAAAACGGGAGTGAACCATAGCGATTGCAGACTCGTAATCCTCGTCCTGAAGATCAAGGAAGAAGTTACGGAGATCGCCGACAAGGAACATACCTTTATATACAATAGTTCTGCTTGAAAGTGAAACTACATATGTGTCTTCATTACTCTGTTCAAAAACTCTTCTTGCAACATAGAGCTTTCTGTCGAACGGGAGACCTCTTTTTACACCGTGAGGTCTTTTGATAAAGCACTGCATGATTGCAGGCATACATTCAACCGCTCTGTGACCGAGGACCTCGGGCTTTGAAGGAACATTTCTCCAACCGAGAACTGTAAGACCTTCTTTTTCTGCAATGATTTCAAACATCTTCTTTGCCTGATTTCTTGCAAGCTCATTCTGAGGGAAGAAGAACATACCTACAGCGTAATCTCTTTCGGAACCGAGCTTAATGCCGATTTCAGCAGCTGCCTTCTTAAAAAATTTGTGTGAAATCTGGAGAAGAATACCTACGCCGTCACCTGTTTTGCCTTCGGCATCCTTACCTGCTCTGTGTTCGAGAGTTTCAACAATTGTCAGAGCGTTTGCCACGGTGTCGTGTGACTTGATACCCTTAATATTAACAACAGCTCCGATACCGCAGTTATCATGTTCAAACTTCGGAGAATACAGAGTCTTGTTGTTCTCTCTGACTGTCTGTTCCATTAATGATCACCCTTTCCTGTTAATCACAAAAATTATTCAGCGGACTTTTTATATACATATATATGTAAAAGGAAGTTTGCTTTCGTAAACTTATCGGTTCAAGGTGGCAATTAATGTTCTGCCGGTTAATAATCAATCATATATATGTAATTGTAAAATGCCCAATCTCTTCTCAGCGGTAAAACCGCTATGCTCAGCCTGTGCTATATCCTGCAAAGGTGAATGTGCAGGTCGGCTGATGTTCTGAAATGCCCTGTCATCGTTGATCAAGAAAAATCAGCACTTAGATTATATAACTATACATTGTGCTTTGTCAAGGGAAAATAGAGGAAAATTGCAACTTTTAAGGGTAAAACTTTCATTTTACTGTGATTGTTGTAGAAAATATGCAACTCTTATTGGTATTTCAGTTTAATTTTGCAGGAAATTTAATAAAACTTGCAATTTCAAAACTTTTTTCAAAAAATGTATTGACAAATTCGCAAAAGTGGAATATACTAACAACATCAAAGACAGCAAGGGCGCTGTGAGCTGAGGCTTACAGTGTCCTTTTCTGTTTTTATAAAGCAAAAATCAGACCATTAAAATTTATTTTCAAAATGGATAGGAGAGAATTAAAATGGCAAAAGTTCCCGAAATTTTTGGCAGCATGGTATTTAATGACCAGAAGATGCAGGAAAGACTTCCAAAGTCAACTTACAAGGCTTTGAAAAAGACAATCCAGAACGGTGAACCGCTTGACCTCAGCGTTGCAAATGTTGTTGCGGCTGCTATGAAGGACTGGGCAGTTGAAATGGGTTGTACCCACTACACACACTGGTTCCAGCCGATGACAGGTATCACAGCCGAAAAGCATGACAGCTTTATCGCACCGAACGGTGAGGGTCAGGTTATCATGGAGTTCTCAGGTAAAGAGCTTGTAAAGGGCGAGCCTGATGCTTCTTCTTTCCCAAGCGGCGGTATTCGTGCCACATTCGAGGCAAGAGGCTATACAACATGGGATCCGACATCATATGCATTCGTTAAGGACGGAACACTTTACATTCCTACAGCATTCTGTTCTTATACAGGCGAGGTTCTCGATAAGAAAACTCCTCTTCTTCGTTCAATGGAGAGAATTAATACAGAGGCTGTAAAGATTCTTCATCTTCTCGGCAAAGAAAATGTTACAAGAGTTACAACAACAGTAGGTCCGGAGCAGGAATACTTCCTTATTGATAAGGACGCTTACGACCAGAGAGAGGACCTTATTTATACAGGCAGAACACTTTTCGGTGCAAAAGCTCCTAAAGGACAGGAACTTGACGACCATTACTTCGGTGCAATCAAGACAAGAGTTGCTGCTTATATGAAAGACCTTGACGAGGAACTCTGGAAACTCGGTATCCTTGCAAAGACAAAGCATAACGAAGTTGCTCCTTCACAGCACGAGCTTGCTCCTATCTTCACAACAACAAACATTGCAACCGACCACAACGAGCTTACAATGGAAGTTATGAAGAAGGTTGCCGAAAGACACGGTCTTGTTTGTCTTCTTCACGAAAAGCCGTTCGCAGGTGTTAACGGTTCCGGTAAGCACAACAACTGGTCAATTTCAACCAACACAGGCGAAAACCTTCTTGATCCCGGCAAGACTCCTGAAAACAACCTTCAGTTCCAGCTTTTCCTTGCAGCAGTTGTAAAGGCTGTTCACGAGTATCAGGATCTTCTCAGAATCACGGTTGCATCGGCAGGTAACGACCACCGTCTCGGCGCTAACGAAGCACCGCCTGCAATCATTTCAATGTATCTCGGTGATGACCTCGGCGAACTCGTTGATTCAATCATCAATGACAGAGAATATGTAAGCAAGGGTAAGCAGAAGATGAGAACAGGTGTTGATGTTCTTCCTGACTTTATGAAAGATACATCAGACCGTAACCGTACATCACCTTTTGCATTCACAGGTAACAAGTTTGAATTCAGAGCACTTGGTTCTTCACTTAACATTGCCTGTCCTAACTATATGCTCAACACTATGGTAGCCGAAGAACTTTCAGAGTTCTACGATGAGCTTAAAGATGCGGATGATATGGACGCAGCTATCAAGGCTCTTGTTAAGAAAGTATTCACAGAGCATCAGAACATTATCTTCAACGGCAACAACTACGCTCCCGAGTGGGTTGAAGAGGCTGAAAGAAGAGGACTTCTTAACCTCAAGTCACTTCCTGACGCAATGGAACACTTCCTTGACAAGAAGAATGTTGACCTCTTTGTTAAGAATAAGATTTGTTCGGCAGACGAAATCCGTGCAAGATATGAAATTGAGCTTGAAAGCTATTCTAAGCAGATTAACATTGAGGCTCTCACAATGATTGATATGGCTAAGAAGAACATTCTTCCTGCCGTTACATCATATGTAAGAGATCTTACGGATACAGCACTTGCCAAGAAGGCACTTTCAGACGCTATTCCTACAAGTGTTGAGGAAGACCTCATTACAAGCCTTTCAAACAAACTTGTATGTTTCTCAAAGAAAACTGCAGAGCTTGAAGAGGCTGTTATCAAGGCAAGCGACTACAGCGATGACAACCTCAAGTATGCTAAGTACTACAGAGAAACAGTATTTGCACTTATGCAGGAACTCAGAGCTGTCGGTGACGCAATGGAAACAGAAACAGCTTCGGAATACTGGCCTTATCCTTCATACGGCGAACTTCTTTTCGGTGTGTGATTGATAGAACCTCTATTTATACTAAATAACATTATTTATATTGTATAACAGGTAACACAACGGCGTGTGATTGACAGAATTAAACTGTCAACTCCACGCCGTTTTTGTTATTTTGATAAAAGGAGAGATTTATATGGCAGAACTAATTTACGGAGGCACAGGCGTCTGGTTTATGATCGGCGCATTACTCGTGTTCTTTATGCAGTGCGGATTCGCAATGGTTGAAACCGGTTTTACAAGAGCTAAAAACGCAGGTAACATCATTATGAAAAACCTGATGGACTTTTGTATCGGTACGGTTGTATTCAGCTTGTTAGGCTTCGGACTTATGATGTCTGAGGACTATGTTGCAGGATTCATCGGTGTTCCAAACCTCAATATGTTCACAGACTGGATGAACTTTGATTGGAACTCATTCGTATTCCAGCTTGTATTCTGTGCTACAGCAGCTACTATCGTTTCAGGTGCTATGGCAGAGCGTACAAAATTCTCGGCATACTGTGTTTACAGCGCAATTATTTCACTCGTTGTTTACCCGATTGAAGCAGGTTGGGTTTGGAACGGTCAGGGTTGGCTTGCACAGCTCGGCTGTATCGACTTTGCAGGTTCAATCGTAATTCATATGGTCGGCGGTATCTCGGCACTTGTCGGCGCAATCATTCTCGGACCCCGTATCGGTAAATACGGCAAGAACGGCAAGGTAAACGCTATCCCCGGTCACAGCATCACACTCGGTGCTCTCGGTGTATTCATTCTTTGGTTTGCATGGTACGGCTTTAACGGTGCCGCTGCTGAAGACGGCGCTCGTCTCGGTCAGATTCTTCTTACAACAACAATTGCTCCGGCAGTTGCAACAGTAACAACCATGCTCTTTACATGGATCAAGAACGGCAAGCCTGATGTTTCAATGTGTCTTAACGCATCACTCGCAGGTCTTGTAGCAATCACGGCAGGTTGCGCAGATGTTGATGCAATCGGCGCAGCAGTTATCGGTATCGTTTCAGGTATCCTCATCGTAGTAGCAGTTGAATTTGTTGATATCAAGCTTAAAATAGATGATCCTGTCGGCGCATTCTCGGTACACGGCGTAAACGGTATGTGGGGCGGCCTTGCAGTAGGTCTTTTCGCAACAGGTAACGGTCAGAACGGCATCACAGGTCTTTTCTACGGCGGTGGCTTTGCTCAGCTTGGTAAGCAGGCTCTCGGTATTGTTACAATCGTAGCTTGGACAGTTGTTTGCATGATTATCGTATTCACAATCATCAAAAAGACAGTAGGTCTTCGTGTTACAAAGGACGAAGAAATGAAGGGCCTCGATATCTGCGAGCACGGTCTTATCAGCGCATATGCAGACTTTATGCCAATCGGTGTCGGTACAGCTTCACTTGATGAAACATTTGATGTTGACTGCAATGTTCCTGTAACTCAGGCAGTTCCCGTTCAGCTTGCCGGCAAGTATGATATGGCTACCGACGGCACAAAGATTACTAAGATTGACATTCTTCTCAAGCAGTCAAAGCTTGAAGCTCTTAAAGAAGAAATGGATAAGCTCGGCATCACAGGTATGACAGTATCTCAGGTACTCGGTTGCGGTGCTCAGAAGGGTAAAGCAGAGTATTACCGTGGTGTTGCTATTGAAAGTAACCTCCTTCCTAAGATGAAGGTTGAAATCGTAGTTTGCAAGGTTCCTGTAAAGGCAGTTGTTGATGCGGCTGTTAAGGCACTTTACACAGGTCACATCGGTGACGGCAAAATCTTTATCTATGATGTTGAAGATGTTGTTAAGGTTAGAACAGGCGAAACAGGCTACGACGCTATGCAGGATATTGAATAATCCATGGTAGCTTAATTAACCTATCCTTTTTAATTCACATAAACCGAGACGCCCCGAACGGCAATAGCTGTTCGGGGTGTTTTGGTATATAAATGTTTATTAAAGATAATTGACTTTGTTTTGCATATGCTATATAATGATAGTGTAAAGAATGATATTTGACACTATTAAGGCGGTGGAGCGTATGACTGATTACAGAAAGCTTTGTATAGATTTGTTCGGAACAGATAACGAAACCGAGTTAAAGGATATTGCAGGCAGGCTTAAAGGCGGAAGAAAAAATAAGTTGACCGAAACGGATGTTAAAAATGCAATTGAAATGCAGAAAAACGGTAAAACTACTGCTGAAATAGCACAAACCTTTAATGTAAGCCGTCAGACAATTTCAAAATATCTTAACAAGCCCTTGAACGGTAATTATGTTATGCGGCTTGATTTTATGTTCCGTCAGAAGGTGTGTACGGAAATATATGTCGACTTTGCCGATAAGAAAATAAAAATTGTGAATCGCACCAATGATATAATGAAAAGAGCTTTC
>ERZ791753.1582-NODE-1582-length-13933-cov-19.571192_pt1 | contig 13933 bp, 16 predicted proteins | sample MGYA00509951_ERZ791753 | MGnify/ENA primary metagenome ERZ791753 (study PRJEB30046, sample SAMN00792026) | human gut metagenome | study: EMG produced TPA metagenomics assembly of the A metagenome-wide association study of gut microbiota in type 2... | reverse complement strand
TTCAACGGTTTTTGCGTAAAACAAACCGTCTATGGTCTTAAGTTGATGACATTGCGACATGAGGTAGGGCTGTCTGCCGGAACATGGACAAAACTGAATAAGGTGGAAGAAGTGTCCCTCTCTATTCTGCTGCGCATTTGTGATTACTTGAACTGTGACATCGGAGATATATGTGAGGCTGTGCGAACGGACAAGAACTGAGTCCGGTTTTTCGTACAGCTCTTTTTGTAAAATAGGTTAGATAAATACACAGGGAGGATTTTGATATGGCACGAGCCGCATCGGCACCGAAGAAGGAGATTTCTATGGAGGAAGCTCTGTGGAAGTCCGCAGATAAACTCCGTGGTTCTGTTGAACCAGCAGAATACATATATAGCTAAGACGGAAGGGTGGTTTGAATTATGCCAAATATCCTTGTGGTTGAGGACGATGAAAACTTGAATCGTGGAATCACTTTTTCACTGAAAAAATCCGGATATGAGGTTTTTTCAGCAGAATCAGTGAAAAAAGCGAAAAGAATTGCAAGTGATAATCATGTGGATGTTGCCATTTGTGATGTGAATCTTCCGGATGGAAACGGATTAGAGCTTGTCAGATGGATGCGGAATTGTCAAAATGTATATATTATCTGTCTTACCGCGTTGGATCAGGAGACAGATCAGGTCATGGGATATGAAGCCGGTGCGGACGATTATATGACGAAACCGTTCAGCCTTTCCGTACTTCTTCTGAAAATCGAGGCTCATTTCCGCCGCAGAAAGAATGAACCCGGAACTCCAAAAATTCATTCAAAGGATATCGTATTTATCCCCGGAGAGATGAGGGCGTTCGTAAAGGAAAGAGAAATAAGCCTTACGAAGAATGAACTGAAAATGCTGTCCTTTTTTCTTCAAAACCCGAAACAGGTTCTTTCAAAAATACAAATATTGGAAAACGTGTTTGATCTGGAAGGGGATTTTGTGGATGAAAATACAATCGCTGTCAATATCAGAAGACTCCGTGAGAAAATCGAAGACAATCCGGCTGCACCGGTCTATATAAAGAATATCAGAGGTCTTGGGTATATATGGAATCAGGAGGTAAGTCAGTGACGGAACGACATCGTAAAAAGTGGGTTGATGCCTTGTCACTGGTGCTGCCGGTTCTACTCTTTTTTGCGGTATTGAACTGCTTTACCACCTATTTATATTATCAGGATTATCAATGTAAAATGGATATCCTGACAGAAGTTGCGGCGGGCGCAGAGACCACCGGCATGGATGTTGCCGCAGGATGGCTGAAAGGAAACGACCATCAAGCCAATGAACAAGGTAAGCAATTATTAGAGCAATACGGGTACTGGGAAAACAAAGGGACTTCGTTTTATGTGCGCTTCCGGCAGAATATCATGATAACCGGCTGTACAAGTGCAGTGCTATGTCTGTCTTTGCTAACGTTCCTGTTTTACCGGAAGAAAGCTGAGGCGAAAGAAAGTCGGAAACGATTGGAGCAGCTAGAGCAAATCCTGATTGCATTTCGGGAAAATCACTTTGAGGTAGTGCCGGACACAGAAGATTATGTCGGGCAGGAAAGGCTGAAATTTCAGCTTGAAGCAATCGGACATCATATCCAGCTGCTGCAAGAGGAAGCCAGAGCGGAGAAGGAAAGCACAAAGGAAATGGTATCCGACATTTCCCATCAGCCGAAAACCCCGGTTGCAGCCTTGGATACCTGCTTTAGCATATTGCTGCGGAACAATCTGAGTGAGACGGAGCAACAGGAATTTCGCATCCGCTGCCGGAGTGCATTGGACGGATTGGAAACATTGCTGCAGTCTCTGCTGGAAATATCCAAACTGGAGACAGGCTTGATTCAGCTTGATCAGAAAACACTTCCCATTATGGATACGATCATCTCCGCAGTAAACCGAACGTATCCAAAGGCAGCGGAGAAAGGGATAGAACTTATTTTCGACTGCAACGAATCACTGGAGCATTGTGCACTCATGCAGGATAAACGTTGGCTTGGAGAAGCAATCATTAACGTTTTGGACAATGCCATCAAATACAGCCCAGAACATTCAAAAATCACGATCCGTCTACAAAAAAGAACCGGCTTTGTGAGAATTGAGATCGAGGATCAGGGAATCGGAATCCCGCAGAGTGAATACCATAAAATATTCCAGCGGTTTTACAGAGGGACTGCGCCGGAAGTCCGCGAAAAGAGCGGAACTGGCATCGGTCTGTATCTGTCCAGACAGATTATTGAGCAGCATGGTGGGACAATCACGGTAGCCTCCGGCAAAGTCAGAAAAGGAAGTACCTTTTTGATTCAGCTGCCGGAGAATGGACTTTCGTAGAGATGATGAGCAGAAGTCTTTCAAATCTGTAAGACTTCTGCTCTCTTTTTGAAAGTGAAATGAAAGGTTCCTTTGATACAATGCTGGCAAATAAGAAAAGGAGGCCATTGGAGTGGGCGTGATATTAGAAACGAATCAGCTTTGCAAATTTTATGGGACGGGGGAAAATCAGGTCAAAGCCGTCAATCATGTGAATATCCAGATTGGGCAGGGAGAATTTGTCGCCATTGTCGGAAAATCCGGCTCCGGAAAAAGTACCTTGCTGCATATGCTGGGCGGGCTGGATACACCAACCAGCGGCAGCGTGATCTTGTCTGACAAGGACCTGTATTCCATGAAGGAGGATCAGCTTGCTGTTTTCCGCAGAAGAAAAATCGGATTTGTATTTCAGGCATTCAATCTGGTATCCTCCATCAATGTGTGGGAAAATATCGTTCTTCCGTTGGGGCTTGACGGAAAAAAAGTGCATAAAGCTTATGTCAATGATATTATCACCACACTGGGTCTTGAACACCGGATTCATAATCTTCCGAATACCCTCTCCGGAGGACAGCAGCAGCGCGTTGCGATTGCAAGAGCCTTGGTAAACAGACCGGAGATTTTGTTTGCGGACGAGCCAACCGGAAATCTTGATTCCAAGACCAGTGACGAGGTGATCGCGCTGCTGAAAATGAGCGCAAAAAAATATGGACAGACGATTGTAATGATTACCCATGATGATGAGATCGCGCAGGTTGCTGACCGTATTTTAGTCATCGAGGATGGACAGGTGGTGGATTTCAATTGAGGACGATCAGCAAAATTGCATTCAGCAACGACAAAAGAAATCGGACAAGAAGTGTCCTCATTATGACGGCGATTTGCCTGACTACCATGCTTCTGGTCATTATCAGTACAATTGGAAATGGACTGATCCTCTTACAGAAGGATCAGGCTGCAAGCTCATACGGAAGCAACTACGGCCTGTTTATCGCCGCAGATGGTACGCAATTAAAAGAAGTGGAACGCAGAGCTGAGATATCTGATATCGGCATCATGTGTACGGAGGGCATCCTGAAAGGAAATGAAAATGGCGGCTTTGTCAGTGCGGATGAAACGGTCAGGAAAATGCTTCCCTATAATCAGGAATATGTGTTGAAGGAAGGTACCTATCCGGAAAAGGCGCAGGAAATTGCCGCAGGACGCGCTTTCTTTGATGCAGTGGGATACCATGATGTAAAGGTCGGAGACACCGTAACATTGGAGTACCGTTCCGGCATGCAGTCGGAATACGCACCGGTGGAATTTACTGTCAGTGGGATTTTATATGACCGGGATGAATATACCATCGAGGCTTCCTATGTTGTATTCGGTTCGCAGGATTTTTATAATGAGCGTGTTGCGGAGGGTGACAGGCAATATAATATCTATTTTACCTTGAACGATTCTGCAAATGTATCTATGAATAATGTTGCGCCTGTTATAAAAGAAATCGCGGATTCCTGCGGCATTGACCAGAAAAACGTGATCATCAATGACCTCTACCTGCAGTGGGTATTGCAGCCGAGCTATGAAATGATTGTGGTTTGTGGAACCCTGATCCTCGGAATCGTGCTGTTTTCCGTTGTGGTCATTTATAATATCTTCCAGGTCGGGATCGCCCAGAAGGTTCAGGAGTACGGAAAAATCAAGGCGCTGGGTGCAACCAGAAAGCAGATGAAGCAGTTGATCTTTCGTGAGGGCATTCTTCTGGCGGTTCCTTCGATACCGCTGGGGCTGCTGTTTGGTTTCCTGATTGCAAAAGTCAGCTTCAACTGGCTGGTGGAGCAGGGAAATCTGGTATCGTCCGGAATCAAGAACCATCAGGTGCCTCTGTTTTCACTGACAATTATGCTCATCTGCATTTTTGTATCGTTTCTTACGGTCGTTTTGGCTCTGCGCAAACCCATGAAAATTGTTTCCCGGATTTCACCCATCGAAGCGACACGGTATCTTGGCGGCTCCAAAACGCAAAAACAGGGCAGACGAAAAGGCAGAAAAGATGTCACCGTTTTCTCCATGGCAATGGCAAATGTGACAGGCAATCCGAAAAGAACCATTGCTACGATTCTTACCATGGGGCTTTCCTGTGTATTGTTTGTAATTATCTCTAATTATGTTGGGAATATTGACACGGAGCACGAGGCGCGGATTGCAATCAACTATGGACAATTTGAGTTGCAGCTGGATTATTCCCAGAATTATGATGAAGCCTATTCGGAGAATAATCTGGACACAATCCTACAGAACAACCCACTGAATGATTCTTTGATTCAAGAAATCAAATCCATCCCCGGTGTAACGGATGTACTGACGAGAGAAATCGTCTCTGCAGATCTGAACGGAACAAAATTTCCGGTTGCAATCGTAAATCAAGAGGATTTTGAAATGATGCGCGGGGATGGCGATATCGGTTCCATGGACTATGCACAGGCTGTCAAAAACGGGGATGTTTTCTTTGGCTGGTCCACGTGGATGGAAGCTGACGGGTATTCTGCGGGTGCACCGATTACATTCAACTTTGATAACGGAAGCGGAACCTATACCTATCATGGAAAAATCGCAGGCTCCTTTGTAAGCGCGGACACTTATCTGGTCATTCCGGAAGAAGTATACCGCTCTGTAAATCCGAAAGGGACATCTTATGGATACCTGTGGGTGGATTGTGCTAAAAAAGATGTGGCATCTGTAGAGCAAAGCCTGAATGACCTGCTCTCCGATACTTCTCATATCAAGCTGAACACCTATCACGCAGAATTGCAAACCGCAGAATACGCAAGCCGTATGATGAAGCTTGGCTGCTATCTGTTCATGGCAATTGTCGGTCTCATTGGGTTTATGAATCTGGCAAACACCATGATCATCAATATCACCACGAAGAAGCAGGAATACGGTGTGCTGCAAGCGGTAGGCATGACCAATAAGCAGTTGAATCTGAGCTTACAAATACAGGGCTTGATTTTTACGGTTGGCACCATCTGCGTCGCACTTGCTGCCGGTCTGCCCCTTGGCTATGCACTGTTTTCCTATGCGAAGCATAATGGGATTTTTGGAATGAACGTTTATCACGTTCCTCTTATCCCGATTCTTGTTATGATTCTTCTGGTTGGTATTCTACAAATTGTGCTTTCCCTCGTTTTAAGCAGTAATCTGAAAAAGGAAACGCTGGTTGAAAGAATAAGGTATCAGGGATAGTAGATTCTATAAAAAGCAAGCTGCCGCTCAAGATGGGCGGCAGCTTAGCCAATGATATACGCAATATAAAGTGTGTCGCCGGAATCGGCTTCGCGCCAGAGCGCATCCTCGCCGATGCTGTTCAGAACCGTTTCGCCGTAGTACATGGTCAGCGTGGAGAGCTTCGGGCAGTTGTAAAAGGCGTGCTTGCCAATGGTCGGCGCGAGCGGCAGCTCGGCGGTGGTCAGGTTGACGCAGCCCTCGAACCAGTATGCCAGATCTGGGATGGTCAGCGTTTCCACGTCCTCAAACCAGACCTCGGTGATCTGATCGCGGACAGCCGCCCACGGCTGATCGTCCGCGCTGGTAAAGGCCGGCGCTTCGCCGCTGCCGGAGATGGTCAGCCAGCCCTTTTCATCCAGCGACCAGCGAATGCCGCTGTTCTGGATCGTGCCGGAGGTGGCGGTTTCAGTGGAAACCGCGGTTTCTTCGTCGGGTGCGCTGTCATAGACCGTGTGCTCGTCCACTTCGGCGGCAAATGCCGCGACGGACAGCGAAAACAGCATACAAAGAGCCAGCACAAATGCGGTGAATTTCTTGAAATTCTTCATCATGCAGCCTCCTTTTCGTTTACAGCGGCGATCGTGAAGATCACGGTCGCTGCGTTGATGTTCGTGACCGCTTCACTCGCGGAAACCTTTGCCTTGTAGCGAATTGCCAGCGACTTTTCTGCACTAATCGCTGGGAACGCGCCGTCGACAAGTGTCAGACTGCCAGCACCTTTTGTCGCACAGCCGTTGATACTGAGTGCAATACTGTTTTTGGAAGCCGAGAAATCGTCATAACTGCCGATCTCAAACGTGCCTGCCTGAACGTCTACTTTAGTCACGCGGATTGCACCGGTTTTGCCGGTGTTGGTAATTGCCGCATTATTTGCGCAAACGACGTAGCCATCTACCAATGAGACAGGCAACGCGGCAGGAACCGTGCATGAGATCGGGGAAACCGTATTGACTACGGTGAGCGTCACCGGCACGCGCGCCTCGGTCGTTTCCGCTGCCGATGCAGGCACGGGAAGCGCGAAAATGAGCGCCAGCGCCAGAAGCAGCGCCGCCGCTTTCTGATAGGTTTTCATCACATTACTGCACCTCCTTGGGCCAAAGATACGCCGTGTGCAACGTCAGCTCTGTGTTCAGCGTGCCGATCTGCTTGCCGTCACGGAACGCAGTTACAATGACTGTGCAGTCCACATTGCCGAACTCCGGCGCTTCCAACAGCGTGAGCGTCGAGATGCTCTTGCCCGCAGCCAATTCAAATGCGTCGGCAATCAGCGCATTGTCTTTATTTCTGCGAATTTCTACCTTGTAGGTATCGCCCTTGCTGTTGTTTCTGAACTCGGCTTTCACGCTGCTTTCCCCGACAAGCGCGTAAAGATGAGCAGGAGCAGTAATATCAATCTGATTGTCTGCGACAATCGCGTTGAGCTGCTTCTGGGCTTCGCGCAATCCGGAAACGTCGTAAAAAATGACTTCCGTTTCCTTGTGCTGCTTTGCTCTTTCTGTAATTCTGACTTTGATGGTGTCGATGACGGCGAGCGTACTGTCACGGTCATAAATGACCTTGACTGCATCGTCTACGCGGGCTACGACAACAGCGGGCATATTCGTCCCAGCGTTGCAGTAAACAGCTTTTGTACCGCCGCCCCAGACAAGCAATCTACCCTTGACGGTCACGTTGTCCAGCACGATTTTGCCGTCCGCCGCGCCGCAGCCGATGATGAGGTCACCATCCACGGTCAGGTTTTTCAGCTCTACATCGTCGGTGCAGATCAGGACGCTGCCTTTAATGTCCTTGTCATAAGTGCCCTTGGATACAACGTAAGTGCCGATGATGTTATGGAAAATCTGCGCAAATTCCGCGCGGGTGATGTTGTCCAGCGGGGCAAGGATTTTGCCGCGGCCGTGGATATAGTCAGCGCCTACCATCGCGCGTACATAGGGCAGCGCCCAGTTGGAAATCTCGCTGCGGTCAGAGAACGCGGACAGATCTGTTTTGGAATACGAATCGTAGTCCAGTTCCAGCGCACGGGCAACGACCGTCATAGCCTCCTGACGCGAGATCGGTGCATCCGGGGCCATCGCAGAAGAACTGCGGCCGTTATAAGTACCCATAAGCGCCTTGGTCAGCCCATCTGGAATACTGTCATCGCTGCCTTCTGTTTGAATCGTCCTCCATGTTCCAAACTGCGGCAGACGAAAGCCCTTTAAATATTCGTCGTACTTTGCTTTGTTTTGAAGCAGCGCCACAAAGTCCTTATTACAGAGTGCTTCCATCCATTGTTCTAGGAAGCACTTGCAGCGATCCATTTTTTCCTCAATCTGTGCCAGCGACCCGAAACAACCATTGTTTACGATTCGGTTGTATTGGTCCGCAAGCTGCTGATAAAGCTGCTGCGCTTCCGGCGAAAATGAGACACCAAGCGCATCGGCTTGCTGTGTTCTTGTCGGTGGCTGAATTTTGCTGGTTTTGGAGGACACAGCACTTGTCTCAGAAGTGTTCCGCTTGAGCTTACCCGCCGCATAAAGAATCATCATGACGATCCCAGCCACGCCTGCAAGTATAGAAAGTGGTAAACTGTACTCAGAAAGTCCGATGCCAAGGAGCAGCAATAAGAAACCAATAACGAGATTTTTCTTCGACCGCATCGTGCAAACCCTCTTTTTCCTTCCACCGCACGACACCTCGGTGGCTCGAATTGTGTTTGATCGTTTCTGTCTTCGCTTAGGTTTGTAATATTATTGCATATTTCATCAGGCTCGTCGACAGCTTCTTCCACAAATGCCCCGTTCAAAATAATCTCCAAAAGTTCCTTTTTCGAGAAGTTTTTGACCGTAGTCATTTGTAAGCAGAGCATTCGCTGTGCTCTTGTCAGATCTGCTTCCATGATCACCACGTTCAGCGTCCAGCCGATTTTCATTGCCAGCCGGAGGAGCGTTTGGTCATTTTCATAAGTCTTGTAAAAATCGCGCATCCGGCGCACGTTGCGCGGGGAAAAGCCTGCGCGGTCAGGGAAATTCGCCTGCAAGAATTCTGCGGCTGCGACCGCCGCGCCCTTCTCCGGGCGCTGACTGATGGCCTTGCCGATGGCGTACACTTCGTCCATCTGCGAAAGATTTTGCGTAAGAATTGCAGTCAATTCCCGGTACATCGTGCCGTAATCCACAGGTTTTCTGACGTTCATGGCTTCTCCTTTCCGCGCTGGTGCGCATTGGATATTCTGTTGTTTCACCGAATAAATACTGTTTTGCGTGCTTTAACTCGGCTTTTTCACAAGATTTGAACGGCGAGCACGAAGCGTACTTCGTGGAAGCGTGCTTCATTTCGACATAGAATCTCCATAGTCGATCTATTATAAACTATGGAGGTCTTCAGAATGAAACCATACCCGGCGCTGCTCGCAGAGCTTCTTTCCGAAGAATTGTCTTCTCTGCGGCAGCAGAAGGCATTGACTCAGGAGGCCATGGCGGAGCAGCTTCGTATTTCCAGCCGCGCATACAGTGATTTGGAGCGCGGGAGATATGCCGCCTCAGCCCCGACCTTGCTGTTTCTCTTTTCCATGTTGGAAGCGGATGCACAGAGCGCGCTGGTTCAGCAGTTTATGAAGCAGGTTCAAGCATTGGAGGGGACGGATGCAGCATGAACGCCGTAACAGACATTGTCGAAGTATATGATCTGTTGTACCGACTCGGTTTCTCTGCAACCAACACCGCATTTTTCCATCTTTCCTACTCGGTCTATCTTGCCGCGCTCAACCCGCATTGGCTGGTAAAGCCATCGCAGCGGCTATATCCCGAAGTGGCAGACCAATACAACACCAATCCGCTTCAGGTCGTCCGAAACATTGACGGGTTTGCCTGTGATTCATGGCGTAAAAACGCCGTTCTCCTGCGCAGCTTTACTTGCCGTCCGCTGACGACCGCCCCATCCTCTGCGCAGTTTTTACGGATTCTGACACACTATATCCGGAGGAAAACGGTATAGCGCATACTTTTGCGGAATATACAGCACATCTAACTACTTCTGCCGTAAGAGCTTTTGGTCATTTTTATAGGTCTTATAAAAATCGCGCATCCGGCGCACGTTGCGTGGGGAAAAGCCTGTGCGGTCAGGGAAATTCGCCTGCAAAAATTCTGCGGCAGCGACGGCTGCGCCCTTCTCCGGGCGCTGGCTAATGGCCTTACCAATGGCATACACTTCATCCATTTGCGGAAGATTCTGCGCAAGAATTGCGACCAATTCCCGGTACATCGTACCGTAATCCACAGGTTTTATGACGTTCATGGTTTCTCCTTTCTGCGCCGCTGCGCATCGTATATTTCGTCATTTTGCGAATAGCCTGCTACAATATTTTGTGGTATGATCATCCCGTTCGTTTGATTCTTGCGAAGGGAGGGCAACCATGCAGTACACCGATAACGAAGCCGCCCTGATCGGCGGCCTGATCTCAACCTATTTCTTTCAGCCTGCCGTATCTGCGTCTTTGAAAGACGCTTACAGCCGTGTTTTGGAGCATCTGCATCAAAATGCTCTCACTTCTTCTGACCTTCAGCAGATCCGAAAGGCTGTGAATTTTCTGATGCCCATGTGCCAATCCAACCGGCAGACCCAGCGGGAGCTTATGGGTGTCAACGCAAGGACAACGGCGCTGCTGAATACATCGCGCCGGCAATCCCAATTATTTACAGATTAAAGAAAAGCACGGTGCTGTAACCGTGCTTTTCTTTAACCCGCAGATTTTATAAATCGGCATCCTTGCCTTTCTGCTGCTGCAGATAAAAAATTGCTTTCTGCGTCTCAATCTCTGCACGAAGTTCTTCCTCCGTCGGCAGATAGAGTTTGTATTTTGTCGCAAATAACTGCTCATTGCCATTCAGAATTGAATACCTTGCGATGTCTGCATCAGTATCCGAACAGAGTACAATGCCAATCGTCGGATTATCGCCCTCGCTGCGTTTCAGCTCATCATACATACGAATGTACATGTCCATCTGACCAACGTCCTGATGCGTGATCTTTTCGGTTTTCAGGTCAATCAGAACAAAACACTTCAGAATGTAATTATAGAAGACCAGATCGATGTAATAATCCTGCTTCTCGGTGCGAATGTGCTGTTGCCGTGCAACGAAAGCGTAACCCTTACCGAGTTCCATCAAAAATTTCTGTAAGTTAGAGATAATGCTGGTTTCCAAATCTGTTTCCGTAAAGGTCGCATCACCAGACAATCCAAGAAATTCAGCCACAACAGGGTTCTTAATGAATTCCAACTTCCGTTCCGCATATGCGGACGTTTTAGCCTTCATTTCGGATTCTACAAGTTCCGGTTTTTGTGTTTGCAGCATTCTGTAGTAATACTGAGACGAGATATTTCGCTGCAATGTCCGCACACTCCACATCTGCTCATCCGCCTCTTTCGCGTACCATTCACGCGCAGTGCTGTCCGGAACCTGCAGCAGCACTGCATAATGCGACCACGTCAGACTCGGCTGAGATTTTCCAGACGGTGTCTGGAAAATCTGCGGATAGGTTTTGTAAAACGAATAAAAGCTGTAAAGATTCGTTTTCGTAAAGCCTTTTCCGTATTCTTTTGATAGTTCTTTTGACAGTCTTGCAATCACGCTTGCGCCATACTCTGCACGGTTTTCCCCGCTCAGTTCTTCCTCTGAGATACGATAACCGATCAACCAGTTGCGGCGAATCAATGTCACGTTGACCGCACGATATGCCGCGTCACGAGACGAATCAATAATCCCTCGCATACCCTGATGGCAGCGTCCCGGCAGGCGCGCCCTGTCTCGGCGGCAATCGCAAACCTGTATCTGCACAAGCAGATCGTCTTTGAACGGTGCTGACCATGAAAAAGATTCTTGCGTGGCCTGCGCCGCTGCTGCAGAAGTGGCTGCTGTCGCTGCTGCTCTGTCTGCCGTTTCTGGCTGCGGCTATTGTTTCCGCATTCTCCGGCGATCGGACGTTTCTGATCCTCAGCGCATTGCTCTTGCTTTTTTGCGGCGTTCGCTGCGCAGAGCTTTATGTAATGCTCGCGAACGAACGCTATTGCGCGGAGGAAGGCATTTGTCTTTCGGTTTCCAGCATTCCGTTTCAGCGGCAGCGCAGGGTCGCGCTGCAAAAAGCAGACGGCGAACAACTTGTCTTCTGCATAGAAAAGAACAAGCAGCTGTCTGTGGGGCAAGCCTATCGGGTCTATTTGCCGCTTTCCGCAATTCCAAGTGAAGTCAAGACCGCACACTTGCCGCAGCCATGTGCATTGGCAGTCGAGAAAATTGAACCCGTGTCTTTCGATTGCGTGGAATCAGCAGATTGAACCTCTTGGTTTCTTGAAATTGTTGTCTACCTGTTTTCGTTGATTATTTTTCCGCAGTTTGCTATACTATAGTTAGAAAACAATGAGGAGGTGTGTTCCATGCCCATAGATGAGATTGAAGTCATAAAGCAAAAGCTTGTCGATCAGATCAAGCCGATTGGCGTTTATCTGTTTGGCTCTTTTGCCAACGGTACCGCGCACGCCGACAGCGATTTTGACTTCTATATTATTGTAGATGACAGTGAGAAGGATCTTCACGCCGTAGCCACTTCTGCATATAAAGCGATTCGCGGCGTGAAGCAGCGCCCTGTGGATATTCTGGTTGGCACAAAAAGCCGCTTTGACGAACGTAAGAATCAGTTCACCGTAGAAAACGAGGTATTCCACAAAGGAGTTCTGCTCTATGGATCAGCAAGTTAAACAGTGGCTTGACTATGCCGCGCAGGATTTAGGCGTTGCCCGGCATCTTTTTGAAAACTATCATCCCAAGCCGCTCGAAATCGTCTGCTACCACTGCCAGCAATCCGCAGAGAAAGCAATCAAAGCCGTAATTGTTTCTCTGCACTGGCCCACCGGGATTCCCAAAAGCCACGATCTTTCTTTTCTGCTGAATCAGATTCACAACTATATCTCCATCCCGGATGCAATCGGCGATGCTGCAGATGCCCTAACGCCATTTGGTACCATGACACGATATCCGAACGAACTGACTGTCGAGGAGCATCATGCAAAGCAGGCAATCGCATTTGCAGAGCAGATTCTAAATTGGACAGCATCTGCTTTGCGATAAAGCAAAAAACACAGTTGCATAACCGAAGCGGTCACAGATCTGCGACCGCTTTTTTCTGCATTTTGCAGAAAAATCGTATTGCCGCCCTATTTTATAAGTAGAGAGTATTCTTTGTCCATCGCGAAATCTATATATAGTTTTAACATAATTGACAATCCCAATATATTGTGCTACTATATTCATGTAATTGATATTTGTGCAGTTCATCGGAACGCAGACCGTATGGTCTGTGCGTGGGGCTTCTCACATTGCACACGTTGGTCAGGTTTGTATTTGAGTGCTGGTAGCATGGTATTTGCCCGCAAGGGGTAGATGTCGCTGCCGGCATTTTTTATATAGATATTCATGCCGGTGGCAGAAAGGAGTGTTATGGCAAAAGCGAGTCTCATCGGGCTGATCACGCAAGGCCCGGAATTGCAGCACAGCGCCAAGGGTAAACCCTATGTCCGTTTTTCCGTAGCCGAGTATGTCGGCTTCGGTTCACAGCGGCACACACAGTTTGTTGACGTGTGGGCATGGGGCTACATGGCGCAGCGGCTTGCAAAGTGTACATTGAGTAACGGCGATTTTATCTTTTTGAGCGGCACGTTGGAGTTGGAAGAGTTCACAAAAAAAGACGGCATCACAAAGGATAAACGCTTGAAGCTCAGATTGGACGATTGGGCGCCTGTTCCGCAAAAGCGGGAAACAGTCCGTCCAGTGCAGAATGAAACAGAGGGTTTCCCAGTCACCGCCGAACAGATCGACGGCGACCGGGAAGAACTGCCGGAATAATACCGGCGCGCGGAAGAGGAACCGCACCAGATGATTCAGAAATGATTCGTCGGTGCGGTTCCTCTTTTTTTATTTTATCGAAAGAATTTTGAAAGGTGGCTAAATTTTATGAAACGATCCAGTCCTCTATGGGGAAGTGTCTCCGTCCTGATCGGTGTGGTCATTGCGATTCTGGCGCTGGTGCGCGGCGCATGGCTCGTCCCGCTTTTGCTCCTAGCCTTTACGGCGTGGGGTCTGTGGGTGGTCATGTTCCAGCTTCAGCCCGCATGGGATTCCATCCGCGGATACCGGAAGAAAGAGCACGACGCCAGAAAGCAGCGGGAAGCCTCGCTTTACAGTACAGCGCAGGCCAACGCTGACGCCATGCAGCTTCTGCTGCGGCACGTCAATCATCGGATCTCTGCGTATCGTCACGGGAAAGCCTCTCATACAGAAAGGCGGTCACGTCACGGGATTTTTT
>ERZ791753.1550-NODE-1550-length-14300-cov-3.348473_pt1 | contig 14300 bp, 6 predicted proteins | sample MGYA00509951_ERZ791753 | MGnify/ENA primary metagenome ERZ791753 (study PRJEB30046, sample SAMN00792026) | human gut metagenome | study: EMG produced TPA metagenomics assembly of the A metagenome-wide association study of gut microbiota in type 2... | reverse complement strand
CGTTATGGAACCTATTCGAAGCTTTGATCAATTAACCTCACACTTGAAATCCTTGAACAAAAGGAAACGTATTGCAGTAGTTTGTGCTAATGACCCCAATACGGAATACGCCATTGCCCGTTCTCTGGAAGAAGGGATTGCGGAGTTCCTGATGATTGGCGACTCTGCGATTCTTGAAAAATATCCTACATTGAAGAAATATCCCCAGTACGTCCGTACGGTGCATATAGAGGATCCCGATGAGGCGGCGCGTGAGGCTGTACGTATTGTTCGTGAGGGTGGAGCGGATATTTTGATGAAAGGTATTATCAATACAGATAATTTGTTGCATGCTATCCTTGACAAAGAAAAAGGCCTGTTGCCTAAGGGTAAAATCCTGACCCATCTGGCTGTAATGCAGATTCCTACGTATGATAAGTTGCTGTTCTTCTCGGATGCCGCCGTAATTCCGCGACCCACTTTGCAGCAACGCATAGAGATGATCTGGTATGCCATCCATACTTGTCGCCACTTTGGCATCGAACAACCTCGCATTTCACTTATTCATTGTACGGAGAAGGTAAGTGTCAAGTTCCCCCATTCGTTAGATTATGTCAATATCGTGGAGTTGGCGGAGGCCGGAGAATTCGGAAATGTAATAATCGATGGTCCGTTGGATGTAAAGACTTCCTGTGAGAAGACAAGCGGTGATATCAAAGGGATTGCATCTCCTATCAATGGAGAAGCGGATGTGCTGATCTTCCCTAATATCGAATCGGGAAATGCTTTTTATAAGGCTGTATCCTTGTTTGCCCATGCTGATATGGCAGGTCTGTTGCAAGGTCCTGTATGTCCGGTGGTGTTGCCCTCACGTAGTGATTCCGGTCTCTCTAAATATTATAGTATTGCTATGGCATGTCTCACTTGTGCCTGTGACTAAGTGGCAGGGTGATAAAGTAGGTGATCCTAATCGTAAATTGTAAATCGTCAAATCTTAAATTATGAGAATTCTTGCTATCAATCCCGGTTCTACTTCAACGAAAATTGCAGTATACGAAGACACAACTCCGCTTTTGGTGCGTAACATTCGCCATTCGGTAGGAGAACTTTCCCATTTCCCTCGCGTCATCGACCAGTTTGAATTCCGCAAGAATCTGGTAATAGAAGCCTTAAAAGAGAATGGTATTCCTTTTGAATTTGATGCCATCGTAGGGCGTGGAGGATTACTGAAACCCATTCCGGGTGGAGTGTACGAGGTGAACGACGCCATGCTGGATGATATAACCCATGCCATGAGAAGCCATGCGTGTAATCTGGGGTGCCTTATTGCTTCCGAATTGGCAGCATTGCTTCCCGATTGCCGTGCTTTTATTGCTGATCCCGGTGTCGTGGACGAGCTGGATGAGATAGCCCGTATCACGGGTTCTCCACTGATGCCACGTATTACCATTTGGCATGCTTTGAACCAGCGTGCCATTGCCCGCCGTTATGCTGCCGAGTTAACAGCCGCTTCTCCCGATCATCCGGTGCGCTATGAAGACTTGAATTTGATTATCTGTCATTTGGGTGGTGGCATTTCTGTTGGGGCTCACCATAACGGGCGTGCCATTGATGTGAATAATGCGCTTGACGGTGAAGGTCCTTTCTCTCCCGAACGTGCGGGAACATTGCCTGCCGGGCAGTTGATTGATCTTTGTTATTCCCATCGTTTCAGAAAGGATGAACTGAAGAAACGCATTTCCGGCCATGCCGGTCTGGCAGCACACCTTGGCACTACGGATATACCTGCCATCATAAAGTCTATTGAAGACGGAGATGAAAAAGCCGAATTGGTGCTGAATGCCATGATCTATCAGGTTGCCAAAAGCATTGGAGCTGCCGCCGTTGCGCTTTTCGGTAAAATAGATGCAATCTTGCTGACAGGCGGTATTGCCCATTCAGAGTATGTTATTTCCCGTCTGAAAGAGCGTGTCTCTTTTCTTGCTCCAGTGTATGTGTACCCTGGAGAAGATGAGTTGGAAGCGCTTGCTGTTAACGTTTTGGGAGCATTGCGCGGGGAGTTGCCGATACAAGTCTATAAGTGATGATTGGTGGGATATAAGCCCGACGGTTGTTTCATTCCATGAAAATTATGTTTATGCCAAATGGTAACTTCATTTACATACTGAGGCAAAGGTCGTTACATGCCGAGGTAAAGAGCGTTACAATATGGGGTAAAGGTCGTTACATCCTGCGGTAAATGCTTTTACATCCTAGGGTAAATAGTAGGTAAATGTAATGTGTTGATAGAAAAGTAGTAAGCATATGTTCGTTTCCCTCCGATCAAAAAGATAATTCTCCCAACGGGTTATTAAATGTTTATTGCTAACTTTGCTATATGATATTTAGTGCAATGAATGAAAAACATAATAGAGTGTGACTGATGAATGATAAAATAGGAAATACTTTCAGTGATATCTATGCCTTTTATTATAAGAAATCTTTTTTCTTTGCAAAGTCTTATGTTCACGATGATTTGGCAGCTGAAGACATCGCTTCCGAGTCATTGATAAGGCTGTGGGAGAAGCTGAAAATAGAAGCGATAGATTATGTGGAACCCCTTCTACTTACTATCCTGAAGAATAAAGCTCTGGATTATCTGAAACATGAGGAGGTGAAACGCACAGCTTTTGAATCTATGACTGACTGGCATCATTTTGAACTTTCCACTCGAATTTCCACTCTGGAAGCCTGTAACCCCAATGAGATCTTTTCGGAAGAAGTGGAATCTATTGTTCGTGAGACTTTAGACCTTCTGCCGGAGCAGACACGCCGGATATTTCTTTTAAGCCGTTTTGGGAATAAGTCGAATAAAGAAATTGCCGAAGAAATGAAAATTTCCATTAAGGGAGTGGAATACCATATTTCAAAGGCATTGAAGGTACTACGGGTATCCTTGAAGGATTATCTGCCCCTCTTTTACTTCTATTTTTATATTAAATTCTAAATTATACGTTGTTCTTAAGATAGAGAACATAAATGAGATTTAATCGGAAATCTATCTTTTTGCCTCTTTTCAATTAGCCGTCTGATAAGCGCATTTCTTATCATTTCTTCTACTGAATAAAGTACTACTTCATTTTTTTAGTTTTTCTTTTAGGGATGTTTCCACTTTAGTCGTTAACTATATAGAATAGCATAGAATATGGATACAGAGTTATTACAGAAATATATATCCGGTAATGCCACGGAAGCAGAGAAGCGGCACATAACCGAGTGGATGCAGGAAAAGCCTGAGAATATGCGTGAATATATGGCGCAACGCAAATTGTATGATATCGCTTTGTGGCGTACACTGCCGGCAGTGGTAGAAAAGAAAAAAGCAGGAAAAAGATTTTCTGTGCATACACTCTGGGTGGAAATGGCTAAAGCAGCGGCAGTGGTTGCAATCGTCTTATTAGGTACACACTATTGGGATAATAAACATCAGACTGTGGAAAGCAGTGCACTTCAATCTATTTATGCGCCTGCCGGACAACGGACGGAAATAATGTTGGCAGATGGTACGAAGGTGTGGTTGAATTCTCGGAGTACATTGACTTTCCCGGAAAAGTTTAAAGACAATAACCGGAAAGTAAAATTAGATGGTGAGGGTTATTTTGTAGTAGCTAAGAACAAAGAGAGGCCTTTTATAGTGGAAACGAGTAAATGCAATGTAAAGGTGTTAGGTACGGAATTCAACGTATTGGCTTATGCGGAAGATAGTGTCTGGGAAACTTCTTTGCTGAAAGGAGCGGTAGAAATTCAGCTATCGGATCCATCCGCAGGAGTGTTGAAGTTGGAGCCAAACACAATGGCAAGCCTGAAAGGTACCAGACTGGTGAAAGGACGTATTAAAGAACCAGACTATTTTTTATGGCGTGAAGGTTTGCTTTGTTTTAATGATATATCCGTCAGGGATATGATTGGAAAATTGAAACTTTATTATGGAGTGGATATTGTGGTAAACAATACCAGCATATTCAAGAATCGCTATACAGGCAAGTTCAGAACCAAAGATGGAGTGGAGCATGTGCTGAAAGTACTGAGATTGAATAATAGATTTACTTATACAAAAGATGACGAAAATAATGTGATAACTATTAATTAACCCTTTAAAATATTCTGCCTATGGAATAACACACATCATATTTTATAAAAATGGGACAGTGCTGCAACACTATCCCATGGAAGTCAATGATACATTGACATTTTCTTCTAATAATCTTAAGTTAAAACCTAAAATTAGTAATACAAATATATGAAAAATATTTTGTACCAAGAATCTATTGTAGAAATTAAACATTTATTTCGGGTTATGAAAATCACAGCTCTGGCCTTGTTTTTATTTGTCGGAACAGCTTTTGCCACGAAATCTTATTCACAGACCATGAAAGTTACAGTTGTTTCGGACCGTATATCAACAGGCAAAGTTATCAACGAGATAGAAAAGCAGACTGATTATCTGTTTGTGTATGATATGAATGAGGTTAATCTGAAACGTAACGTCAAAGTTCATGCACAAGATAAACCGGTGGCAGAGGTCTTGAACGAGGTCTTTGAAGGAACTGATATTTATTATGCTATGGAAGGCAAGAATATCATGCTGATGAATAAAGCAAAAGAGAAAGCTTCTGAAAAACAAGCTGATGATAATAAGGTGACAGGATCTATAAAAGATATGGCCGGTGAACCGATCATTGGTGCTAATGTTACGATAAAGGGACAATCAATAGGTACAATTACAGATATAGATGGGCGTTTTATTATCAATGCCCCGGCTAATGCAATTCTACGAATTACATACATTGGCTATATTCCGCAGGAAATCAAAGTGGAGAATAAAAGAGAACTGAAAATCATTCTGCAGGAAGATACGGAAACGTTAGACGAAGTGGTAGTGGTGGGGTATGGTGTTCAGAAGAAATCGGACGTTACCGGTGCTATGATTCGTGTAAATTCGGACGAACTGAATTCCCGACCGGCAGCCAATGCTTTCGAAGCTATGCAAGGTAAAGCGGCAGGTGTGGATATTGTTAGCAATGAACGTCCGGGTGAAATAGGAACTATCAATGTACGCGGTGTACGTTCGTTGAGTGCCAGCAATACTCCGCTTTATGTAGTGGATGGTATTCCTTTAATGTCGACAAGTGGCATTGAGACTTTGAATCCGCAGGATATAGAATCCATTGATGTCCTGAAGGATGCCTCTGCTACTGCTATTTATGGTTCACGTGGTGCCAACGGTGTCATTTTGGTTACTACTAAACAGGGTAAGGCGGGCAAGATGTCATTGAACTATTCGGGTACGATGACCATTGAAAATTTGCAGGATTACTCTGAAATGATGAATTCTGCCGAATACATTGAGTGGCGTCGTTGGGCTTATTACTATAAAGAACCGAATAAATATCCGAGGGGTGACGAGCCTGATAAGGATAGTGATTATCTGATTTTTAACGGAGCAAAAGATCCTTATGCCTGGAGGAATATTGAAAAAGGTTGGGCTGGTGGTAGCTGGAATGCATCTGCGGTTCCTACAACGGATTGGGCTGATATGGTTACACAAACCGGTGTTACCCATGAACATACGTTGAGCGCCAGTGGTGGTACGGATAAAGTACAAGGTTATGCTTCTATCGGCTATCTGGATAATGAGGGTACCGTGAAAGGTCAGTCTTACACTCGTTATACAGCCAAAGTCAGCTTGAATCTTGATCCGACCAAATGGTTCAAGATGGGCTTGAATGTCAACGGGACTTTCAGTGAACAGCAATATGGTTCTTCGGCTAAGGCTGTAGGACAGATGATCAGTGACCGGCCATCCAATCTGTATGCAGCTTCTACCAGTTTGTATCCGTATGCCGTGCCCTTTGATGATGAGGGGAACCGCATTGATTATCCGGGTGGAGATGATAAAGTGAAAACGATAGTCAACGAATGGAATTATAGTGAGAATGAACGTCGTATGTTCCGTGCTATCGGTAGTCTGTATGCCCAGTTGAACTTGGGTGAGATCTTCTCTCCTCTGAAAGGGCTCAGATATCGCTTTAATTTTGGTCCCGACTTTCGTAGTTACCGTAATGGAAGTTTTGCAGATGCGAACTCTGTCAGTCGCGAGGGAACCAATCGTGCCAGTTTAACGAATCAATCTGATTTTTCATGGACACTTGATAATCTTATCTACTATGATAAGGAAATAGGAAAACACTCTTTGGGAGTGACTTTACTGCAAAGTGCCACTAAATATCGTTATGAAGAATCCTCTATGGCTGTTTTAAATATTCCCCTGGCCAGTGCCAAATGGAATGCGTTGAGTAAAGCAAATATTTCTGCACTGGATGACTGGGGGAGTGATTTAGTAGAGAAGCAGTTACTCTCGTATATGTTCCGTTTAAATTATGATTATAACAGCAGATACCTCCTCACGGTTTCCGGTCGTTGGGATGGCGCTTCGCAGCTTGCCAAAGGTAATAAATGGGCATTTTTCCCTAGTGCGGCGTTGGGCTGGCGTCTTGATCAGGAAGGATTTTTGCAGGATGTAAGTTGGCTCAATCAGTTGAAACTACGTGTGGGAGTCGGGGTTACTGGTAACTCCGCTATTGATCCTTACCAAACAAAGGGGGCCGTTGTTCCTATCTATTATCCTTATGGTGACAGTTCCACTTCAGGCTTCGTAGCTTCCGATCCTGTAGCTACGGGTGGTACGGTTGCTATGGCAAATAAAGACTTAACTTGGGAAAAGACCACCCAATATAATATTGGCGTTGATTACTCTGTACTGAACGGAAGAATTTCGGGAGTTCTGGATTTTTATACTTCGCGTACAACAGACTTATTGATGCAGATGGGAATTCCTTCATTAAATGGTTATACCCAAACTTATGCCAATGTGGGGGAAACTTCCAATATAGGTGTGGATATCACATTGAATACTGTGAATATCCGGACCCGGGACTTTGAGTGGTCTACCAGTCTAAATGTCGCCTGGCAGAAAGATAAAATAGAGGAGTTGGCAAATGGTAAAGAAGATGATATTAATAATAATTGGTTCATCGGAAAGTCATTGGGAGTGATCTATGGCTATGAATCTGCCGGAATCTGGAAAGAAAAAGATGCGGCTGAAATGGCTGAATTTAATAAGAAAGGACATTCGTTTCAGGTAGGTATGGCACGACCGGTAGACCAGAATGGTGACCATAAGATTGATCCGAATGATGACCGTATAGTAGTGGGACATACACGTCCACGCTGGACTTTGGGTATGACCAATACTTTCTCTTATAAGAATTTTGAGCTTTCTTTCATGTTGTACGGCCGTTTTGACTATATGGTTGATACAGGTGGTGAGTGGCAGGGAGGCCGCTACACTCAGCGTAAGATAAATTACTATAATGAGAATAATAAGAATGCTGAATATCAGAAACCTATCCATGATGATGGAGGCGGTGATCCCTACTACCGGATTCTGGGATATAAGAACGGTTCGTTCCTGAAAGTGCGTAATGTTTCATTAGGTTACGTTTTCCCGAAGAACATGGTGAGCAAATGGAATCTATCTAATCTGAAAGTATATGTGCAGGCTAAGAATCCGGGGCGTATCTTTTCTAATATAGATTTTCTGGAACTGGACGCTTCGCAGAATTTAACATCTACCTGGAACCGTGGTTTCACAATAGGATTGAATGTAGGATTTTAAACTAAAAAGCAAACAATTATGAAATTATATAAGAATATTACATTCGGCTTATTAGCCTTGACCTTGGGAGGCGTGGTGGCTTCCTGTAGTGATTTTCTGGATGAAAAGCTTACCACTCAACAGACTACCGATTTCTTTGATACACCGGAAGGTATTGATCAGCTGGCTGTGGGCATTTACAATAACCTGCGTTTCCATTTCTTCAAGGAGAATGCCTATACTACCACTAATTACGGTACGGATGAGTTTACTGTGGGTGGTGATGGTTCCAATAAAGTGTGGAATAATTATGATGGTAGTTTCCAGTCACAGATTGTAGCCGCTAATTCAAATACTACGATGGCCGAAAGCCTTTGGGATGCCATGTATATCGGAATCAACAATGCGAACCTGTTGTTAAGTAAAATAACTCCTGATAGTTATACCGGTACGAATAAGAAGACGTATATGGGCGAAGCCTATTTCCTGCGTGGCTTTAATTATCTGAAGTTGGTTTCCCAGTATGGAGGTGTACCCTTGAAATTAGAGTCGAGCTTTGTACCTGTCCGTGAGTTCACCCGTGCTACGGCAGAAGCCACGGTAGAGCAGGCGATTGGTGATTTGAAGAATGCTTATGCTCTGTTGCCGGCGACGGTAAGCATGGTGGGGAAGATTAGCAGGGATGCTGCGGCTCATTTTTTAGCTAAGGCTTACTTGTTTCGTGCCAGTGAAATTAATGATGGATGGAACAGTACGACTAAAGAATCTGACCTGAAAGAAGCCTTGAAACTGGCCAAAGAAGTAATTTCACGTCATCAGTTAGCCCCCAATTTTTCTGATCTGTGGCATTATACGGAACCTGACGGAGCGAGTGAAAAATTAGATGAGATTATTCTTTCGGCACAGTTCTCTTCTGACAAATCTTCCAGAAGTGCCGGTACTAACAGATGCCATCTCTTCTTCTTGTCTGTTTACAATAATTTGCCTCAGATGAAACGTGACTTGGCTGGCGGTCGCGAGTACCAACGTTTAAGAACCACATATTATATGTATAATATCTATGATATGATTAATGATTCCCGTTTCTGGAAAAGCTTTAAGACTAAGTATGCTGTTAATAACCCGAAAGCGGGTTCCGGTTACGAAGTGGGAGATTTGGGCGTGATGTATGTTGTCAATCGTCCGGGTGATACCCGGTTCGATGGAGTGCAACTCAGCGGAAAGGTGATTGATGAAAAGACCGGCAAAGCCATTCCTACTACATTTGTGACTTATCCGAAAGATCGTAACGGTAAGGACGATGTGGCATTATATGATGATGTAAGTCGTTTTGTAGCTCTTAATAAGTATATTGATGGTTCGCGTGAAACGGTCAGTGATATGGGAGGCAATCGGGATGGTATTTTGGCCCGTCTTGGTGAAACTTATCTGATCGCTGCTGAAGTTCTGATTCGCCAAGGCGAATATGGTGATGCTCTGCATTACATTAATGAACTCCGCAAGCGTGCTGCCTACAAGAACGGGGAAGATCGTTCGGCATATTGTGACGGTGGTGCATCATATAATGAAAATGCCTTAGGATGGCAGATTGACGGCATAAACTCTTATTACACCGGAAATTCTTATTATGAGTCCAATGATATTGATAAGACTACACTTCCCACTGATCTTGAAATAACAGATATACATAGTCTTCCGGCTGAAGATGAGGCTGTCATTTCAAAACTGAAATATAGCTCTGATTATGATCGTATGATGTGCCTTTTGCTGAATGAGCGTTCCCGTGAACTTTGCGGTGAGTTTTATCGTTGGGAAGACTTATCAAGAACAAAAACATTGGTGGCACGTACCAAAGCTTTTAATTCGGATGCTGCTCCTAATATTGATGAACATCATTGTTTGCGTCCTATCCCTCAAACTTATCTGGATGCTATCCAAAAGGATGGTCATGCGTTGACTTCCGAGGAAAAGAAGCAACAACAGAATCCTGGTTATTAATAATGGATGATAAACTGACATATACCAGTCTTTATGTGTATCTGAAAATATAGACAAAAAAAGGAGTAAAGTCCCCCAAATGACTTTACTCCTCCCAATCTTCTTTTCCTCGTAACTAATACGGAGAAAAACACCACTAATCAAAATTCTATACCTTGGTCTTATTGGAATTTAGAAATTATTCTTTCCGGCATCCCACCAGAGACGAGTACCACCTGTGTCGGCACCACCCAGTGCTCTTGTTAATGAACTGTACTGAGTAGGATTAGATGTTTTCAGACCTTCCGGATATGGGAGACGACGGATCATCTCATCTGTGTTAATGGCACCACCGCTATTATTCACTTTGACTTTAAATAATTTCGGATAACCGGTACGACGTTGCTCTGTCCATGCTTCATTACCTTCGGGATATATGGCAAGCCATTTCTGTGTCATGATTTTCTCAAATTGTTCTTCTGTACCGTTGGCATCCGCCCAATTGGGAGTAGTAGTGATGCGTGCATTCATATCGAATTGGGTATCGAACGGATCTTTGTAATCAGCTGGTGTCTTGTCACTTTGCAGGTAAGCATCAACTCCACCTACTCCCCATTGCTCAAAGGATGTTTTTACACCTGTCTCATAGCATATTTTGGGATCTTCTGTAGAGATGCCTCGTAAAGCAGCTTCTGCACGAAGGAACCATACCTCGGCAGCAGTCATTAAAATAGGGTTCGTTTTTTGACTGACTGTACTCTTTGAACATTCTTTATAGCGATTGTCGGCAGAAAGCAAGCCGGTTCCCTGTGGTACGCCTTTGTAGCTTCCAGCGTACTCAAAGAGTTGCGGAAGTTCTTTCACTACATCGTTCTCTTTCCATGTGATAACTGCACCATTTGCCGGATCATAATATTTGGACATGCGTGGATCATCATATCCGGTCAGTACAGATTCCATGGTGGCCCCCATGAAGACTTCCCCCCATGACTTGTTGATTTCACCCAGCGGATTATTGTAGCCGCCGGCAGTCGATACGGAAATAATCTCATTTGGTGCTTCCAGGAATTGCCCGAGGGTGAATGATTTCTGTGCTTGCTCGGTGGCAAGAGCTTTGTCTACGTTAGCAACACGCATGGCCAGACGCAAACGCAATGAATTGCCAAATTTAACCCATTCTGCCAAAGTCTTGTTAGGAGTCAGCATGTCGGCGTCTTTATACGGCTCTACGCCGGGATTGTCCTTGATAAAACTTTGTAAAGAAGTGATTCCTTTTTCCAGATCGGTGAAGAATTGTTTGTAGGCTGTCTTCAGATCATCTACATTGTCACCTTCTTGTCCGAATTTACTATATACCAATGGTCCGTAGCAATCTGCTACACGGTGCATCAATTCAACCTTCAATATTTGGGTTACAGCTAACAGTGCAGGCTGCTCTACGTTGATTTGTTCGCACTTCTGTACTTCGGGCATAATGTACGAGTAATTGTATGTCCAGTGAGTAGAAGTCCATCCATCGTTCAGTGCATATACGCTGTTCTTATCATTGAAACCTTGATTGAAATCATGGAAATAGCCTGAGAACATGTCTTGCCCTAAATTTTGTGCGATTTGGAAAGTCCAGTTTTTACCTTCGCCCCAGTCGTAGTTAAAGTAGATACCACTCTGGATTATTTCAAACTTCAACAGATATTTTTGGAAATCATATTCCTGCAATTCGGAGTCAAACCCTGTATTGTTTCTGTTATCTGCTTCAAAATTGTCGGTACATGCGACTGCGATACCCAGCAATCCGCTTGCAAAAAGTATGGTTAGGAATTTATTATATTTCATAATCGTAAATGCTTTAAGTTAGAATGTGAATTTGATATTGAAACCAATGTTTCTGGTAGAAGGCATGCCGAATACATCTACACCTTGAAGTGAGTTGCCAACAGACAAGGTTGCATCCGGGTCGAACGGTGCATCTTTGTAGAAAAAGAACAGGTTGCGTGCTACCAGCGATACATCGATACCCTTGAATGCCTTCGTCTTTTCCAGCAGTGATTGCGGGAAAGAATAGCCGATTGACAATTCACGCATACGGATATTGGTAGCATCATACATATAATATTCGGATATACCATTACGACCACCTACTGATTTAAAGAATGGTTTAATATGATTCTCGTCGAAGCGAGTTCCTTCGTATTCTATGTAACCTCTATCACGGGCCTGTGCCGTTGCTTTGGTCACGCCATTTTGGTCAAGAACTGCTTGTGTCAAGGACATGACATCACCACCTACGCGGGCATCGATCAGGAAATAGAGACTGAATCCTTTATAGGTAAATGTATTACTCCAACCCAGTAAGCAGTCGGGGTTTGCATTACCCAGATAGTCGTTGTTACCAGTCTTTACAAGAGGACTTCCATCTTCATTGAGCTTTATTTTTCCATTCTCACGCACGAATGCATTTCCGTAGATATCGCCCAGGGAACCACCTTCTTTGATGCGCATCAGGTAAGCCATAGAAAGTCCGGAACTACCATAAATGAATGAAGTATAATCCGGGTGAAGAGAAATGACTTCATTGCTGTTTGTTGAGAAGTTGACGGCAGTTTTCCAACGGAAATTATCATTCATAACCGGAGTTGCATCTATTGTTAATTCTACACCTTTATTACGGATCTTCCCGGCATTGATATAGCGATATGCATATTTGTCTCCTGCGGCGGTGGGCATTCTCAACAATTGATTCTTTGTATCAGTCTGATACCAGGTAAAGTCAATTCCTAAGCGGCTTTGGAAGAATCTCCATTCCGTACCAAATTCGATAGAACTACTGATTTCCGGTTTCAGATCGCCCTTATTGTATGTGTCGGCTGCTTGCAATACACCACCGGCCTGAATAATATCTACAAGGTTAGTGATACCGATAGGCAGGTCGTTACCTACTTGTGCCCATGAACCACGTACTTTACCAAAGGAAATCCATTCCGGTAGTTTTAATGAGTTATTAATGATCCAGGATAAACCAACGGAAGGGTAGAAGAAGCCTGAATTCATACTTTCCGTATGAGCCAATGTGGAAGACCAGTCATTACGTGCTGTAATGTCAAGATACAGGGCTTCGTCAAAGCCGATTTGTGCAGTTCCGAATACAGACTGAATGGTACGTCTCTGATCAATCTCCTGATTGATGGAGGCATTGGAGCCCATAACGATATTGGCAACCGTAAATAAGTTAGGTTTGTAAAGTGAGGCGATTTTAGAGTCGAGCATCAGTGAGTTGACTTTATTCTTGTTGATACTGGTACCGACAGCGGCATTCAATGACCATTTGTTCCATGTTTTATTGAACATGGCCATCACATCGGCATAAATCTGGAATTGTTCGCTTTCTGACCAAACATAACGTCCGTTACTCTTTCCGTTATAGGTACCTGTAATGTTGGGAGCTGTAGATGCATACATTTTCTGATCGAATTTGTCGCTTACGTAGTCTGCATTACCACGGGCTTGCAGGGTTAACCAATCGTTTATTTTCAGGCTGGCACTTAGGGATGCCATAGCGCGGTAACGCTTATTGGTGTTGGTAACACGATTCTTAATCCAGTAAGGATTTTGTGACCATTCGGAAACGTCTGTATACCAGTTTTGTACAGGCATACCATTTCTTGTCGGGTCGGCTACTTCAAAATTAGTAGCATATTCAGACATGTCCATTCCACGTGGGAAACTGTACAGGTCGACCAATGGATTCAGGTATATACCTCCGGATGCAGTGCTATTCTTAATCTTTTGTGTCATCAGGGTAGCATTTCCATCGAGTTTCAGGCGGTCATTGAAGAAACTCGCTGTTTCGCGGAACGTAAGGTTGTGCTTTTGCAATTTGTTGGAATCAATGATACCTTTGGCTGTAGTGTTGGCATAAGAGAAGTAAGTCTGCATCTTCTCGTTTCCGCTTTGTACGGATATAGAGTTAATAGCGGTTACACCGTTACCGAGGAATTTGCCAACATTATCGTAGTCGGTCAATGACTTTTTTTCTCCCCAACTGTCAGTTCCGCTGGGGCCATACGAATTCTGGAATTCCGGCAGACTGATGGCATGATCGATGGTCAGATTTGAAGAGAAAGTAACTCTTTGCATACCTGCTTTACCTTTCTTGGTAGTTATTAAGATAACACCGTTGGCTGCTTGTGATCCGTAAAGAGCGGCGGCAGAAGCACCTTTCAGAATGCTCATACTTTCAATGTCTTCGGGATTCAGGTTGGAGATACCATCACCGGCGTCACGATTCACACCGTCATTTTCTCCACCCATAACGGTGGAAGTAGATTCGGTAGTCGTATTTAGCATAGGGACACCATCGATGACATATAACGGTTGGTTATTGCCTCCTTCGTAAGCGGAACGTGTACCACGGATAGAAACTTTGGCTGAGCCACCAAGGCCGGATGCGCTCTTATTGATTTGTACACCGGCTGATTTACCTGCTAATGCGGTTATCATATTCGGATCTTTGGCGCGTGTCAGTTCATCGCCACCCACTTGTTGGGTTGAATAAGTCAATGAAGCTGCTTTTTTCTTGATACCCATAGCCGTTACCACAACCGTTTCCAGTGACAGGGCTTCTTCCTGCATCTGTACATTGAGAGTTTGC
>ERZ791753.1546-NODE-1546-length-14331-cov-2.746217_pt1 | contig 14331 bp, 7 predicted proteins | sample MGYA00509951_ERZ791753 | MGnify/ENA primary metagenome ERZ791753 (study PRJEB30046, sample SAMN00792026) | human gut metagenome | study: EMG produced TPA metagenomics assembly of the A metagenome-wide association study of gut microbiota in type 2... | reverse complement strand
AAACACTTCTTTAGCAAAGAAAATTAGAGATAATAATTTTAATCAGCAAATCCGTTGCTATATTAATAATGATGGCAATATGCGCTTTTTCAGAACAGATTATAACAAAGAGGCTAAAGACCCTCGTATAGAAATGGTTCAAGCTTTATCTACATTAGAAGTATACATCTCAGATAATTGGATAGATATTTCAAATGACGGAGGAGTTGCCCAAGAAGGAGGTGTTATTTATCCAAATGGAAAAAAACCTCTAAGTCTATTACAGAGGATTATTAAAACAACAAATAGTGAAGATGGTATTATTTTAGATTTTTTTTCGGGTTCAGCTACAACAGCACATGCAGTTTTGATGGCAAACCTTATAGACAATATTGGTAAAAGAAAATTTATTATGGTTCAAATTCCAGAAAATCTTGATGAAAGTTTAGAAAGAGCAACTGGAGACGACAAAAAAGACATTGAGTTTCTGATAAGTTTTTTAGACTCAATAGGTAAACCACATTTTGTAACAGAAATTGGGAAAGAACGTATCCGCCGTGCCGGAAAGAAAATTAAAGAAGAACTAATCACGAAGCAAGAAAAGGGATTATTGAGTAGAGAAGATGAAAAACAAGTACTTGATACAGGTTTTCGTGTTCTCAAACTTGACAGTAGTAATATGGAAGACATATATTACTCTCCAGCAGAATACAATCAGCAAACTCTCTTTACAAAGACCGAGAGTGTCAAGTCTGACCGCACAAGTGAAGACCTGCTCTTCCAAGTAATGCTTGAATTAGGTGCCACTCTTGATAGTAAGATTGAACAAATAGAAATAGAAGATAAAACTATCTATAATGTAGCTAACAATTATCTTGTTGCTTGTTTTGATAATGAAATAGATGATAGTGTTGTTACTACTATTGCCAAAATGCAGCCCCAATATGCTGTATTCCGTGATAGCTCAATGGCAGACGATAGTACTGCCACCAACTTTGAACAAATATTCAAAACTTATTCGCCAAATACAACAACGAAAGTACTATAAGAAAAAATGAAACTGAATAATCAGAAGTAAGTAATGGATAATATAATAAAACGGCTAATTGGCGAGAATACCACTTGTGATTTCAAAGAATTCTTGGAACGCAAACAATTCAAAAGTTGGTTGAAAAGTGTCAGTGCTTTTGCTAATGGGCTTGGCGGTTCTTTATTCTTTGGTGTAAATGATGATGGTGAAGTAGTAGGTTTGAACAATATTAAATCAGATACAGAGTTTATTAGTGATAAAATAAAGACTATAATAGATCCTATACCAGACTTTGAACTGAAAACATTCCAAACAGAAGACGAAAAAAATATTCTCGAACTTCGTGTACTATCGGGAAGTATGACGCCTTATTATTTCGTGAATAGCGGAAGCCGTATTGCTTTTGTAAGGATGGGGGATGAAAGCGTTGTAGCCACCGCCCATCAGTTAAGCGGTTTAGTACTTAAAGGTAGAAATGTAACGTATGATTCATTATCTACGGAATACACCTTGAAAGAAATGAGTTTTGATGCATTGGCAAAAACTTATGAAAAACAAACCGGTTCTCCCTTTCAAGAAAAGTTGTTACGTTCATTCTCTCTGATCACTGACAAAGGCTTTTTGACGAATGCGGGTGTGCTTTTTTCAGACCAATGTCCTTATAGACATTCAAGTCTTTATTGTACCAGATGGACGGGTATTCATAAAGATGATGCCAAAGACTCTCGTGAATATCAGGGAAACTTATTGTCGTTGCTTGATGCGGGAGAACAATTTGTGGATTTACACAATTTGAAAGGATGGGTAAAATTACCAAACCGTCGCCTGAACACCCCTGATTACTCACGCCGTGCAGTGTTTGAAGCATTGGTTAATGCGTTTATCCATCGTGATTATTCTGAGTTAGGAAGTGAAGTTCATATTGATATTTATGATGATCGATTGGTTATTTATTCTCCGGGAGGAATGTTTGATGGAACACTTATTCAAGACCGGGACTTGGATGATATTTCATCCAAACGTCGTAATCCTATATTAGCCGATGTGTTTGCACAATTGGATTTTATGGAAAAGAGAGGAAGTGGATTACGAAAGATATATAATGAAACGGCAAAACTTCCGGGTTTTACTGAAGCAAAAGAACCTAGATTCCGTTCGCAAGCTACTTCCTTTTATACTGAACTGCTGAATAATAATTATAGAAGTCAAATGAATGACCCTGTAAATGACCCTGTAAATGACCCTGTAAAATCATTTACTTTACTGCAAAAGGACTTAATCTCATTGTTAAAAGAAACCCCGACTATAACTCGGCCTGAATTATGCGAACGTTTAAATGTAAGTCTGGCAACAATCAGAAGGGCTATAGCTCAATTAAAAGAGCTAAACATTATAGAACGAATGGGTTCAGACAAAGCTGGATACTGGAAAGTAAAAACGGGAGTGGATAAATTAATAAATGAAAGATGATGAAACTGAAATTCAAGATACAACAATACCAAACAGATGCTGTTGAAAATGTGGTAAAGGTATTCAATGGTCAGCCCAACCAAGGTTTGAGAGAATACGTGGTGGATAAAGGGAAAGTTTATATCAAGAAAAATGGGAAGCTTACAGAAGACACTCAAACATCTTATGATGAAAATACTGGTTACAAGAACAGTGATATTATACTGACTAGAGAAGAACTGTTGAGAAATATTCACCAAATCCAAACAGAAAGCAATATTCGTTTATCAAATGATGTGGTAGATAAGTTAGGAGCTTGTCAGCTTGATGTTGAGATGGAAACCGGTACAGGTAAAACATACGTCTATATCAAAAGTATGTTTGAACTCAACAAACTGTATGGATGGACTAAGTTTATTGTGGTTGTACCCAGTGTCGCCATTCGTGAAGGTGTAAAGAAAAGCTTTGATATAACGGTAGATCACTTTATGGAGCTTTATGGGAAGAAAGCACGTTATTTTATTTATAACAGTAATAATCTGAATCAAATAGATACGTTTTCTCAAAGTGGTGATATCTCTGTAATGATTATTAATACACAGGCTTTTAATACTTCTTTGAAAGAGGGGGCGAAAAATGCCGCAGCTCGTATCATTTACTCCGTGCGTGATGAGTTTGGCAGTCGCCGACCAATTGATGTTATATCTGCCAATCATCCGATCATTATTCTTGATGAACCGCAAAAGATGGGCGGAGCAGCGACACAAACAGCTTTAGCTCGCTTTAATCCTCTTTTTACGTTGAACTATTCAGCCACTCATAAAGAAACGCACAATCCTGTTTATGTGTTGGATGCATTGGATGCTTACAATCAAAAACTGGTGAAGAAGATTGAGATAGTAGGTTTTGAATTGAAACATCTTAAAGGTACGGATAGTTACATGTATCTGGAAGATATTGTTTTGTCTAAGACAGAAGCCCCTAAAGCTCGTCTTGAAATAGAAGTGAAACACGCCAATAACATTAAGAGAGAGGTAAAGAATCTCGGTGTCGGAGATGATTTGTTTTACGTGTCTAATGAATTGGAGCAATATCGTGGTTATACTATTTCTGATATCCATATTGATACAATGGATAGTAGTCATAGTACTGTTTCATTTTCCAACGGAAAAATGATGTATATTAAAGATGTGTATGGGGATATTTCGGCTGATCACAAAGCACGCATTCAAATCAGGGAAACTGTAAAGGCACATTTTCGCAAGGAAGCTTCTCTGTTTAAACGTGGAATCAAAACGCTTTCGCTTTTTTTCTTGGATGAAGTTGCCAACTATAGGAAATATAATGAAGACGGACAGCAAATGCTTGGGCGCTATGGTGAAATATTCGAGCAAGAATATAAAGCGGAATTGAATAACAATCAAAATATGTTTGATGCTGATTACATGTCCTATCTAGGAAGTATTTCTACGCATGAAACTCATGCGGGTTATTTCAGCATTGATAAGAAAGGGAGAAGTGTCAATAGTGATATAAAACGTGGTTCAGACCAATCGGACGATATTTCGGCTTACGACTTGATTTTAAAGAACAAGGAACGTCTGCTTAGCTTTGACGAACCGGTTCGTTTTATCTTTTCTCATTCAGCCTTGCGTGAAGGATGGGATAATCCGAATGTATTTCAAATCTGTTCACTTCGCCAATCTAATAGTGTAAGTCAGAAGAGACAAGAAGTAGGTCGTGGTCTGCGACTTTGTGTTGACCAGTATGGTGTCCGCATGGATGCAGAAATACTGCCAGATGAAGTTCATAGTGTGAACAAACTGACCGTTATAGCCTCTGAAGGATATGCTTCTTTTGTGGCAGATTTACAGAAGGACATTAAGGCAGACCTCTACGATCGTCCTACCAAGGCTGATATTGATTTCTTTATTGGCAAGATTCTTTTTTCCAATGAAGGGAAGAAATATACTGTTTCCAAAGAAGACGCACAAGAAATTGTATTCCAGTTGCGTATGAACGGTTATATTACGAAAGGTGGTGAGGTTACAGATACATTCCGTGAGGACTTGAAGAATAATAATTTGAAACAACTTCCTGATGAACTGGAACCACTGACAGATGCTGTTTATAAACGTGTTCAGTCTATCTTCGATAGTAAGGCCCTTGATGATATGATTGGCAATGGTAGCAAGCCACAAACACCGCCTAATACGCTCAACGATAATTTTTCGAAGAAGGAATTTCAGGAGTTGTGGAAGCGTATCAACCATAAATACGCTTATAAAGTTCAATTTGACAGTAACGAGTTGATTGAAAAAGCTGTGGAAGCTATTAATAGAGAGTTGGAAGTCACTCTACTGACTTATGTGATAACGAAAGGTGTTCAGAAGGATGAACTAAAGAAAGATGATGTCGTTTCAGGTGAAATGCTTCAAAAAAAGGCGTCGCAGACGGATAGATTGACTACAGATGTGGTTAGCCGTGTGAAGTATGATCTTATCGGTAAAATAGCATCCGGCACGACACTCACCCGTAAAACTGTAGCCACAATACTGACAAAAATCCGTCCGGTTAAGTTTGATATGTTTAAGGTAAACCCGGAAGAGTTTATTACTAAGGTTACTCGGCTTATTCTTGAACAAAAAGCAACTATGATTGTGGAGCATATTTCATATAATCAAGTGGATGGTGAATATGACAGCAGTATCTTTACACAAGAAAAACATACTTCTATGGATAAGGCTTTCAAAGCTCAAAAGAGTATTCTTGACTACGTATTCACCGATGGTATCGCTGAAAAGAGTAATGAACGTAAATTTGTAGAAAGTCTTGATATTTCTGATGAAGTGGCAGTATATGCGAAATTGCCAAAGGGATTCCACATTCCGACTCCTGTAGGAAATTATTCACCGGACTGGGCTATTGCTTTTGAAAAAGATAAAGTGAAACATATCTATTTCATTGCTGAAACCAAAGGTTCAATGAGTTCCATGGAGTTACGGGAAATTGAGAAAAACAAGATTGCCTGTGCTGAGAAACTTTTTGAGCAGTTAAGCTATTCAGGGGTTAAGTATGGTAAAATTGATAGTTATGATACGTTAATGAGTTTGGTTAAATAACGACAGTTATGGGAAAAGAATTATTTGATAACATACCAAGTAAAGTTGGAGATTTACTTAATGATGTAAAAAATGGGCGTATTGATTTGCCTGATTTGCAAAGACCTTTTGGAGAGAAAAGATAATCAATTATATCCCATAAAAAACGGTGCCACACAAGTAAATGTGTGACACCGAAAAAGTATATATAAAACAGACCAAGCAGGTTCGCTATTTAGCGTTCCACCAAAGTGGAGTAGTCGTCAAGTCCGGGCCGCCCAAAAGCTGGAGAGCTTGCGCATAACCCACTTGATTATTCGTTTGGATATTCGCCGGATAACGATAACGTTTCGGGTAGAAATCCCAACGGCATTCCTTAGAGGTAGCGACCGTCAAAGGAACTTGATTCAATGGGTTGTAATCCTTCTCTACCGCTTGGTTCTCGAAGAAAGGAAGACCTAAACGACGATGATCGCTCCAAGCCTCTTCCGGCAACCAAGGAACTTGCGCTATATATTTCTGGGTGATAATCTTCGTCAGAGCGTCATTATTATAAGCGCCATTCCGGTAGATCGAGTTATGGGGATATTCATACGTACGGCTTTTTACCTCCTTCGTATATGGGTCCGTATAACGGATCGTATACGATTTCGCCTCTGTCGTATGGTCGAAAGCGACGGAAGTACCTACACGGTTGTATTTCTGAGACGATAGGTAATCACCGACTTGGCTCAATAAGCCATGATACTCAAAACTAGCCGTAACACCAGACTCATAATTGGATTTAGCCGTTCCCGGAACTTTCCAGCCTTTCACCGCAGCCTCCGCCAATAAGAAGTAACTTTCCCACGGGCCGAAGAAGACACGCTTATTGGTGCTCATTCGATATTGTTTCGATATAGAGGGATAATTATAATTCTTACCTGTCAGCTCACTTACCAGACCGGCTTTCACGTCCCATTCTCCGGCGACCCAAGTGCCCCACGTATATTTCGGATCGATCGTCAACATATTCTGGGTATTATCCGCCGGATTCTTCAAGTGAACCGGCTTCACCTCGCTGGCCGCACCGATATAATCGGAATAAACCACACCATCATCCCAGCCCACTACACTAAACAACTTCGGGGCACGGGGATCTACATATTGAGGTATACCGTCGAAATAGAAACCGGCGCACGGATCATTCGTCGTCAGCGGGAAGTGCTGGTTCAAATATAAACCTTGATAATCGTATGGATTCTTCAAATGGCTTTTTAAGGAGTCCGGCAACGGAAATTCCTGTCCACCCAAACCAACTACCAAGTTCTTAAACGTCACGGACATCGCCTGCCCATTCCAAGGACGAGACATCACGCTCGTCAGCTCATCCCAACCCTCTTTCTCCTGCACGGAAGCGATATCGGTTGGCTCGGAAATAAATGTCTTAGAGGCGGCATCCTCAAATTCCGCTTTCGCTAAGGCAGGATCGACAGCTGAGATACGCATCGCCAAACGCATACGCAAGGAGTTGGCGTACTTCTTCCATTTCGCAACATTTCCCGCATAGAAAGCATCCTCGTTAGCCATAGCGGACATATCCAAGGAGGGGTCCAACGCAGACTCAGCTTCCCGTAACTCTTTCAATATAAATTGATAGATAGCCTCTACGCTATCGTACTCAGCCGGTACACCGGAGAAAGCGGCTAACGCTGGGATCGGCCCGAAACCGTCAGCTACTTCCGAGTTCAAGTAAGCACGCCAGATACGGGACATCTGGATCACGTTCTTATAATAAGGATAGGTATCCGCCTCGCCATTGGCAACCATCTGCTCTCCTAACTGGATCGCTTTGGTCACTTGGTTCAGCCAACCCACGGCGTAATCGTTACTCAAGTAGGTAGTACTATAATCATTGTTATCCGTACCGATCGTAAAACCACTTCCCCTATTGAAACGGGAAGCACGGTCCCAGTACAAGATAAAGATACGCTCGGCTATCTCTGGGTTCATCTGGTCTCCCATGATAGAGGCATTCAGGAACCATTGGGGTTTCACCTTATCCTCTCCCACAAGATTCGGGTCCTCATTGATCTCCTGAAAGTCATTACAGGAAGAAAGAAGAGCAGCCACCGATACCAGTCCGGTAAAAAGTATATTTCTTGTTTTCATCTTCATCATTTTTATCGTAATTCAAATTATCATCTATTCCATTAGAATCCCACGGTTACATTAAACGTATAGGAACGGCTGGTCGGCGCGGCTCCATTCTCGAATCCGGTAGCGTTGGTATTCGTGGCGGCAACGGACTCGGGGTCGATACCCGGCAAGTTATAATGGATCATCCAAACATTGTTACAAGTAGCGGATAGACGTACACGCTGGAAAGGCGTTTTCTTCAACATCTGTCGATTGAACTCGTAGCCAAAGGTGATATTACGCAAACGGACATTGGTGGCGCTATAGGTATAAACCTCTGGTAAACCATAATTTCCGGTAGACCCAATACGCTCCCAATAGTTCTGGGGAGTGACGGCGACCGTATTCTCCGCATAACCACTGCCCTGTTGAACCACGGTATTCGGTACCACGAATTCGGCACGATCACCATTCACCACTGTTCCGGCGGCGTTACCCCGGGTATACAGGTTGGAGGCTGTCGCCGAATAGATGCTACCACCGATACGGAAGTCTATCAAGAAGCTCAGGTTAAAACCTTTATAAGAGAAATTATTGGTCCAACCCATCATCCAATCCGGACTCTGGTTTCCTACTTTCGACTTCTCGGTAGAGATCAAAGGCAAACCGTCATCACCTACGACGATCTTTCCATAGTGAGGACTATTCTCATCGGTCACACGCATAAAGGTCTGCCCGTAGATCTCACCATAATAACCACCTACCGGAGCTACGATCTGGATAGCGTCGAACGTCTTTATATCATATAGATTCACGCCCTCGTATAATTCTTTGATCTTATTCCGGTTCAAGGAGAACTGCGCCGTAGAGCTCCAGCTCAATCCGGCGGGATTGTCTAGAATCGTACCGTTCAAGGAGATCTCCAAACCCTCGTTCTGAATGTTACCTGCGTTAATCTTACGGGAAGCATAGCCGGAGAACGGGTCCATCGGTAAATCCAGTAACTGGCGGGTAGCGTTGGACTTATACCAAGCGGCATCCAAGCCCAATCGGTTATTGAAGAAACGGATATCGAAACCGGCCTCCCATGATTTAATCAACTCGCTACGTACGTCCGAGTCGTAAAGTACCTTACCCGGTTTCGCCGTCGTATTCCCGTTGGGGTCCTTGCCTACAGAGTAGAAGTTATATAATTGATACGGATCCAAGTCGTTACCTACCTCAGCGAAGGAGGCACGTACCTTAGCGAAAGAGAACCAATCCGGCATGCTTCCGCCAATCTTCGGCAACATATCTGAGATCACAAGCGATAAACTGACAGATGGATAGAAATAAGAGCGGTTGGCTTTCGACATCGTAGACGACCAATCGTTACGTGCCGTAACATCCAAGAACAGATAACCATCCCAGTTCAACTGCAACGACCCGTACAAGGAATTCATACGACGGCGGATCAACTCGGAAGTGACTGTTGGCTTATTCACGCCATTATTCAGCGAGAACAAGTTCGGCACCAACAACTCTCCGGCAGAAGCGTTCATCTTATTACGCTGCTGGAGCATCAAGTTACCACCGAAAGTAACGAAACCTCCCAGCCGATCGATCAAATTATCCTTCCGGGCCGTAGCCAAGAAACTGAAGTTATTCTCATAGAAGGTCTCCGATCCCTCGGTATACAGACCTCTCGGACTGGTATTACCACCGGCATATACTTTCTCGCTCTTCGTCGTGGTATAATAATCCGTACCACCTCTCAACTCAATATCGAACCAATCGGTCGGGGCATATTTCAAGGAGATATTTCCTAACAAACGGTTACGGGTATCCTCGTTCTGGCGATAACGGGTCACCCAATAAGGGTTCTCCTGCGGATTCTTGGAGGCGTCATACCAAATCATATTGCCTTGCTCATCCACGTCATCCTCAAATTCGCGGATATTCAAGGAACGAGGCAGGTTATAGATCGTATTGAAAGCGTTCGAGGGATTCACGCCCTGAATCGGGCGGTTATGTGCGTTTTGATTGATATAATTCACCTTGGCATCTACTTTCCACTTTTCCGCCTCATCTAGGAAAGTAGTGGCACGCAAGGTAATATTCGTCTTGTTTAGTTTTGAGCGTGGGGTGATGCTAGCATCGTCGGAACGGTTTACGGAGGCGAATACCGCCGTACCCTTTATGTTCTGCTGGAAGCTGACACCCTCGTTAAAGGAGGTTCCAGTGCGGAAAAAAGCGTCGATATTATCATAAGTATGCAGAGGGATTTGGTTGCCTCTCCAATCGGTTACCATTTGTCCCATGGCTTTCGGTCCCCAGCTAAGGCGGGATTGGTTATCGTAAACGCCCACGGAGCCTTGTCCGAAGTCGTTCTGTAAATCAGGTTTCAGGAAAATCGTCTCGGCGGTGATACCGGCGTTGATCGTAATACCGAGTCCCTCGTTCTTACGTCCGGACTTGGTAGTGATCAAGATCACGCCGTTACCGGCACGTGAGCCATAAAGGGCGGCGGCGGAAGCACCCTTCAATACCGTCATGGACTCGATATCTTCCGGGTTGATATCCGAAAGGCCGTTACCCATGTCCGCTCCGGAGTTACCCCATACATCATCCACACCACCGGTGAAGTTATCCATCGGGGTACCGTCTACGACGATTAAGGGCTGGTTGCTACCCGTCAAGGAGTTGTTACCACGAAGTACGATCTTAGAAGACCCTCCTACGCCATTGCTTGAACGAACGATCTGCAAACCGGAAACCTTACCGGAAAGGGAGTTCGCCAAGTTCGGCTCACGGGAGGCCAAGAGGTCATCCCCTTTCAACTCCTGCATGGCATAACCCAAGGCTTTCTTATCCCGTTTCATACCCAAGGCAGTCACCACCACCTCATCGAGTTTCTGGGTATCTTCCACGAGTTTAACCGTAATCTCGGACTGGCCGGTATATGGGATGTCTTGCGAGGTATAACCGATAAACGATATCTGTATGATATCCCCTTTCTTCACGTTATCCAAAGTAAAATGCCCGTCCAAGTCGGTCATAGTACCATTGGTAGTTCCTTTCACGATTACGGACGCCCCGGTAACGGGTCCTAAGGCATCCTCAACTATTCCCGACACCTTTGCGTTTTGCTGGGAAATGTCAACCTTCGGAATCCCGGGCATAGGCGTGGCGTATAAGTTTCCCGAGAACCCAAGCGCCCCTACCAACAGGATTAAGCTGACTGGTCTGAATCTTTTCAACATAACTACTGTTTTTTGTTTATTTTGATAGACAATGTTTTAGTTTTTGCGTCAACGAATGTCATTTATCCTGTATAAACATAAAAAGGGCAGATATGTTTTGAGTTTAACATATACAAGAGGAAACTAGAGAGAGACAGGGGGCACACTACGCCAGTGACGCTTTCGTTAACAGCCTCTGATGACAAGCTTTTCAAGTAGACTTTATCGGGGAGTGACAAGTAAGCCAGGAGGGTCGTGAGTTTAGTGACAAGTGAGTTTAGGAATGCCCATTATAAGCTCCTTTCGACCGCAGTCGGCAGGGGCTTACGATGGGCATTGTTAGATGCTTATAATAGCGGTCGGCACAAATACACAAAAATAGCCCAAGGTGGAAGCATAATCCTTCACCTTGAGCTTTCATATAAATCAATGTTTAGCCCACCATAGCGGAGTAGAAATTAAATCAGCTCCACCCAATAGCTCAACAGCTTTCATATAACTATCCTTACTATTGATTTCCATATTCGCTGGATAGCGCAGACGTTCTTGATAGAATTCCCACTTACATTCCTTACAGTTAGCACGAGTAAGAGGCAACTCGTTACTAGAAACGTTATAATCTATCTCAACAGCTTGATTCTCAAAGAAAGGCAAACCTAAACGACGATGATCAGACCATGCCTCTAAAGGTAACCAAGGAACCTGTGCCAAGTATTTTTGCGAGATTATCTTTGTCAGCTTATCATTATTGACCGTACCATTCTTATAAATAGAATTTTTCGGATAAGTATAAGTAGTAGTCTTTTTCTCACCAGTATAACCATCTACATATTCAGCCGTATAAGACTTTGCTTCCGCCGTATGATCAAAAGCGACAGAAGTACCTACACGGTTATATTCCGTAGAACTCAAATAATCATTTAAGAACTCAGATACACCGTGATATTCAAAGCTAGCTGCTATACCAGCCTCATAATGAGATTTCGCACTACCAGACACGTTCCAACCATACAACGCAGCTTCAGCCAATAAGAACTCCGTCTCCCACGGCCCAAACCATACACGCTTATTCGTACTTTCACGATATATCTTGGATAAAGAAGGATAAGTCTTACTTGCTCCTGTCAATTCGCTGGTTAGCGCTGAGTATTTATCCCATTTTCCAGCAACCCAAGTATTCCAAGTATATTTCACGTTCAACTCCAAATATGTCTTATTGTTATCCTCAACATTTCCAGTAGCAGGATCCGCTAAACGAGCCTTATCAGCCAAACCGATATTAGAGAAATAAACAGTACCATCATCATATCCCGGAATATGAAACAACTTAGTAGCACGAGGATCAATCTTTGAAGGAAGAGCATCAAAGAAATAGCCTGCAGCCGGATCATTCGTAGAAACCGGTAAGTGTTTTTCTAATCGAAGGCCTAGATAATTACGAGCATCTTTCAATACCACATCCTCTTTTATCGCCGCAGGAACTTGGAAATCGATTCCTCCTAGGCCAATCATCATATTATTAATGGTGACCGAAATGGGTTGGGCATTCCAAGGACGAGACATCACACCATCAAGATCAGTCCAACCGCCTTTTTCTTGCACCTGAGCAATTTCATCTTGCGTAGTAATAAAATTATTCGTCGAAGCGGCATCCTCAAAAGCAGCCTTTGCTTTAGCTTGATCTACAGCAGATAAACGCATAGCGTAGCGCAAGCGTAATGAGTTCGCATACTTTATCCATTTAGAGGCATCACCATCATAGAAAGCATCCGTTTTCTCTGATGTAATAGCGCTCATATCCGCATTTACATCTATCTTGCCAGCGGCATCTTTCAATTCAGAAATAATAAAATCATAAATATCTTCTATACTCTTATATTCTACGATACCATCAAAAGCGTTTGCCGGAGGCACAGGACCAAAGTTATCAGCCAATTCAGAGATGACATAAGCCCGCCAAATACGAGACATCTGTAGCAAATTGTTCTCATAAGGATACTCCGGATTGGCGGCACGTTCCGTACCAATTTTCACGGCCATATTAACATTGTTCAGCCATCCCACTCCATAATCAACGCCAAAGTAGTCCGTATTATAATCATTATAATTCGCACCTGTAGCTAAACCACTACGACGTTCAAAACGAGCCGCACTTTTCCATTGATACACGAACACACGCTCTGCGATATGCGGGTTCTGCTGTGCCCCCATGATTGATTTATTCAGTAGATAAGATACTTTGATCGCACTTTCATCTACGGCATTCGGGTCTTTATTTATTTCCTCAAAGTCGTTACATGCAGTAAATAAAACGGCTAATGAAGCTAACCCTATTATTGTTCTTTTTAATGTTTTCATACTTAAAATCATCTTTCTTATTAGAAACCAACTGTTACATTAAATGTGAAAGAGCGAGAAGTCGGAGCTGCCCCATTCTCAAAACCAGTAGCATTGGAATTTGTAGCCGAAATAGATTCCGGATCAATACCTTCCAAATGATTTACAATCATCCAAACGTTATTCGCCACGAATGATACACGTACTTTCTGTAATGGGGTTTTCTCTAACCATTTTTTCTCAAAATCATAACCAACGGTAATATTACGTAGACGAATATTAGTAGCATCATATAAAAATGCCTCACCCACACCGATATTACCTCCGGCAGCACGTCCCCAGTACAATTCAGGAGTAACAGCATTAGAATTTGCCGTATAACCACCATTTCCATCAGAAGTCACTGAATTCGGAACTACAAATTCCCCACGGGTTCCATTTATAACGGTACCTGCGGCATTACCTGCCTTGTACAAATTAGCAGTGGTCGCTGAGTAAATATTTCCACCAATACGAGCATCAATCAAAAAGCTCAAAGAAATATTTTTATAAGAGAACGAGTTAGTCCATCCCAACATACAATCAGGCTGTTGATTCCCCAGATAATAATCATCTGAAGTAACTAATGGTAAACCTTGAGCATCTACAATAATTTTACCAGCATGTTCCCCACTTTCAACACGTTGGAATTTTTTACCATAAATATCGCCATAATAACTACCCGTACGGGCTACAATCTTTAAATCATCAAAAGTCTTGATGCCATATTCATTTACTCCTTCATACAAATCTATGATTTTATTTTTATTGAAGGAAGCATTCAATGTTGTTTCCCAATTTAAGCCTCTAGGATTCTGCAAAATAGTACCATAAAGCATTAATTCCACACCTGAATTTTGAATATTACCTGCATTGATCTTACGTTTGGAATAACCAGAAAATGGATCCATTGCCAAATCTAGCAATTGGCGGGTAGCATTAGATTTGTACCAAGCCGCATCAATACCTAATCGATTATTGAAAAACTTCAAATCAATACCGGCTTCCCAAGATTTAATCAACTCTGAACGTACAGAAGAATCATATAAAGTAGTTC
>ERZ791753.1542-NODE-1542-length-14369-cov-2.582437_pt1 | contig 14369 bp, 7 predicted proteins | sample MGYA00509951_ERZ791753 | MGnify/ENA primary metagenome ERZ791753 (study PRJEB30046, sample SAMN00792026) | human gut metagenome | study: EMG produced TPA metagenomics assembly of the A metagenome-wide association study of gut microbiota in type 2... | reverse complement strand
CGCGATGTGGAGATATTCATGTACGAGGTGCAGGGCGCGGTGGACAAAGCCGTGCGCTGCCAGCAGCAGGAGGCACAGCTATGCCTGAAACTGGGCAACAGCGAAAGCGCGCTGAAAGCCGCGGCGGCAGACCTCGACTCGCTTGAAAGCGTGCGGGCGGCGGTGAACGCGGGCGATTACGAGCTGCTTTACGACGCGCTGGAAGGGATAAAATTCGCGACTATGCGCAAGCCCTCGGAGAAAAATCTCACCACCGAAGAAGTTATCGCGCAGCAGGAAGTTTTCGAGCAGATAAAAAAGGTGCGCGAAACGATGAAGAACAGCATAAAACGGCTGACGACGAGCGTACACGCTATGGGGCGGGACATCGGCGCGGCTATGGCGCACGCGGGCGAGATATTCGCAGCGCTCTGCGGAGCGACCATGCGTTTTCAGCGGATACTGAACGATATAAAGCTGGAGCGCGGGGTAGCTGACTTTTCGGACATCGAGCGAATGGCTATGCGGCTGCTGGTAACGAACGAAAGTGGGCAGGCGCGGAGAACGCCGCTGGCGGAGGAGATAGTGGGCAGCGGGGCGTACAAGGTCATACTCATCGACGAATACCAAGACGTGAACAACTTGCAGGAAACGATATTCCGCGCGCTTTCGACCTCGCAGGACATGGCGGCGCTGGGCAGCAACATTTTCGTGGTAGGCGACGTGAAGCAGGCAATATACCGCTTCAGACTATCGAACCCGCGGCTGTTTTTAAAAGCTGCCGAGCAGGCTGACGCAGACGAAACGGGCGCGCTCTGCAAGATACGGCTAACGAGGAACTTCCGCAGCCGCGCTGGGGTCATTGACTTTGTAAACAGCGTTTTCCGCGCGCTTATGAGCGAAGAGCTTGGCGAACTGGAGTACACGGAGGACGAGGAACTGCGGTGCGGCGCGCATTACGGCGGCGAGGACAAGCCGACCGAGCTTATGCTGATACGCACGGCTGAGCAGGAGAACGAGGAGCTGAAATACTACATTTTCGGCGAGGAGGAGCTTTGCATAGCGCGCAGGATACGGCAGATGATCGAGAGCGGCGAGCAGGTATGGAAAGGCGACGAAGCGCGCGCCTGCACGGCGGGAGATTTCTGCGTACTCTCGCGCGGAAAAGAGGGCTGCCGCAGGATAGCCGCGGCGCTGGAGTATGTCGGGCTGAAAGCGCAGAGCGAGCAGACGGACGGCTACATGGGCGCGAAAGAGATAATCACGATGGTGAACCTGCTGAAAATAATCGACGACCCGATGAAAGACCTGCCGATGGCGGGCGTGATGATGTCGCCGATATTCAGCTTCACGGCGGAGGAAACGGCGAAGCTGCGCCTGCTCAGCCGCGCCGACGACAAGCCCTTGCGCCTTTACCAAATGATACTCGCCGCCTCAAAGACCGAGAGCGCGGACGCGAAAGAAGCGGAGCGGATAGAGCTGAACGACGAGGTGCTGGAGGAGAAGTGCCGCCGCGCCGCCGCGCTGATAAAGCGGCTGAGGTCATACTCGGTAAGCATGAGCCTTGAAGCGCTGATCTCGGCGATATACGACGAAACGGGATTTTTCGCGGTAGCGAGCATTTACGAAAACAGCGCGCAGCGGCGTGCAAATCTGCGACTGCTGACGCAGAGAGCAGCGGAGTACGAGAAAGACTCTACAGGCGGCATAGCGGGATTTCTGCGGTTTCTCGACAGCCTTTCGGCGGCGGGCGGCGACTTCGCGCAGGCGCTTACGGTGACGGCGGACGGCAGCTGCGTAGAGGTCAAGACGATACACAGCTCGAAGGGTCTGGAGTACCCGTTCGTATTTCTCACGAACATCGACAGATCGTTTAACAGATCTGACCTTTCGCAGAAGATACTGCTGAACGAGCGGCTGGGCGCGGGCATAAACTATATGCGGCACGACAAGCTGCTGAAAGTACGCACCATCGCACACGCCGCGCTGGAGTCGATAACCGAGGGCGAACAGCTCAGCGAGGAACTGCGCCTGCTTTACGTTGCGCTGACGCGTGCGAAAGAGCGGCTTTTCATACCCATAACGATAAAGCACAACAAGAATTCGCAGTACGACACGCCTACGGTGCTGAGCAACTTGGCGCTTTCGATAATGCGCGAAGGCGGCGTTTCGGCGAAGCTGCTGCGCGGCTGCAAGAGCTATCAGGAATGGCTGGCGGCTGTTATAATGATCTCAGACCGCAACCGTCCGCTTTTGGAAGAGTTAGAACTCGGCGACATTGCGGGCGATCTTTCTATGGGCAGCGAGGTGCGGCTGAAAGCGGTATGGGGCGAATATTCTGCCGACGGCGGCGATGCGCCTGCGCAAAAGCGCTTTGAAACGCCCGAGGGCGACCCTGCCGCGGCGGCGGCTCTGCGCGAAAAGTACGAATTTGTATACCCGAACGCCACGGCAATGGCGGCGGCGAAGCGAACCGTTACCGAGATAGTGAGCGAACTGCGGCGAGCTAAGGAGGGCGACGCCGACCCGATGTTTTACCCGCAGCTAGGCACGCTTGACGAGGAAGCGAAGCGGCTGACGGCGGCGGAAAAGGGAACGTACACCCACCTTTTCATGGAGCTGGCGGACTACGAGAACGCCGAAAAGAGCGTTAGCGGCGAGCTGGAGCGGCTGGTGGAGAAAGGCATTTTCAGCGAGCGCGAGAGCAAGGGCGTTTACACGGAGGCGGTGCAGAAATATTTCGAGAGCGATTTTTACCGCCGCGTGAAAGCTTCGGAGGACGTGCGGCGCGAGATGCAGTTTATGGTGCGCGCGGACGACGCGGGGCTTGACAAGCAGTTTCCCGAGCTGATAGCGCCCGACGGAATGTTACAAGGCGTTTGCGACTGCATTTTCAAGGACGGCGAGGGGTACATACTCGTTGATTACAAGACGGACAATTTTGCGGAGATCTCAGAAGCGCTGAGGTACAAAGTGCAGCTAAAGCTGTACAAGGCGGCGCTCGACCTGATACTTCCGCTGCCGATAAAGGCCTGCTACATCTACTCGTTCAGGCTTTCGCAGGGCATCGAGATAAGTTTATAAAAGCAAAAACCGCAGGGCGAAAAAGCTCTGCGGTTTCTTTATGCTTTGATATGTTAGGTCTTATTTCCTGCGAACTGGGTCTGATAAAGCTTGTAGTAACAGCCGCCGAGGGCTATAAGCTCATCGTGGCTGCCCATCTCGGCTACCCTGCCGCCGTCTATAACGACTATCTTGTCCGCGTCGCGGATAGTGGAAAGGCGGTGGGCAATTATCAGCGAGGTGCGATTTTTCATAAGCGCTACCATCGCGGACTGAATGTGCATCTCGGTGCGGGTATCTACGCTGGAGGTCGCCTCGTCGAGGATAAGTATAGGCGGGTCGGCGAGCACGGCGCGGGCTATCGCGAGAAGCTGGCGCTGACCCTGCGAGAGGTTAGAGCCGCCCTCGCTGAGCTGAGCAGCGTAGCCCTCGGGCAGGCGCTCTATAAACTCATCGGCGTTGGCGTGAGCGGCGGCGGCTTTAACTTCCTCGGTGGAAGCGTTTTCTTTGCCGTAGCGGATATTATCCTCGATAGTGCCCGAGAAAAGCACGGTATCCTGCAAAACTATCGCTATCGAGCGGCGCAGCTCTGCCATGCGAATATCCGTTATCGGCACGCCGTCTACCGTGATGCTGCCGCTGTCGATGTCGTAAAAGCGAGTGAGCAGGTTCACTACGGTGGTCTTGCCCGAGCCGGTAGCGCCGACTATCGCGATCTTCTGACCGCGCTTTACATCAAGATCAAGACCTTTAAGGACGGTCTTGCCCTCTTCGTAGCCGAAAACTACGTCCTTAAAGCAAATATCGCCCTTGACGTTTTTGGCGGTGAAGCAGGAAGTGCCGTTATCAGTTTCGTGCTCCGCCTCCATTACCTCAAATATACGCTCTGCGCCTGCGATAGCGGTCTGGATATTTGCGTACTGGTTCGCTATCTCGTTTATCGGGCGTGAGAACTGCTTTGAGTAGAGAATGAAAGCCTGTATAGTGCCGACGGTTATCATGCCGCGCATGGTGAACCAGCCGCCGAAAGCAGCTATCAGCACGAAGCCGAAGTTTGAGATACAGTTCATCAGCGGCCCCATAACGCCGCCGCATATCTGGGCGCGTATACCGCAGCGGCGAAGCTCGTCGTTCATCGAGCTGAATTCATCTATCGCGTCCTGCTCCTTAGAGTAGGCGACTACCGTGCGGTAGCCCGTAACCATTTCCTCAACGTGGCCGTTTATCCTGCCGAGCAATATTTGCTGCTGCATGAAGTATTTGCGCATGAATTTCGTCATAACGCTTGAAACGATTATCGTGAGGAAAATGGTGGAAAGCGAGATAAGGGTGAGCAGCGGCGAGTAGACCATCATTATCGCGAACGAGCCGAGCACCGTCAGCACGCCTGAAATGAGCGAGCCTATAGACTGCGAGATGGTGGTGGAGATATTCTCGACATCGTTTGTCATGCGGCTCATGAGGTCGCCGTGGCGGTGGGTGTCGAAGTACTTTATCGGCAGGTGCACGAGGTTATCGAAAAGGTCGCGGCGCATGGTCTTTACCGTGTACTGCGAAAGCTTCGCCGAAAGTATGCCCTGCAAATAGGTGAACACTGAGGAAGCGGCGTAGACTACGCCGAGCAGAACGAGCGACCTGCCCAGTCCGCCGAGATCAACGTTCAGCCGCTTTTCAGTTATCGTGATGAAGTCTATCGCGCGCTGCTGGATAGACGGCGCAGCAAGATTCAGCCCCGTGATGATGAGCATTACGGCCATCAGCGCGAAGAATATGTACTTGCTCCTGCCTATATAGCGCAGCAGCTTGGCGAGAGTTTTTTTACCGTTTTTCGGCTTCTCACCGTTTATGCGGGAATGTCTTCCCGGAGGACCTCCCGGCCCACCCGGTCCTTTAGGCCCCATTGGCGGCATTGGCGGCATTCTTCCTCACCTCCTGCATTTCTCATCTGCGAATTACAGATGTCTCTATAAACACCGCAGCTCTGCAAAAGCTGCTCGTGCGTACCGCTGCCCGCGAGCCTGCCGTGGTCGAGGACGAAAATACGGTCGCAGTTTTTAACGCTTGCTATGCGCTGGGCTATCGTGATGACGGTAGTACCTTTCAGCCCCTCGCGCAGACCCTTATGCAGCTTTGCCTCAGTACCGAGGTCGAGGGCGCTGGTAGAGTCGTCGAAAATAAGTATCTCGGGCTTTTTGAGCACCGCGCGCGAGATAGAAAGGCGCTGTTTCTGACCGCCCGAGAGCGAAGCGCCTTTTTCCGCGATGATACCATCGTAGCCGTCGGGCAGGGTAGAAACGAACTCGTCTGCCTGCGCTATCTCGGCGGCGGCCTTTACTTCTTCGAGCGAAGCGCCCTTTTTGCCCCAGCGGATATTGTCAGCCGCGCTGCCCGAGAAAAGCTCGCTTTTTTGCAGCACAATGCCGACCTTACCGCGCAGGTCTGAGAGCTTCATATCCTTGACGTTTACGCCGTCTACGAAAATATCGCCCTGAACGGGGTCGTAAAAGCGGGGTATCATGCTGACGAGGGTGGATTTTCCCGAGCCGGTAGCGCCGAGTATCGCGACGTTCTCGCCCTGCTTTACATCGAATGAAATATCTGAGAGAACAGGTCTGCCGGAAGCGGAGGGGTAAGAGAACGAAACTCCGCGGAACGAAACTGTACCTTTTTCTGTACAGTTAGCGCCTGCGCCGTCCTGAATAACAGGCTCGGAATCGAGCACCTCGCAGATACGCTTGGCGGAAGCCGAAGCGCGGGACATAGTTTGGAACATCATCGAGAGCATCATAATGCCGTTGAGCACCTGCGTGAGGTAGGTTATAGCCGCCATTACCTCGCCTACCTTCATCTCGCGCGCCTGCACCTGAAAACCGCCGATGAGAATTACGGCGATGACCGAGATATTCATGATCATCATGAGCGCGGGCTGGAGGACAGCTACCATCTTCTGCACGCGCAGGTTTGCCTGCATGAGGTCTTCGTTCGCCTTGCCGAAGCGCTGCGACTCGCGGTCTTCGCGCACATACGCCTTTACGACGCGCGCGCCGCTGACGTTTTCCTGCATTACGGTATTTACCGAGTCAAGCCGCGCTGCGACTATGCTGTAAAGCGGGTTAGCCTTACGCATAACGAGCACAACTATAAGTATCTCGATAGGCATAGCGACAACGATAACAATGCCGAACTTTACGTTGAGCGTCAGCATCATTATGATACCGCCGATGAATAAAATACCGTCGCGCACCAACATTCTCAGCATAAAATCTACCATCTGCTGAAGGGCGGTAATGTCGGTGGTAAGGCGGGTGACGAGCGAGCCGGTGGTGAATTTATCGGTCTGCTCGAAAGAAAGACCCATTACCTTTTTAAAGACATCGCTTCGCAGGTCGCGCGCGAAGCCCTGCGAAGCCACGCCGCCCAGTGCGGAAGAGCCTACTCCGCAAGCGCCGCCGATGATTATCAGCAGCATCATGAGCAAGCCTGTATGGATTATCAGCCCCATATCCTGCCCGAGCACGCCCTCGTCAACTATTTTAGACATCAGCTTTGGCTGAAGCAGGTCTACCATTACCTCGCCTACCATAGTCAGCGGAGTGAGCAGCGCGAACAGCATATACGGCTTTAGATATTTGGAAAGTTTCACTTATTCTCCTCACTTTCTATCATATTTTCGAGTATTTTTCGCAGCGCCGCTGTAAGCCCCTCAAGCTCCTGCTCGGTAAGCCCCGCCTGCATTATCTGCTCTACCTCGCGGCAGCGGGCGACCATAGAGTCGTCCACTGCCCTGCCCTTTTCGGTGATATAGACCTTCATGCGGCGCATATCTTCATCGTCGCAGCGGCGCTCTACCAGCCCCTCGCTTTCCATTTTCGCGAGCGCAACGGAGATAGTCGGCGCAGTAAGGCGAGTCTTTTGCACAAGCGTCAGCTGGCTTACGCCATCGTCGTGCGAGAGGAACATCAGCACCTTGCGGTAGCTTTCAGATATGCCGCGGCGCTCGTTTTCGCGGCGCACCATGTGCGAAAAAAGGTGCGAAATATCGTTTATAAACATCGAGGGGGAAGCGTCGGGCATTTCAAGCAGGCGCTTCGGGCGCTCGATAGCGCAGTCTTTATCTTTCAAAGCACATCTCACTTCTTTCATATGATATAATTAGTTTACTAACTAATTATATCGTTCATCGCCGAAGATTTATACAGATATTTTGTGAAATTTTGTGGGAAATTCGATTATCTCAGCGGAATTAGCAGAAGTGAAACATTATTAACACATTATTACAAATATTTAAATGTAAGATTTGAAAAATGTCACATAAATTCGACTCAAACGTTTACTTTACATGAGTTTAGCTGATATTTTACACAATTTTCACAATTAAAGTCTGAATATATGGCAATTGGGTATTGTAAAATACGAAAAAATATAGTATAATAAACTTGAATTTGATTTTTTATCAGATTTGCATAAACAAAAACCATGCGGGCAGCCAAAAGCCGCTCCGCAGCGCAAAATTATAGATTTCGGAGGTAATAGATCTTGAAAAACAGCAGCGAAAAGAAAGGCAGAAAGATAACGATACTCGGTGCGGGCAACGTTGGCGCTACCATCGCTTACACCCTCACACTCAAAGGCGTTTGCTCTGAACTGGTGCTCGTTGACATCAACAAGCCCAAAGCTATGGGTGAAGCTATGGACATTCGTCAGGGTATAAGCTTCTGCCCTTCTGTAAACGTATATTCGGGCGACTATGAGGACACCAAGGATTCCGACATAGTTATCATCACCGTAGGCATTGCAAGAAAGCCCAATCAGACGAGAATAGACCTTGCAAAGACCAACGTAAACATAATGAAGAGCGTGCTTCCCGAGATCACAAAGTACTGCCCAGACGCGGTATATGTAATAGTAAGCAACCCCGTTGACATACTCACCTACACTGTACACAAGTACGGCGGCATACCCAAAAACAGGATAATCGGTTCGGGCACTATGCTCGACTCAGCAAGACTGCGCTCGATAGTAGCCGACAGACTGGGCGTTTCGGCAGACAGCATACACGCTTACGTTTTCGGCGAGCACGGCGACACATCTTTCGCGCCATGGTCGCTGACCACCATCGCGGGAATGAGTATGTTTGACTACTACCGCTCTATCAACCGTCAGGTGAACCCCGAAATGCTCAAGCAGATAGAGGTAGACGTAAGAAATGCGGGCGCTCAGGTAATTGCCGCAAAGGGCGCTACATTCTACGCCATCGCGCTTTCAGTTAAGCGCATATGCGAGTGCATACTCAGAGATTCAAAAACGGTAATGACGGTATCCTCGATGACCGACGGCATTTACGGCACTGAGGACGTTTGCCTCAGCCTGCCCTACATCGTAGGCGCTGACGGCATAATCTCGCGCATAAAGGTAAACCTCACCCCCGACGAGGACGAAGCGCTGAGAAACAGCTCTAAGGCGCTGAAAGCCATCATCGACGAGCTGGACATCTAATAAGAGCAAAACGCACGCAATAGTTGTGCGGTGCTGCCTTAACAACTTAGTCTTTTATCGCGGCAGTTGGCCGCTTTAAAGAATATATCATGAAAGGACATGAAAAGCATGGATTACGCAAAGGAATCATTAAAGCTTCACGAGCAGTGGAAGGGTAAGATAGAGGTCATCACACGCGCACCTCTCGAGACCCGCGACGATCTTTCGCTGGCATACACCCCCGGCGTTGCACAGCCCTGTCTGGAGATACAGAAGGACGTAAACAAGAGCTACGACCTCACCAGACGTTCTAACCTCGTAGCAGTTATCACCGATGGTACTGCGGTACTGGGTCTGGGCGACATTGGCCCTGAGGCAGGTATGCCTGTTATGGAGGGCAAATGCGCGCTCTTTAAGGCATTCGGCGATGTTGACGCTATACCGCTCTGCGTTCGCTCTAAGGAAGTTGACGACATCGTAAAGACCGTAAGCCTTATCGCAGGCTCTTTCGGCGGCGTAAACCTTGAGGATATATCCGCCCCCAGATGCTTCGAGATAGAGAGAAGACTCAAAGAGATCTGCGACATCCCGATATTCCACGACGACCAGCACGGTACTGCCGTAGTTACTCTTGCCGCTATGATGAACGCTCTCAAGCTCACCGGCAAGAAGATCGACGAGATACGCGTAGTTACCAGCGGTGCAGGCGCAGCAGGAATAGCTATCATCAAGCTGCTCATCGCTATGGGTCTTAACGACGTAGTGCTCTGCGACAGAAAGGGCGCTATCTACAAGGGCAGAGATGGTTTGAACAAGGAAAAGGGAGAAATGGCTGAGATCACCAACAAGCAGATGCGCAAGGGTACTCTTGAAGAAGTTATCAAGGGCGCTGACGTATTCATCGGCGTTTCCGCTCCCGGCTGTGTAACTCCCGAGATGGTAAAGAGCATGGCTCCCGACCCCATCATCTTCGCTATGGCTAACCCCACTCCTGAAATCATGCCCGACCTCGCAAGAGAGTCCGGCGCGGCAGTTGTCGGCACCGGCAGAAGCGACTTCCCGAACCAGATCAACAACGTTCTCGCATTCCCCGGAATTTTCCGCGGCGCTCTTGACGTTCGCGCAAGCGACATCAACGACGAGATGAAGATAGCTGCTGCTAAGGCTATCGCAGATTTTGTTAAGGACGACGAGCTTACCGCCGAATACATAATCCCCTCTGCGCTCAACCGCGACGTAGCTGCGGCAGTTGCAAAGGCAGTAGCTCAGGCTGCAAGAGATACCGGCGTTGCAAGGATCTAAGTTCCAGACGCTGAACATCTTAATAAAAACACAAACGGACGGATCTGATTTCCGTCCGTTTTTTTGTACTCATTTGCTCAACTGCACAAAAAAACGGACAGGCACGCGCGTACCTGTCCGCCAAAATTTATGTGGAGAAGTTTATTTGCAGCAGCTTATCCTCTTCATGCGCTCATGCGCCACCATGGTATGCTCAGCTTCGCTTCTGCCGCACTTGGGGCACTTGTCGCCGATTATGCCTGTGTAGCCGCAAACGGGGTCGCGGTCTACGGGGTGGTTGATAGAGCCGTAGCCAATACCCTGCTCTTTCATGAAGCGTACCACCTTCTCGAACGCCGCAAGGTTGTTCATCGGGTCGCCGTCAAGCTCGATATAGCTGATGTGGCCTGCGTTTGTAAGAGCGTGGTAGGGGGCTTCGATAGCGATCTTGTCATATGCGCCGATCGGGTAATAAACCGGCACATGGAAGGAGTTGGTATAGTAATTTCTATCGGTAACGCCCTTGATCTCGCCGAATTTCTGCTTGTCGATCTTTACGAAACGTCCCGAAAGACCCTCGGCGGGTGTTGCGAGGAGCGAGAAGTTCAGACCAGTGCGCTTCGACTCTTCGTCCATACGCTCCCTCATGTGGGTGATTATCTCAAGACCAAGCTGGCGGGACTCTTCCGACTCGCCGTGGTGCTTGCCGGTGAGCGCCACAAGACACTCAGCAAGACCGATAAAGCCGACCGAGAGAGTGCCGTGCTTGAGCACCTCGCCGACCTCATCATCTGCCGAAAGCTTATCGCTGTCGAGCCAAATTCCCTGACCCATCAGGAAAGGATAATTCTTGACTTTTTTGCTTGCCTGTATCCTAAATCTGTGCATAAGCTGGTCGATGCAAAGATCCATGTATTCGTCAAGACTGTCGAAGAACGCGCCTACGTTGCCGTCAGCGAGTATGCCGAGGCGTGGCAGATTGATCGTGGTGAACGAGAGGTTGCCTCTGCCCGTAACGATCTCGCGGGTGGGGTCGTAGACGTTGCCTATAACGCGGGTACGGCAGCCCATGTACGCGATCTCGGTATCGGGATTGCCGGGCTTATAGTACTGGAGGTTGAAAGGCGCGTCGATGAACGAGAAGTTCGGAAACAGCCGCTTTGCCGAAACGCGGCAGGCGAGTTTGAAGAGGTCGTAGTTCGGGTCGGTGGGGTTGTAGTTCACGCCCTCTTTGACCTTGAAAATATGTATCGGGAAGATAGGCGTTTCGCCGTTGCCCAGACCAGCTTCCTGCGCGAGCAGAACGTTTTTGATGACCATTCTGCCCTCTATCGTGGTATCGGTACCGTAGTTGATAGAGGAGAACGGGGTCTGCGCGCCGGCGCGGGAGTTCATGGTGTTGAGGTTGTGGATAAGTGCTTCCATCGCCTGATAGGTAGCGCGGTCGGTCTCCTTAACGGAGGTCTTGTAAGCGAACTGCTGTATCTTATTTGCAGTTTTTTCGTCGGTGAAAGCAAGCAGGTATTCCTTTTCAGCTTCCATATAGCCGTTATCATTGGCAAGAGTAGGTTCTATGCCCATTTCTTCCTTTATTTTTTCATTTATCTTCTTAGCGATCTCGAATGAGTCGGAAAGATTAGCTTCGAGAGCGAGCGCACGGTGGATATTATCGCGGTATCTGTGCGCAAAAGTCTTCTTTACGCCGACAGCCATGTCGTAATCGAACTTTGGTATCGACTGACCGCCGTGCTGATCGTTCTGGTTTGACTGTATCGCGATGCAGGCGAGAGCGGCGTAGCTGGAAATATCGTTAGGCGTGCGCAGGAAGCCGTGGCCTGTTGAAAAGCCCTTGTTGAAAAGCTTAGTGAGGTCTATCTGCGTGCAGGTGGTTGTGAGGGTATAGAAGTCGAGGTCGTGGATGTGGATAAAGCCCTCAGCGTGCGCCTTGGCGTGCTTGGGGTCGAGCACATACATCTCGTAAAATTCCTTAGCGCCGACCGAGCCGTACTTCAGCATCGTGCCCATAGCGGTATCGCCGTCGATGTTCGCGTTCTCGCGCTTCAGGTCGTTCTCCTTTGCGGGCTTGAACGTAAGATCCTCGTATACCTTCATAAGGCGGGTGTTCATCTCGCGTGCGCGGGTCCTCTCGGAACGGTAAAGTATATAAGACTTGGCGGTAGACGCATGACCCTCTTCGATCAGTACCTTTTCCACACAGTCCTGTATCTGCTCAACGGTGGGGTAAGTGAGCTTTTTCTCCATCAGCATATCGCCGACCTTGCCCGCAAGCTCTAGCGCTTCCTCGTAATTCGTGCCGCCGACCGACTGGGCAGCCTTGTAGATAGCGTTGGCGATCTTCTCTATATTAAAGGTGACCTTTCTGCCATCGCGTTTCTGGATCTTGATTATCATTTCTCTTCCTCCGCTTTCGTATATCTCAAAATATCGCTTATTATCAATAAATCGTACCTGCCGCCCTACTGAGCGGCTACGACATACTATATCTTGTGGTTCAAAAACCACCGTATTCAAGTATATAGTATTTTGCGTATTATGTCAAGTGCCGTTTTCACCAATTGAAAGCAACCTTTTTGTACAGTTTGCACAACCGCAGATTAACAAATTAACTATTACGGCAAAAGGCGATTTGCGTGTGTGTAAGATATGCCCGTCAAGTGGTCAGCCAGCGTGTTATAAAGCTAATCTACTTTACAGCAAGTGTTCGCTTTAAACGCTGCAAATCTCAGTTACCCACCGTCCACTACTGCGCTAAAAGTACAAAAAACCGCACTATTACTGCGTGTTCTGCACATTGTAAGAAATTTCATGCAAGTTATGTTTTTACCGTGTACTTGCGTTTTGCTTTACATGTCGGCGCACCATATAAAAATTATATGGCATATATGTAAAACTAGAATACGGTGCGTGGGCGCAAAAAAATCCGCCCCGTTTTTTTGACGGAACGGAAGCGGCGGCACGCTCAGTTCTCAGACTCGGTATGCGTTATCACAACGCCCTCGCCGCGCTGTTTTGTCAGCACATCTTCCAGCGAAGTGTTGAGCATATACGCGAAAAACGTTATCAGCAGAACCATAACTGAGAAAATAAGGATAATATCTATTCTAAATCCGCCTTTGCGTTTCTTTTGTGCCATTTACGATCAAACCCTTTTTTGATTTTCGGCGATTATAAAATTTCCGCCCACTTATATTATACACCATAGCGCTGATTTTTGCAAGTGTTATTTTAAAAAAACTTGACATAAAAAAAGATGGCTGTGTTTCAAGCCATCTTACTTTACAGTATTGGTATTGCAAACTGCCTGCATTCGCAGGGTTTTTACATATAAGTAAAGCTACTTTACTTTACTGTCTGAGATACACGCCGTTCGATTCGATATAGTCCTCCATATCGTCTTTATAGTTGAGATCTAGGGGGTCTACGTCCGCTTTCAGCGCGCGCTGACCTATATCGTGGCGGTAATGCACGTTTTCCCAGCTGATCTTTTCAACAGCCGCGTAGGACTTTTTCAGCGCTTCCGCCAGCGTGAGAGCCGTGCAGGTAACGCCCAGAACTCTGCCGCCGTTTGTAAGGAATTTGCCGTCCGCAAGCTTTGTGCCCGCGTGGTAAACGAACGCGCCGTCTACCTGACCCATCTCGTTCAGACCGCTGATCTCAAGACCCTTGGGGTAAGAGAGGGGGTAACCGCCCGAAGCCATTACAACGCAGGTGCAGCTTCCCGACTTCCATTTGATGTCAATGTCAGCGAGCTTGTGGTCGTATATCGCTTCAAAGATCTCGCAGAGGTCGGCGTCGAGCATGGGGAGAACTACCTGCGTTTCGGGGTCGCCGAAGCGGCAGTTGTACTCAATGACCTTCGGGCCTTTTGGGGTGAGCATGAGTCCGAAATACAGGCAGCCCTCAAAAGTCCTGCCCTCGGCGTTCATAGCCTCGATGGTCGGCTTGAAGATAGTTTCCATACACTGCTTCGCCACATCGTCGGTGTAGTAAGGGTTGGGAGCTACTGTGCCCATTCCGCCTGTATTCAGACCCTCGTCACCGTCGAGAGCGCGCTTATGATCCATCGAAGAGATCATCGGGACTACCGTCTTGCCATCGGTAAACGAAAGCACCGAAACTTCCGGGCCAGTCAGAAACTCCTCAACAACTATCCTGGCGCTTGACTTGCCGAATTTCAGCTCGTCTATCATCTCGTGAACTGCGGCTACCGCCTCGTCCTCATTCTGCGCGAGGATAACGCCTTTGCCGAGCGCAAGACCGTCCGCCTTTATAACGGTCGGATAGCTGTTCTGCTCTTTGATGTACTTTATCGCCGATTCGCTGTCGGTAAAAACCTCGTAGCCTGCTGTCGGGATATTGTACTTTTTCATCAGCTCTTTCGAGAAAACTTTCGAGCCTTCGATTATCGCGGCGTTCGCCTTAGGACCGAATGTTTTGAAGCCCTTAGCCTGCAAAGCGTCTACCATGCCTAGCACGAGCGGATCGTCGGGGGCAACTACCACCATATCGGGGTGCAGCTTTTCCGCGAGCGCCACTACGCCCTCTACATC
>ERZ791753.1533-NODE-1533-length-14413-cov-3.023123_pt1 | contig 14413 bp, 17 predicted proteins | sample MGYA00509951_ERZ791753 | MGnify/ENA primary metagenome ERZ791753 (study PRJEB30046, sample SAMN00792026) | human gut metagenome | study: EMG produced TPA metagenomics assembly of the A metagenome-wide association study of gut microbiota in type 2... | reverse complement strand
ACACGCTGAGCCACGCGATGGAAACCTACTTCGGCAAGCCGGATGAAAACAACCTGTCCGACGATATTAACGAAGCCGTCATGCGCAGCGTCATCCGGAACATCCGCGTTCTGCTGACCGACCCGGAGAATTACGATGCCCGCAGTGAGCTGGCGTGGGCGTCCGCGATGGCAGAGAACGGCGTTCTGAAGATCGGAAAAGTCACGGACTTCCAGTGCCATATGCTGGAGCACCAGTTGGGCGCGTACACCAACTGCAACCACGGTGCAAGTCTGGCGGTGATCCACCCCGTTCTGTACCGCCATATCTACAAGTCCGGCGCGGCGCGGTTTGCACGGTTTGCGCAGAATGTCTGGGGTGTTGCACCCAAGGGCAGCATTGAGGAGACGGCTGCTGCCGGTATCGACGCACTGGCTGCGTTCATCAAGGAAATTGGACTGCCCACCACCTTTGCAGAGCTGGGAATTCCCGCCGACACCGACTTCCGTGCCATTGCGGATTCTACCGTTTTCACCGAGGGCTGCTGCAAAAAGTTGACCCACGATGAAATATATGACATTCTCTGCAAATGTAAATAAAACTAAAATTGAATTGAAAGGATGATTTTATCATGGAAAAACTGACTGCACTACTGCTGAGCGTCGTGCTCGTACTTAGCCTTGCCGCCTGCGGCTCTGCCAACAAGCCTGCATCTTCCACCACGCAGCCCGAAACCGGCAAGACGCTGGTGGTCTACTACTCCGCTTCCGGTAACACCGAGCGGGTGGCCAAGGATATTGCAGAGGCCGCCGGTGCCGACCTCTTTGAGATCGTTCCCACCGAAGTCTACACCAGCGAGGACCTGAACTGGACGAACTCCGACAGCCGCGTCAGCCGGGAGCATGACGACGAGTCCCTGCGGGATGTGCCCCTGACCACCACTGAAGTTCCCGATTGGGATTCCTATGACACCGTGTTCATCGGTTATCCCATCTGGTGGGGCATCGCAGCGTGGCCCGTGGACACCTTTGTAAAAAACAATGATTTCACCGGCAAGACCGTTATCCCCTTTGCCACTTCTTCCTCCTCCGGCATGGGTCAGAGCGGCAGTTTGCTGGCCGACATGACCGGTACCGGCGAGTGGCAGGAAGGCCAGCGGTTCTCCTCCGGCGTTTCCAGTGATGATGTGCAGTCCTGGGTCAATGGACTGGGTCTGTAATGCGTAGGAACAGAGTTTTCGCCGCAATGCTTGCAATTATCATGGTCGTGTCGCTGACCGCCTGTGGCCGGGAGTCCGTCGGGACTCCCGGCGGTGAGCTGGAAAACGGCGTTGCGGCTATTGAGGATGCTATGACAACGAAACCAAACGAAAGCAGTTCTGCTTCTACCACCCCCATCGATGATCTGCGCGACGGATCTTCGACGGACACCGTAGCCACGCCGGGCGATTTTCCTGATGCATACAACTTCGGCAGCGGCAAGATTTCCGATTATTCACGCACAGCCATGCTGCAAAAGATGCCGGAACCGGCAGGTAATAACACCGTGCTGAACACGGCAGCAGACCCTGCAAACATTCAAGTGCTCTATCTCTGGGAGGAAGGCAATGTCCCCGCCAGAACGAAATTTACGCAGGACATGATCGGATATTTCGATGACTGGAACTTCCGCCCCTATGTCACCGCTATCCCCGTCCGGGATGGCGTGAAGCCAAAAGGCGCAGTGGTGCTGATGGCGGGCGGCGCTTATCAGTTCCGGGGCAACTACACCGATTCGCTGCCCACCGCCGCAGCACTGCGAGAGCTGGGCTTTCAGACATTCATCGTAGATTACCGCCTGTCTCCTTATACGCAGGAGGAAGGTGCGCTGGATGTGGCGAGAGCCGTCCGTTTTGTCCGCAAAAATGCGGAGGTCTACGGCATTGACCCGGATGATATTGCTGTCATGGGCTTTTCGGCGGGCGGCATTCAGGCCGGTGAATTTCTGATGCACTATGACGAAGATGTGACCGGCACGGCGCTGGACAGCACCTATGTGCCGGACGAGCTGGACGCCGTTCTCGCCTATGCCTCCGCCGCAGGCATGATCTATTCCTTCTATGGCCGCCTCAGCGTGGGAAATATGGATGCAAGCTGGTTGACCGAGGGCGATTTGCCGCCGACCTTCTATGTCTACGGCACCGAGGATCCCTTCTATCGTCAGTTCCAGCAGCAATATGATGTAATCTCTGGAATGGGCATTTCCACCGGGCGCATCGTGCTGAACGGCTGGCCTCACGGCTTCGGCTCCGATGGTGGTTGGGTTAAGGACTACGCCGCATGGCTGGAAACAATTTTCGCATAAGGAGTGATTTCGATGAAAGCACTGTTAGTAAACGGTAGTCCCCATCCAAGGGGCTGCACATATACCGCCCTGACCGAACTGAAAAACACCCTGGAGGCCGAGGACATCGAAGTGGAGCTGCTCCATGTGGGCAACAAGGACATTCGCGGTTGTATTGCCTGCCGCAAATGTGCTCAGACAGGCAAATGCGTGTTTGACGATGTGGTCAATGAAGTTGCACCAAAACTGGCAGAGGCGGACGCCTTTGTCATCGGCTGCCCGGTATACTTTGCCTCCCCCGCAGGCGGAGCCATCTCCTTCATGGACCGACTGTTTTTCAGCACCCTCGGCATCGACAAGACCATGAAGGTGGGGGCGGCGGTAGTCACCTGCCGCCGGGGCGGCAACACCGCCACCTTCGATGTGTTGAACAAGTATTTTACCATGACCGGGATGCCGGTAGCCTCCAGCCAGTACTGGAACATGGTCTACGGCGGCTCGGCCGAAGAAGTAGCGCAGGATGCTGAGGGCTTGCAGACCATGCGGACACTGGGGCGCAACATGGCGTTTATGATGAAGTCCTTTCAGTTGGGTAAGGAGCAGATCGGCTTGCCTCAGAAGGAACCACTGATTTTCACAAACTTTCACAGATAAGGGGTGTTGCTTTATGAGAAAAATTACAGCAGGCAGAGATGTGCTTGGTGAATTTGCGCCGAAGTTCGCACAGCTCAATGATGATGTTCTTTTCGGTGAGGTTTGGAGCCGGGAAAGCGAGCTTTCTGCACGCGACCGTTCCCTCATCACCGTGACAGCACTGATGGCGCAGGGGCTGACGGATACCTCCTTCGGTCATCATCTGGCAATGGCAAAAGAAAACGGTATCACCCGCAGCGAAATTGCGGAGATCCTGACACACGCCGCATTTTATGCGGGTTGGCCGAAGGCATGGGCGGCGTTCCGCATGGCAAAGGACATCTGGGCAGACGAGGAAAGCACCGACGAAAAGCAGCGTCATCAAAACAGTATGATATTTCCCATCGGAGCGCCCAATGACGGTTTCGCACAGTATTTCAGCGGGCAGAGCTATCTTGCGCCGATTTCCACGGCACAGGTCAAAATATTCAATGTAACCTTTGAACCCGGCTGCCGTAACAACTGGCACATCCACGAGGCGGACAAAGGCGGCGGACAGATCCTTATCTGCGTGGCTGGGCGCGGTTACTATCAGGAATGGGGCAAAGAGCCGCAGGAACTGCACCCCGGCGATGTGATCAACATTATGCCCGGTGTAAAGCACTGGCACGGCGCTGCGCCGGACAGCTGGTTTTCCCATCTGGCGGTGGAAGTACCTGGAGAAAACTGCCGCAGTCAGTGGTGTGAGCCGGTGAGTGAAGAAGATTATCAAAAGCTAAAATAAGGAGCATTGCTATGAGCATTTTATTTATCAACGGCAGTCCCAACAAAAACGGGAACACCGCTGCACTGGCGGCGGAGCTGCTGAAAGATCACGAATATGAGACTTTGAACCTTACGGACTACACCATCGGTTCATACGGCCAGAACCTCCCCGGTGACGAGCTGAATGCCGTTATTGCCGCCATGAAGAAGGCGGACACCATCGTCATCGGCTCTCCCGTCTACTGGCACAATATCTGCGGCAGCGTCCGCAATGTGCTGGATCGTTTCTACGGCAAGGTGGAGGACGGCGAACTGTCCGGACGCAAACTGTATTTTGTGTTTCAGGGCGCAGCTCCGGAGAAATGGATGCTGGATGCGGGCGAATACACCATGAAGCGCTTTGCCGCCCTCTATGGCATGACCTACGGCGGCATGGTGACCAATAAAAACGAAGCCACGAAACTTGGAAAGAACATTTAAGGAGGAATCTTTTATGGAATACGCAACTCTCAATAACGGCGTGAAAATGCCCATGGCCGGTATCGGCACCTTTCTTCTGACCCCGGACGAGGCGGAGGCCTCCTGCGTCAGCGCCTTGCAGAACGGCTACCGCTTGATCGACACAGCTAACGCCTATGTGAACGAAAAGGCAGTTGGCCGCGCCATGAAGAAGTCCGGCTTGCAGCGGGAGGAGATTTTCTTGGAAACCAAACTGTGGCCCAGCTTCTATGAGCAGCCCGACGCAGTGGACAAGACACTTGCCCGTCTGGACACCCCCTACATCGACCTGCTGCTGATCCACCAGCCCGCGGGCAATTATGTGGCGGGCTACCGTCAGATGGAGAAGGCGTACAAGGAGGGCAAGGTGCGCGCCATCGGTCTGTCCAACTTCAACCAAGCGCAGCTTGAGGAGATTCTTTCCCTCTGTGAAGTAAAACCCACGATTTTGCAGACCGAGCTGCACCCCTATCATCAGGAACCGGAGCTGAAAGCCTTCCTGAAGGAGAACGGTATCGTGCCGCAGGCGTGGTATCCGCTGGGTCATGGCGACAAGGCGCTGCTGGAGGAGCCGCTGTTCGCAGAACTTGGCAAGAAGTACGGCAAATCCGCGCCCCAGATCATTCTCCGCTGGCACATTCAGAGCGGCAATATTGTCATCCCCGGCTCCAAGAATCCCGACCATATCAAGTCTAACTTTGACCTCTTTGATGTTGCCTTGACCGATGACGAAATGGCGCAGATCACCGCCCTTAACAAGAATGTGCGCTACTACACCAGCACCCCTGAAATGCTGAAAAAGTACGCTGAAATGGTTCCGCCGGTGGACGAGCAGAAGTGAATCGATTTCTTTCGCTTGCTGTGACTCTTGTGTTGATATTGACTCTCGCGGGGTGCGGAGCCGGTACGGCAGCGCCGACCCAGCCGGAGATAACGCCTGCACCGAGTGCCGAACTGACAGAAGAACCGTTGGAAAGCACAGCATCGGCTGTCACATCGGAGCCGGTTCAGACTGGCCTGTTTGCAGAGCAAATCTTCTCCGGCGCGGACGGTGACATCCATTACAGCTATTATCTGCCAGACAGTTACGATGGCAGCCGCAAGTTTCCGATGATGGTCGTTATGCCAGACTATAACATGATGTGGTTCGGTGAAGATTCTTCCGGCAGCAATCTGAATTGGAATGGCTTTACCGCATGGACAAGGCTGGACACCGAGATGGTCGTGGTTTCTGCACAGCTCACTGACTGGGGTGAAAAATCCGCCCGGCAGGCCATTGAACTAACGGAATACTTTATCAATAGTTTTGCCGTGGATACCAGCCGGGGCTATGCCGCCGGGTATTCCGCAGGCGGCGAGACCATGTCCCGTGCGGTGGCCATGCGGCCCGACCTGTACGCCGCTTATCTCCACGGCGCTTCTCAGTGGGATGGCAGCTATGCACCCATTGCAGAGAATAGTGTGGCAATCTACATCTACATGGCCGACGGCGACGAGTATTACGGCAGCGCCAAGGCCCGTTCGGCCTACGAAAATCTCCACGAAGCCTATGAAAACGCCGGTTGGAGCGATACCGACATCGACAAAGTTCTGCGTATCAAAACACCCGACAACGCCTTCTTCAACGAAAAGGGCATTTATAACTACCACGGCGGAGCCAATGTGGTCTTTGACGACCCGGACAATTTGAACTGGGTGCTCTCTCACAGCAAAGGATGAGAACATGAAACCAATTCTCAAAATAAAAATCGCCGTAGATGCGGCCATGTCGGTGTCCATGCTGCTTCTGATGGCCTACGGTCTTGTGGGCGAGGCAGCCCACGAGTGGATCGGTATGGGAATGTTCGCCTTGTCCGTGGCGCACCATATTTTGAACCACCGATGGATCCAAGCTGTTCCGCGGGGGCGCTACACTCCCCTGCGCGTCGTGCAGACAGCACTGGCAGGGCTGATTTTCCTGTGCATGGTCGGCTCCATGATCAGCGGCATTGTGCTGTCCCGCCATGTGTTTGCGTTTCTCCCCAGGCATGGCGGCTATGAGCTTGCACAGCAGGTGCATATTCTCTGTGCCTACTGGGGCTTCGTCTGTATGAGCCTGCATCTGGGGTTTCACTGGAGCATGATGCTGGCAATGGCGCGCAAACACTTGCAGCCTTCATCCATGCGAATATGGAGCCTGCGACTGATCAGCTGGCTCTGGGCAGTGTATGGTGCGTTCGCTTTCCGACGCAGAGGAGTTAGTTTGTATCTGCTGCTCAGAAGCCACTTCGTATTCTACGATTATTCCGAGCCTGTAATCCTCTTCCTGATCGACTATCTCTCTGTAATGGTGATGTTTGTGCTGATTGGATATCTTATATCAATGCTGTTGAAACGGCTGCCCACTTTTTATTTACATTGAGTGTGATAAAAACGCTGCAATTTTCGCCCAATTATATGGCGAAGATTGCAGCGTTTTTCTATTTTCAAGCTGTTGCTTTTGCAGTTTGTATATGCATCTGCGAGGAAAATGAGGGATTGCAAAGAGAATATCTCTTTGCCGCTGGGTTTCCAATAGGGGCGCGCAGCATCCCTGTTGGCACACGATTTTGCTCTGCAAAGTCTAGTGTGTTATACCTTTGCTTCCGGCTGACGCGGGAAAGGGGCTGGCTTCGCCATCTGCTGTGCGAGCAGATAGCGGTTGGCAGACGCTTTTCAGAGGCAGTAGGACAGGCGGATTTTGTGACACCAAGGTGACACAAATGCAGGATTTTTGAAAAGAAAAATCCGACTGGCCGGAGAAGGAAGCAGAGGTATATACAGCCCTCGTCCCGCCGCAGCGATGCTCCTGTTTCAGCGCTTCTTTCGTTTCCCTTTGCCGTGGGTCATGGTCGTTTTCCCGCGTTGGCTGATGGGAGTTTTTAGGTGCTTGGACTTCTTGAGGATTCCAATCAGCGAAACAAACTCTTCTTTCGTGAGCGTGTCGTAATCAATACCCAGTGTTGCAAGGTACGCGCGGATTTTCTTTTCCTCGGAGCTTCCCTCAAAATGTACGGCCTCCATCAACTGCTTCTGCACAGCGGCGGCAGACAGGTCATCGTCTGCGGTCAGAGCATCTGTCCTGTGTTCCTCACGGATGTCCCGCAGGATATTGCTTAGATCGTCCGCAACGAGATGCCCGAAATATTCTTCCTCTTGTATCTGCGCCGCTTTCAGAGTATGGAGGTACAGATCGTTAGCTTCCTCGCCATGCTCCATCAGAACCATCTGGCGGGTAGCTTCCAGAACCGTATTCATATCCTTGATCCGCATATCTGCGATCCGGTCAACGTAAATCTCAGCATCCAGCATAAGCCGCTGGAAATCCTTGTTGCAGATCAGCTCCGACAGCAGCCGGTGGTTGAACTTGCCTGTTCTTAATACATCAATCGAAGCATCACCCAAATGCAGCTCATGCAGAGCTGTGTTTGGGTGATTTTTTGTTTCCGTCCGCCCCATCAGATAGTCGCAGGAAACACCGTAATAGTCAGCCAGCACCAAAATGCTGTACGGGCTGATGTCCTCGCCGTTATCCGATTCATATTTGCCGAGTGCGGATTTTGAGATACCCACCTCGGCGGCAAGCTGCTCCAACGTCAGCTTTCGTTCTACTCGTAAATCTTTCAACCGCTCTCCGATTGTCAGCTTGACTTGCATACAGCAGTCTCCTTTTCCATTTTTCTGTATTATATCATGCTTTTCCGTTTTTGTCTCAAAGCGTGGAAAAATCCTACTTTCATCCGACTTTTCCTACCTCTTGGATATACGGGAAAGAGCCTGTTTTCTTACTAAAATTTAGACGTAAACCACGCAGCACCTTGAAAATTTCATGATCGTCCGATGAGGATATGCTTCCGGAGAAGTATCGCATTCCGCGTACCAAGGAAGAGGCAACGCCGGGGTAAGGACTCGGGCAGGAACGGCATCGGGTAGAACGGCGAAGTTCAATTATTTTACAGGAGGAAACAGGTATGGATTTATTTACACAAATCAAGATGGGAGTTTCCGTAAAAGAGGCTGCCGAATACTACGGATTGGAAGTAAACCGTGGCAACATGGTCTGCTGCCCCTTCCACGCCGACCGTACACCCAGCATGAAGTTGAATGAGGATTACTTCTACTGCTTCGGGTGCGGAGCCCACGGCGATGTGATCGACCTTGTGGCAAAGCTGTTCAACCTGAGCAGCTATGACGCAGCGAAAAAGCTGGCGTATGACTTTGGGATCGACCCGGACAAGCCCCCGGCTGCGGCAGCGCTGCGGAAACCGAAATATCCGCTGGCAAAGGCGTTCCAGAATGAGACGCTGCATTGTCAGCGGATATTGTGCGATTATCTGCATCTTTTGGCGCATTGGAAGGTGCAATACGCGCCCAAAACGCCGGATGATACTCTTGATGACCACTTTGTGGAAGCCTGCCAGATGCTCGATTATATCGAGGATCTGACAGATATTTTAACCTTTGCGGAGTTGGAGGTTCGCGTGAAAACCGTGGATATGCTTCAAAAGGACGGCATGATTGACCGGCTGGAAGAACGCCTGAAACGGACGGAAAAGGAGGTGGATGCCCGTGACGAAACGGAAATCGGCTAATTTAGACGCGCCCATATGGTTTGATGGCACAAATATCAATGAGGCGCTGTTCTGTGATGAATTTCTGAGCAGTCGGAAAATCATCTTTGCCGATGGTGCTTTCTTTACACCGGACGGCAGAGTGACCGACGATCTGCCGCTTCGTGGCGAAATCTATGAGAAACTGAAATGCTGCGCCGTGAACAATATCCCCCGCAAAATCACCAACATTCTGGAAGTGATGAAGCTGGCGGCTCATGTGGAGGACTTTGCACCGGAAGCAGATAGAATCCATCTGGCAAACGGTACTTTGAAGCTGGACGGCAGCTTTACCGAGGGCAGACCGAACATTGTGCGGAGCAGACTGCCGGTGGCATACCGCCCTGACGCACCGGCTCCCGTCCGGTGGCTTTCTTTTCTGGATGGGCTTCTCTATACAGAGGACATTCCAACCTTACAGGAGTTTATTGGCTATTGCCTGATTCCCAGCAATAAGGGGCAACGCATGATGGTGATTAAGGGAAACGGTGGTGAAGGAAAATCACAGATCGGTGCTGTGCTGGTTGCGCTTCTCGGCAGCAACATGAAGGATGGCAGCATCGGCAAAATTTCTGAAAACCGCTTTGCCCGCGCCGACCTGGAACACATTCTGCTGTGCGTGGATGATGATATGCGGATGGAAGCACTGCGGCAGACCAACTATGTCAAGTCTATCGTGACCGCCCAAGGTAAGATGGATCTGGAACGCAAGGGCAAGCAGAGCTATCAAGGGTGGATGTTTGCCCGCCTGCTGGCGTTCTCCAACGGCGATCTGCAAGCGCTATATGACCGGAGCGATGGATTTTACCGCCGACAGCTTGTGCTGACTACCAAGGAAAAGCCTGCGGGACGGATAGATGATCCTGACCTTGCCGAAAAGATGAAAGCCGAAGCCGAGGGGATTTTCCTCTGGGCGTTTGAGGGCTTGAAGCGGCTTGCCGCCAACAACTTCAAATTCACGGAAAGCCAGCGCACACGGGATAACCGGGAGGCAGTGAAGCGAGATAACAATAACGTCTTTGATTTTCTGGAATCCGAGGGCTATATCCGGCTGAAGGCGGACTGCACCATCAGCTCTAAAGACTTGTACGAAATTTACCGGATGTGGTGTGAGGAAAATAATCTGACACCGTTAAAGCGCCGCAGCTTCAGCGAGAGTGTGATTGCGAACCAAAGCAAGTACAATCTTGAATGCTGCAACAAGATCACCAATGCTGCCGGACGGCGTGTATGGGGCTTCTTCGGTATTGAAGCGATTGCCAGACCTAATATAAACGGGTTTTCTGATGTTTCAGAGTATACGTACGTACCGGAGGACTGGCGATGATTTTTCTGCGACTGCGCCGTGTACGTATGTACGTTTTACTTTCCTGAAACGCCGCTATATGAAAAACTCTGACCGGCAAAGCCTATATTTTCGGGCACGAAATCAAGCCAAGTGAAATCCGTAAATTATTTGCCTGATGGCAGAAATGGTTTCACGGAATCGCGCTTCTCGGAACAGCAAAGCGGGTACGTGGAAGCGTGGAGAATCACACGTTTTAGAGTAAAGTCACACAGAACAGAAAAGTCGATAGGTGCCACCTGTGAACAGGACATCATAACGGCGATTCTGAGCGGATTTGACGACAATAGAATTTTTCACGATACAGCGAAGCGGATGCGCCGAATGGCGTGCTGGCTTCGCTTTTTCATCATCTGAATTTTGGAGGGAATTTGAATATGAGTGTACGCAATGAGATCAAGGCGCAGATCGTCCGCGCCGGTTTTACGATGCAGGAGGTTGTCGATCTTCTTCATGACGAATATGGCTGGTCAGACAGCGTTTCCAACCTGTCTGCCAAGCTGCAAAGGGAGAGCATCCGATATAAAGAAGTCGTGGAGCTGGCCGACGTGCTGGACTGCGACATCGTGTGGGTGAAGCGAGGGGAGCGCCGATGAAAGCACAGTACGCCATTCTCCGCTTTGCCAAGTACAAGGGGCCGGAAATCGGCCACATCGAGTCCCACAACGAGCGTACCAAGGAGAAGTACGCCAGCAACCCCGACGTGGACACGGCGCGCAGCCACCTCAATTTCCATCTGGTGACGCCGCAGCGCAAATACCGCGCCGAGGCGGAAAAGCAGATCGCGGAGGCAGTCTGCCGCACGCGGTCGGACAGCGTGCGCGTGGTGGAGGCGCTGGTGACTGCCAGCCCGGAGTTCTTTAAGGGCAAGAAAAAGGGCGAAATCAAGGCCTATTTTCAGGAGGCGCTGGATTTTATCCGGGAACACCAGGATCCCAAAACCATTATATCCGCCGTGGTGCATATGGACGAGAAAACGCCCCATATGCACCTTTGCTTTGTCCCGCTGACAGCGGACAAGCGGCTCTCCGCCAAGGAAATCGTCGGCAACAAGAAGAAGCTGACGCAGTGGCAGGACAGGTTCTGGAAGCACATGGTCAAAAAATACCCCGATCTGGAGCGCGGCGAGAGTGCCGGTGAAACCGGACGCGACCATATCCCACCGCGGGTATTCAAGGAGGCTGTCCATCTGAACCGGATGAAGGAGCAGATACTGAAACTGATGACAGATACCAATCTTCTTAATAAAAAATCGAAAATGGAAGAACTGGAGGCATTGTTGGACAAATATGTTCCGGCAACAGAAGCTCTGCGGACGAAGCTCAGAAAGTATGATAAGGCGTACAAAGCGCTTTCTGATGAGAACAGCGCACTGAAAGCGGAATTACAAACAGCAAAAGATGCCAGCAAGGAAAAGATTGCGGACAGACTGAAATACGGAAAAACGGAGCAGGAGCTTTGTGAACTTCATGCTCTGATAGACAACATGCCACCGGAAATTGTAGCTGCTTATAGGGGAAAAACGACAGGATTACAAAACGAACGTTAAGGATAGCTTATGAACAATGAATTGATGAGAGACGAAAACTTCATTTGTTGTTCTACGATGATCGCCGAACTGCTGATGAAGTATAAATCTATGGAAACAGAAGAAGACCAAGAGGGCTGGATGCAAGAAGGGGCATCCAGCCCTCTTCTTTTTTTACTGCGGCTATTGAAAAGTTTTTTGTCATCGTTTATACTGTTTGAAGTAGATGTTTATTACTGACAAAACAGAATGAAGGAGGTACCGTCCATGGAAAATGCATACATATATACACGTGTTTCAACTTTGATACAGGTGGACGGTTTTTCTCTTGAGGCACAGGAAGCAGAAATTAGAGCTTTTGCTGAAGCGCGCAAGATCAATATTGTCGGGAAATATACGGATGAAGGTAAATCCGGAAAGAATGCCGAGCATCGTCCTGCCTTTACGCAGATGATGGAGGATATTCGGAGCAAGAAGGACAACATTCGTTATGTTCTTGTTTTTAAGCTTTCCCGTTTTGCCAGAAATACCAGTGACACCGCAAAGTACCTTCAGGAGCTTTCAAGCTATGGAATTGGTCTTTTGGGGATCAAGGACGGGATTGACACTTCAACCGTTACCGGCAAGATGATTGCAAATATTATGGGAGCTGTTGCGGAAGTCGAGCTTGAGAACATTCATGAACAGACGCTTGCCGGTAGACAGCAAAAAGCCAGAAACGGTCTCTGGAACGGAGCGCAGGCCCCGTTTGGATATTCTTTGAAGGATAAAAAACTAATGATATATCAGAAAGAAGCATATATCAGAAAGAAGCGGAAACGGTCAAGGAAATTTTCCGGCTCTACACAGAGGAAGGGCAGAGCATCAGCTACATTGCAAAGAAACTTAATGATGAAAACATCCAGCGTGAGCAGCGCGGAAATGTAAAAATCTCTGGCTTTACAGACAGAACCGTCCGTATCATTCTCAGTAATCCGGTTTATGCGGGCATGATTTCCTACGGTCGCCGCCATACGGTAAAGGTTGAGGGAAAGAACAATGAAACAAAGGTCGTGAAGCAAGACGATGAAAGCAAAATTATCCTTGTGGATGGCGTACATGAACCGATTGTAAGCAAGGAGACATTTGCAAAAGCGGAAGAGCGGCTGAAAAAGAACGTTGCCCATCGAAAGACCAGAAGTGACAGTACGACCGTTTATCCACTGACTGGTCTGATCAGATGTCCGGACTGCGGAAAAAATATCTTTGGTTATACTGCGCCGCCAAAGAAAAAGAAAAACGGAAAAGAAGGTTATTATCCGAGATATATTTCCTATCGGTGCATATCCGGAAGAGACAGAAACGGGATCAGCTGTTCTCTTGCCAACAAGTATTATAGCGGCACCAAACTGGAAACCGAGGTGAAAGAGGTTATATCCTCCATGGTGACAATCCCGGAGTTTGTAGAGCTTATTTCTCAAAAGATTGATATCCAGACAGATGTAAATTCTCTGCGGAAGAAGCAGACAGCAATCCGAAATGAGATCACCAAATATAACGGCAATCTGCTCCAGACCGAAAAGAGACTGACGGAGCTTGACATTGCGGATAGGCACTATCAAAATAAAGTAGACAGTCTGAATCGTATTCTGGATGACCTGTATGAAAAGATCGAGGATGCACAGACAAGACTTGATGAAGTAGATCAGGAAATCGCTATGGTTGAAAAATCTGCCATGACGAAGAAATCCATCTTTGAAATGCTGGAAGGCTTCAGCAAGTACTACGATGTCATGTCGCCGGAGGATAAAAAGGCATTGTTGCAGGCTATGGTTTCGTTCATAGAGCTATATCCGGAAAAGCGGGATGACAAGCATCTGATAAAGACGATCCATTTCACCTTCCCTGTTACCTACGATGGTGAAAGCGGAGCATTATTTGTCAGAACTAATGAACTGCAAGTTGAGACGTGTGCATTATTGTCCAAACTTCAAGGCAAGAAACATATTGAGACGGGTATCTCGCTTTCCAAACGAGAAATCGGTGGCCAGCCATGAAACGGCTTGCTGCAAAAATTCGAAGAAAGTGCAAAAAGTCCATATCGAAAGGTTCTGCAGTGTTTCTTATTGTTGCCGGCATCCTTCTGGCAACGGTTTTTACCGTCGGAATGTGTTACTGGACAAAGCCAATTGAGAAAGCGGATGCTATTCGTGTAGATGCAACATTTACTTCGTATCAAAAGCACTACCGCCGTCATAATTTGAGCAGCCTGACGCTCTGCTTTTCCGACCATGAATCGTTGTCAATTGACAACGCCTGTTTCACAAGCGATGCGCTGAATCACATTGAGAATATGACTCCGGGTACGGTTTTGGAGCTGTATGTGCATCCAAATAGCAACACAGTTTTGGAAATGGTGTGCAGCGGGAAAGTTATCCTTGACTTTAATCAGGCAGAACGGCGGTTGACAACTAAGAGAGTATCCTTCCTGATACTCGGCATCTTCATGTACGCGGAAGCTGTATTTGGCGTTGTTAAGCTGCTGAACAAAGGAACTTATTAAACATACGGATTGTAATTGCATTTCTATCTAAAAATACGTTATCTTTTGCAAAACACCTCTTGCAATGCACCAGATGTTGTGATATAGTAACTCCGTTATAATAGATGATTTTCCCTATCATGAAAGGATGAATACCATGACTACTTTGGAACTGATTCTGACGATTATCCAGC
>ERZ791753.1523-NODE-1523-length-14496-cov-9.017589_pt1 | contig 14496 bp, 13 predicted proteins | sample MGYA00509951_ERZ791753 | MGnify/ENA primary metagenome ERZ791753 (study PRJEB30046, sample SAMN00792026) | human gut metagenome | study: EMG produced TPA metagenomics assembly of the A metagenome-wide association study of gut microbiota in type 2... | reverse complement strand
ATGAGGCCATCTACGAGCTGGACGGCTACATGGATTTTGAGAAATACGGTCAGGACTGCATGGAAAACGACTGCGTGGCAAAAACAGAGTTCGGCCTGCTGCGGCGCTTGGACCCGCCCTTCCCGGAGCAGCGGCAGGGGCAGAGGATGATGTAAGTAAAAGCGGCTCGATCCATTTGGAACGAGCCGCTTAATAAGCAGATAAACTGGAAGTTATCTATTCAATGTCATTCTTGCAACAGTAACTCCAACTTATGACATCCCTTCTTGGCCATCAAAGCGAAAACCATACCGAATATAAAAATCTATCGCTCGCTGATTATCCTTGATTACAAAAAGTGCTATTTGCGAATATCCACTTAAAGATTTCACAGATTCTTGCATCAGACGGTATCCGATTCCCTTGCCATAATAGTCTGCTAAAACATACAGCGCAATTATTTCAGCTGCATCTTCAAGATCTCCATAGTCATACTTTCCATACTGAACAAATCCGACTACACGATCACCCTCTTTTGCGATGATGGTGTTATCTTTAGTGTTCATGGCCAGCTCTAAGCAATTATCAATGCTTCTATTATCAAGAAAAGCCTGCTCAACTATTCCCAAATATGCTTCTCGCCACGACTGAAAATGAACAAATGCCTTCCCTTTGATTTCTGAGTCAGTTTCCATCTTCTTAATTGTAATTTGCACAGGCAGTCCTCCGCAACAAATCCCGATTTGTCAGCCACATCATAGCATATCCCCCAGTAATGTGTAAAGCCAAATTCCACACCGAAAGGAGTCTTAACCTTGAAAGATGCAACACAACTTCATATCCGACCTGCCCGCCCGGAGGAGGCGGGCTTATTTTATACCCCGCACCCCGAAGAAGATAAACGGCTGGGTACCGTTGGCCATGTCCGGATGGACTTCGGGCGCAGCGGAAACGAGTTCTGGCATACCTGGTGGCCCCGCGGCCCGGAGGAGCTGAACAGCCCCGCGTTCAAGCTGGAACTGCAGGAGGTCGTGGACACGCTGCGGGAGAGTATGCTGAAAAGCCGCTTCGCTATGGAGCGCTTTTGCTATGAACACGGCGGAAAAATCGACGGAGGCTGGACACAAAACTACGGCTACATCGTGGAAACCGAGCATTACCGCTACTGCCTGCGCTGTAATCCGTCCCCGGGCGATTATAACTGCTACTGTACGGCCTATGATCTGACCGTCCAGCGGCAGAACATGGCGCGGGACAAGCCTTTGGTGGGCCGCGTCACCTATGTAGCCTGTTGCGGCACATCCATTCAGCCGGTATTGCAGATGTTGGAACAAGTGCCGCAGCTCGATACCATTCTGCTCTGTCTTGATAATGATGAAGCCGGTCATCAGGCCAGCCGCCGGATGCGGGAGCAGTTGGAAATGCGCTATTCCGTGGAGCGCCTGATCCCGGAAAACAAAGACTGGAATGACGATCTGACCCTGAGCATCGAAAACGCTCAGGGCTTTGCTATGAATGAAATGAGGTGAAATGTTGAACGCAAGTATCTGGATCCTGATCGCAGCGGGAGCAACAATGTTCCTTGTCATCGGTGGGCTGTCCATGATGTCTCATCACTATACCCTTGGCAATATCAAATCCCGCACTGTGGGCGATGGGCAGCACGGCACAGCCCGATGGGCCACCGACAAGGAAATCAAGCAGACCTATGCCCATGTGCCCTTCAAAGTCAGAGAGTGGCGCAGAGGACAGAATCTCCCCACGGAGCAGGGATTGATCCTCGGTTGCAAGGGGCAACCGCAGGAGCTCACCGCACTGGTAGACAGCGATGACATTCACTGCCTCATGATCGGTGCCAGCGGTATTGGTAAGACTGCATTCTTCTTGTACCCCAATCTGGAATATGCCTGCGCCTCCGGTATGAGCTGGCTGGCGCTGGACAGCAAGGGTGACCTGGCCCGCAATTACGGCACGATTGAAAAAAACTGCTACGGTTACAATGTATCTGTTATTGATCTGCGCAATCCCACTCGTTCAGACAGCAACAACCTGCTGACATTGGTCAACCGCTACATGGACATCACAAGGAAAGATCCCAAAAACTTGGCGGCTCGAGCTAAGGCGGAGAAGTACGCTAAGATTCTCGCCAAAACCATTGTCAACCCCGATGGCGATGACAGCAACCGCGGACAGAATGCCTTTTTCTATGATGCGGCGGAGGGGTTGCTCACCTCGGTCATTCTGATGCTGGCGGAGTTTCTTCCACCGGATGAGGCGCATCCCCAGGAACGCCGGCATATCGTTTCCGTTTTCAAGTTGGTGCAGGATCTGCTGGAACCCAGCAAGGTAAAGGGCAAGAGTCACTTCCAACTCCTGATGAGCAAGCTGCCGCCTGACCACAAGGCCAGATGGTTTGCGGGTGCAGCACTCAACAGTGCGGAGCAGGCCATGGCCTCTGTCATGTCCACAGTGCTTTCTCGCCTCAATGCATTTCTGGACTCGGAGTTGGAGCAGGTGCTTTGCTTCGACAGCGCCATTGACGCGGAGAAATTTGCCTCTGAAAAGTCTGCCATCTTTCTCATTCTTCCGGAGGAGGACACCACCAAAAACTTCATGGCGGGCTTGATGATTCAAAATCTGAGCCGTGAACTGTTTGCTGTGGCGGATGAAAACGGAGGGAAGCTGCAAAACCGCGTGGTACTGTATTGCGATGAATTTGGCACCATGCCGCCCTTCGATGTCCTTCCGCTGTTCTCCGCAGGCCGTTCCCGCCGCCTGACGCTGGTGCCGATCATTCAGTCCTTGGCACAGCTTGAAAAGAACTACGGAAAAGAAGGAAGCGAAATAATTCAGGACAACTGCCAGGACACCATCTTCGGTGGCTTCGCACCAAACAGTCAAACGGCGGAGGTGCTGTCCAAGGCACTCGGAAACCGCACAGTTCTGTCTGGATCTGTGAGCCGGGGAAAGAACGATCCCAGCCAAAGCCTGCAGATGATGGAGCGTCCACTACTGACGCCAGATGAGCTGAAGTCTATTCCCAAGGGGAATTTTATCGTCCAAAAGACAGGACAGCATCCCATGCGTACCCGCCTGCGGCTTTTTCTTGAATGGGGTATCACCTTTGAGGAGCCTTATATCGTGCCGGAGCGGGCAGATCGTGCGGTCGCCTATGCCAACCGTGAAGATCTGGAGCGTAACCTTCCACAGTCAAATAAGGCGGAGAATGCGGATATGCGTGGAGCCTATGCCGTTTCCGGACGCGGCGGCATTGCCCATGAGCCTGCTGTAGATAAGCCCCGGCGCAGGGGCGGAAAGCAAATGAAAACTTATGGTGAGGAGGATCTATGAGTTACTTCGGAACAATTTATGCCGACACCGAACTGCCCTCCAGAGCGAGGGTAGTTTATATGTATCTGCGTGACCGCGCAGACAGCGAGGGAAAATGCTGGCCAGGGATCAAGACAATTGCCTCCGACATGCGATTGTCGCGCTCCACGGTCAAGCGGGCATTGACTGATCTGGAGCAGCACGGGTATCTGCAAAAGATCCCGCGCTATCGTGATAACGGCAGCAGTACATCCAACCTGTATTCCGTGCAGTAAGGCCGCAGAAAAGCGCAGTCCTCCGCCAAGGGAGGACTGCGCCTATTTGCTGAACCCAGGGGAGGTTCATGATGGACCTCCCAGAAGGACTCACTCTATCGGAGATTTAATACAGAGAAAGAACAAGTCCCACTTTCAGAATTGCTCTGAAATCCTCTATAATGTGCAAACTATAAAAAAGAATATTGGTTATCCGAAACATAAGTATAATTTTTATTGGATATTCTCAGCATATCGTAATTCTTTGGATTTGCGATGGCATCGTAGCAAAACTCAACACCCATCATCAGTTGGTGCTGACATTCGCTAATCTCTGGAACCACATTGGTATAGATGCTATTATTCACATAGCACATAGAACACGATATGGGGTTTAACTCCACAATGTCTATATACGAATCGCCATTGCAGTCAACAAATTCACCTAAATCTAATGCGTAGTTAGCTGGGAAAACGCCCAATCTTCTAATGTGATCTACCATATGGCTTTTAGATAGTCTTCTCCTGAAGAATGAAGTCTTTCTTTTGTAACCGCCTCAGCCACACTGCTGGACATTATTTCACATGAACAGATGCAATGTCTACGTAGCTGGCATCTGTGTAGAAGTCATAGCCAGTTATCTTATCAGTATTCCACAGAGCCAGATCGTGAGTGCCGGTTACAGGCACCAGAAGATTCTGATCTGCAATACCATTCAGAATCATTCCATAGATTTCCTGCACACGCTGAGAATCAGAAGTGGAGTCCAATTCTGCGAAAATTTCAGGATTCTCAAAGAAAGCAGAGAACTGGCAGAGGATCGGATCACCCATAGCGCCAGGAGCCATATTGCTCATATCTGTTGCAGGGTCAAAGGAACCGCCAGCAGTATTGTAGAAGGTCAGATCATATTCGCCAGCCATCAAGGCTCCATACCAGGTGTTCATGTCTACTGCATCAATAGTAACATCGAAGCCGAGTTCTTTAAGAGAAGCTGCAATAGAAAGAACTGCATTGTCAACACTTGCAAGGCTCTGAGAATAGTTGAAATGAATGGCGAGAGAAGTTCCGTCCTTCTCCAGGATACCGTCATCATTGGTATCCTCATAGCCGGCTTCCTTCATGAGCTGCTTTGCCTTTTCCATGTCGGTAGGATAGGTCTTAACCTCCACACCGCAGTTGGGCTTTTCATTCGTAAAGAGGGTTTCGGCAGCAGTCTCCAGACCATCGAAAACAGAGGTTTCCAACTCCTGCTGATTAACAGCGTAGGATACTGCTTCCCTTACAAGAGGATCATTAAAGGGAGCCTTATTCAGGTTCATACCCAGATAACGAGTTTGGTTGGTGCTGTCATCCATGGCATGACCGAAAGCGGCATCCCGGGAAATTTCCGTGTAGCCTTCTGCGCTAAGTCTGCTGGAGCCGAGAATTGCATCGATTTCGCCGTTGCGCAGAGCAAGAATTTTTGCAGCATTATCAGGAATCACTTTGACTTTGAACTCGTCCACTTCAGGAGCTTCGCCCCAGTAGTAGGGATTGCGGATAAAGGTATAGGTATCTCCCTCGACCCGGTCAAACATATAGGGACCAGTACCCATAGTTGCACTCACGCAATTCTCGTAAGCCTTTTCTACGCCGCCTTCAAAGGCTGCGGGATTCACAATACCAAGAGGCAGCGCCATGGTCAGATTGTCAAGAGCAGCGTAATAAGGGGTCTTCAAAGTCATTACAAAGGTTTTTTCATCCGGGGTTTCCAGCTTGTCAAACAAAGTAGTGAGCTTACCGAAGGCACCATTCTGGGGACCCAGATGGGTTACTACTGCTTCAAGGGTCATCTTTACTGCCTCGGAAGTCAGAGGAGTACCGTCAGAAAATTTGACACCATCACGCAGATGGAAGGTGTAAGTCTTGCCGTCATCACTGATTTCCCAGGTTTCAGCCAACTCGCCCTGGATCTTCCCGTTATCATCGTAGCTTACCAGAGTGTTGTAAAAATTACGACTCCAGAATCCGGCACCATAAGTGCTGGATACCATAGGCGTGATGACAGGATAGAAGCCTACAGAAAAGTCCCAATTCTCGGTGACAGTGATTGAGACCGGCTCTGCATCGGTTTTCTCGTCAGGGTTCGTGCCGCAAGCAGCCATAGCAAGGCACATCACAAGTGCGAGTCCGAAAGCTAAAAGTTTTTTCAGTTTCATGTACAAAATCTCCTTTATTTATTTTTATATCATGCTTTTCAGCAGGGTATACGTATTTATTGAATGGTTTAACCCAAATATGGAGCAATAGAATGCAGCAGAAGCTTGGTATACGGATGTGTAAAGCAGTCTGTCGAACCGTGAAATGTACGGTCTTCGATAATCTTACCGCAGCGCATCACCATCACACGGTCTGCAAGATATAGCGCAACGTCCAGGTCATGGGTAATGAAAAAGCAAGTCATTTTTCGCTCCTGATGGAGTCGCTTCAGCAAATCAAGAATATGTTTACGAACCAGGACATCCAGCCCACTGACTGCTTCATCAAAAATCAACACATCCGGTTGAGCCGCTAACGCTCTTGCAATACATACACGTTTTTGTTGTCCACCGGATAGCTCATGAGCTTTTCGCAGCTTGATCTCTTCGGGAAGCTCCATCATGGTAAGAAGATCATTGATTCCCCGTTCTTCTTCCTTTTTGCTGAGTTTTCTGAAATTGCGAATTGGCTCTGCAATGATTTGATATACCGTAAAGCGAGGGTCCATTGCTCCCTTGCCATCCTGAAGAATCAGCTGTATTTTAGATCGCAGTATCTGCTTTTGCTTGCCCCGGCAGAGGGAAATGTTTTTTCCTTCAAACAGTACCTCTCCAGAAGATGGAACCAGAAGACCGCACATGAGCTGAGCCAAAGTGCTTTTACCAGATCCGCTTTCTCCTACCAAAGCGCAAAATGAACCATTCTGAATAGTAAAATCTACATGATCAACGGCCAGAAGCTCGTTGCTTGTGCCTTGTTCGTGAAATTCTTTTGATAGGTTGTTGACTTTAATCATGATTCCGCCCCTTTCGTGAAAGCACAGGAAAGGGAGTAAGCTTCAATCAGCGACCTTGTATAAGGTTCTGTGGTATGATCGAAGACAGATTGAACTTCACCGGATTCTATAATTTTTCCTTCTTTCATCACCAACACGTTTCCACCTAATTGAAGAGCTGTTGCGAAATCATGAGTTACCATAAGAATCCCAACTCCATTTGCTTTCATCTGCGAAAATAAATCTATGATTCCATTTCTGTGAATCACATCCAAAGCAGTTGTCGGCTCATCGGCAAGCACGAATTTTGCATCAAGCATCATAGCCATTGCGATAATGACACGCTGAAGCATTCCTCCGGAAAGCATATGGGGGTATGCTCTGTATACCCTGTCAGGATCATCTAAGCCTACATCATGCAGAAGCCGCAGAATATAGTTGTAACGCTGCTGGCGGGATTTGTCGGAATGAAGCCGTAGCGTTTCATCCATCTGTCTGCCAATACGCATAGAAGGGTCCAATGCAGTCATTGGATTTTGCGGGATATAGACAATCTGGTTTCCGTATATTCCTCGTCTCTGCTTTTCTGACGAATTCAAAAGATCAGTCTCGCCGAAGAAAACGGAACCCGACACCTTAAATTTTTTAGGGTCCAATAAGTTTAGCACCGCACTACAGGTCATTGTTTTGCCGCTGCCTGACTGGCCTAACAAGATCAAAGACTCTCCTTCTTTGACTGCAAAGGATATTTCAGAAACCAAGTTATCCGTGCCTGACCGAAGATTAATGCTTAAATGATCAATCATAAGTGATGGCATCATAGGCTGTCCTCCTCCGGCGTCAGAATATCACGGAGTGCTTCTCCAAATAAATTGAAGCCTGCTGCCGTTACGAAGATGCACAAGCCTGGATAGATTAGCAATTCCGGATGAGAGTAAAGCGCTGTCCTGGCATCATTTAACATGGCACCCCATTCCGGTGTGCCGGAGGGAAGGCCAAGTCCGAGGAAAGCAAAGCTGGAAACCATAATGATGGAAGAAGCGACACCAGTGGAAACATACACAAGAAACTGTGGCAGAATGTTAGGAATCAGATGTCTGAAGACCAGCTTTCCTGTATTGCACCCAGAAATCCGGGCTGCCAGGATATAATCTTTACCCATTTCTTGAACGGAATAAGATCTGACAATACGAACAAACCAAGCCCAGGTCGCTATCACAACAGAAACGGCAATGTTTTGGAGTCCGTTCCCCAGAACGCCTATGACAGCAATAGCAATGATAAGAGAAGGAAAAGCAATAAACACATCACAGAGTATAGTAATGAAATGGTCTGCTTTTTCTCCAGCACAGGCGCTAAAAGTACCGACAATCAGACCAATCACAGACAAAATCAGCAGCACAGGTAAACTGATTCCGATGGAATATCTGGCTCCATACAGCAGCCTTGATAAGGTACACCTGCCCAATTGATCTGTTCCAAGAGGGTATTCTGCGTCAGGCTGAGCATACTTTTGCGATAAATTCACCAATTCAGGGTCGTGAGGCGAAAAAGCAGGTGCTGCAATCGCAATCACAATCACAATAGCAATCAGGCACAGACCGATGATTGCCTGCGGCCTTTTGAGTAGCTTATGTATCATTTTCTTCCCTCACCATCCATGGACAAAGCAGACGGTTGATTATGTCTGCCATGAAATTTGCGACGACAAAAATTGCTGCAATGACGACTATACAGGTAGAAACTGCAATCGTATCTGCTGCAATCACACTGTCCACCAGATAAGTTCCGATTCCCTTGATTGAAAAAACACTTTCGATTACCGCCCCTCCGGCAATTAGAAAGCCGAATTGCTGAAAGAAAATTGTAACAACAGGCGGTAAGGCATTTCGCAGAATGTGGCATACCAGAATTCTGTTGGCAGATAGTCCACGGGCTTTTGCAAACCGAACATAATCAGAAGATAATTCAGCCAGAAGAGAGGAACGCATGATTCGGATGAGTGAACACGAACTGGGAACCGCCAGGGCAAATGAAGGTAGTAAAAAGCCCCTCCAACCTGGACTTGGTAAGACACTGAACCATTTCAGATGAATCGCAAAGAACAGTAGAAGAAGGAATCCCAGCCAGAAAGTTGGCACACAAATACCGCAGATAGTAATGCCTCTGGTAACCTGATCGAAAAGGCGGTTCCGCTTTCTGGCACAGAGCAAACTAATCGGAACGGTGAGCACGATAATCCATAGAATGGCCATCCCTACAAGAGATGTGGTCGTAGCCAGATACTTGTGCAGATCCTTTACAATCGGTTGATGAGTGGTCAAAGAAGTCCCAAGTTCTCCTGTAAACATTCCGGAAAGCCACTGAATATATCGCACAGGGAGAGGTTGATCCAATCCCATTTCCACCCGAATCATCTCAATCTGTTCCGGCGTAGGATTGGATACGCCTCGGTGTGCAATAATTTCTGCAGGATCTTTTCCGGACCAAGCAATCAACAAAAAACTTAGAATGCTGACGCCTACCAGCACAATGAGGAAGCTAATGATCCTTTTTCCAATATATTTCTTCAAATAATGCACCTCCTCACATCAGAAATCAGTTAGACATAGTTAACCAAATGCCTTTATGTTACCCTTCAGTGCGGTCTGCATCTGAAGGGTAACCTGCTTAGTAGTTAAATTTCTCTGCCAGATTGGACTTTTCAATCATCTTTCTATATGTGGGCGACTGTTTCAGCAGATGAGCATGTTTTCCACAGGCTTCTACCGTACCTGCTTTCATAACGACGATCTTATCTGCATTTTCAATAGACTTCAGTCTGTGTGAAATAACAATCACGGTCTTGCCTTGAATCAAATGATTTAATCCAGTCTGTATCTGGACTTCTGTTTCCACATCTAACGATGCAGCAATCTCATCCAGAATGATAATTGGAGCATCCTTCAGGATTGCTCTGGCAATGGACAGCCGCTGACGTTCTCCGCCGGAGAGTTTGGCTCCATTTTCCCCGATTATTGTCTGGTAGGTGTCTGGCAGACGGCTGACAAACTCATTGCAACCAGCCAGTTTTGCAGCTCGTATTACTTCTTCGTCAGAAGCATCCAGCCGCCCAAGGCGAATATTTTCCATAATAGAAGTATTAAATAGAATGACTTCCTGAAAAACAATGGAAACATACTTGAACAAGCTATCAGTGTGAATTTCTCGTATGTCGGTTCCTCCGATCTGAACGGTACCGGAATCTGCATCATATAGTCTGCTGATGAGCTTAAGCATTGTTGTTTTTCCGCAGCCGCTGGGACCGACCAATGCGGTTACCTGTCCTTGCTCCGCCGTAAAGGATGCATGGCGAATCACCTGGGTGTCTTTCTGGTAGGAAAAACAAACATCCTTTATTTCTACATTGAAATCTGAAAGGACTGCCTTTTCTCCGCCCTGAAGTTCATGATTCTTGATTTCACCAATCCGGGCAATTCTTGCGTCCAAATAAAAGATTTCCGTCAGATAGAGCAAAACACCACCCATGGCCCCGCTGAGTTTCGCCGCCATAATAATATAGCCCAGAAGAATCAGGATACTTACCTGACCGGAGGCGAGCATTGAAAGGCCAACAGTCGCCGTGATTCCAATAGGAAGAATAGATAAAGTCTGGCCGATTGTAACAGGAATCGTCTGGGTGATCTGAGCTTTCCATTGAAGATTTTCTGACTCATCCAACTGCTGGTCCATTTGAGCTTCTACTTTTTCTTTCAACCCATAGCTTTTAATTTCCTGATTCAGTTCGATTGCATTCTGAAAGCTTTCGGAAATATCTCTCAACTTATCATAATGTTTATTTACATCTCTGACCTGCAGTTTCTTTGTCAGGAAAAGAACCGAAGCAGAAGTAAGAACGGGAAGCAATACACAGAGACCTAATTTCCAATTCATGATCAGAAGGGCTACGCTGATAACCAAAAAGTAAATTGCAAACCCTATGGAATTAGCCACTGCGTTCGCAAAAGCATGCTCAATCGAAGCCACATCTGCCATGATTGTTTGAGCAAGGTCAGACAAATTGTGCTTTGAAAAATAGGATAGTGGCAGTTTGGAAAGCTGTTCCGCCAGATCAATTCTTAAATTTGCAGATTCCTGGTAGGTTTCATCATAGGTCGTTTTATAGTTATAGTTAATAACTAAGTACATCACCAGGGTCGCTGCCAGCATAAACAGGAGATATACCACCGGTTTCCCGGTATTTCCATTCAACAGCCTGTCTGCAAACAGAAAAACACAGATCATCGGCGGTACAAAAGAAACATAATAGAGAAAGAATGACCAGATTGATTTTGCAAGGCCCTTCACACCCGAATCACTCAGCTGGAAGGCTCTTTTTAGATATGTCTTCATCATGCCAACCTCCACTGATTTGCCTTGCAGTATACATCCTGAAAATCCTTATAACGTCCATTGCAGGCCATCAGTTCATTGTGGGTTCCCTGTTCCACAACTTTTCCATTCTGGACAAACAGGATCTGGTCTACATTCTGAATAGAGGACAGCCTGTGTGCAATCATGATAACTGTTTTGCCCCTCATCAGTTTTTGGAAAGCCTGCTGCAACTCGTATTCATTTTCCGGATCTGCAGCTGCAGAAGCCTCATCCATAATGACGATATTCGCATTCTTTAGAATAGCCCTTGCAATGGCGATCCTTTGCACCTCACCACCGGAAAGGTATACGCCCTTTGCCCCTATGACGGTCATCTCCCGCTGGGGGAATTTGTCAAGGATGGATGTGCAGTTCGCTGCGTCAAGTGCATCCATAATCTGCTGCCGTGTTGCCTGAGGATTTCCGATTCGGACATTTTCGTAAATTGAGGTCTTTAGTAATTGACTGCGCTGGAAAACAAATGCGATGTTCTGAATGAGAGCTTTTTCAGAATAACTCTGAATGTTCTTTCCACCAATCAGAATTTCGCCGCCATCGACAGGATAAAACCCTGAAATCAGCTTTGCAATGGTAGATTTTCCTCCCCCGGAAGACCCGATGAGCGCATAAGTTTTATTCTGATGAAGTGTCAGGCTGAAATCCTTCAGCACGAAGTTGTCATCATACTTAAAGTCAACATGACGAAATTCAATATTGAAATCTTGGAAGGTCTCTTCGTTTCCATGTGGAAGCTTTGCCTGATCCATAGAAGTAGTCAGCTCATCAAGCTGATTCAGCGTATTTTGTGCGCCAAAGTTATCCTGCCCCGTAAACATGATCGATGTGAAAGAAGTAAATACAGCTCCGGAGAACACAGCAAAGAAAACAATCTTTGCCAGGATTAGCATAGCAGGTTCTCCATAGCTGATGAATACAACTGCGGCTGGTACAGCAAAAGCATAAAACACGTTGAACAGAACCTGGAATCCGACGTAGGGATTCTTACAGCTGAGGCTATACTGATAGACGTACTGTTTGTACTCTTTGATCGAGTTAATCAGAGTTTTGTAATACTGTACAGTTACACCGAAGATTTTTATGATCTGCATTCCTCTGACATATTCTACTGTTGCCGCACTCATTTTTTGAAGCGCCGCTGAATAGCCAGACAGAAATTCAGTACCACCGGACATTTTACGATACTGAAGAACACCAATCACAGTTGTAAGGATCAGGAGAATACCAAGGCGATAGTCTATTGCAAACATCAGCACAAACATTAACACCGGCGTCATAACAGCAGTGACGTTGTCCGGAATCAAATGGGCCACTGTTTTGTGTGTTTCTGCTGCGTTATCATCAATAATTTTTCGAATCTCTCCAGAGCTGTTATGGTCAAAAAAGGAAGAAGAGGCATCCAATAATTTATGAAGCCCATTTTTCCTTAAGTTTGTTTCAAGCCGGAAGCCTAAGTAGTGGGAACACGTTGCCGATGCAATGTTGAGAATGCCTCGTAAAATCATAAGTATGACTACAATAATTGCGTCATACATAGCCTTCTCATATACGGGAATAACCAAAATAGACACAATGGACTGCCACAAAAACCAATATGCTCCCATATATGAGCAGACGGCAGCGGCAGATAGTGCCATGGAGAAATATGCCCAAATTCTTTTATCTGGGACATAATGAAATAGTTTTTTATATAAACTGCGCATTGACTTCAAATATACACCTCTTTTTGCTTAAAAACGGTTTGACATACATCAACTCTTCCATTATAATTAGTTGTAGCTAATTGTAAAGGGCAAAACAGATATAAAGTCTAAACAAGGTATTAATAAATCTAAACGAGGCATCTTTGGGAGGAGCCAATGATAGAAGTTAAACGAGATGATTTCTTTGTTGAATCGATAAAGAATCCAATAGAGTACGGAACATATTATAAGATCAACCCAAAATATGGAACCGGATTTCAATGGACGAGTGAGGTTCACCACGATTTCATCATTACAGCGACAGATATAAGATTTAACCAGGAAACTATGGTCGGAGAACATATTGGGTCTGGTTATGTACTTGCTCTCTATATTAGTGGCGCAGGAGATGAATTCTATCCGTATCAAAATATTTCTCCGAATACATTGCGCTGCTATGAACCATCTGAAAAGTATAAAGCTATTTATCATCCTCAGATTCCATTAAGATGTATTACCGTGCAGGTTGACCAGGAATTTATTGATCAGTATCTTCAGGAAATTTCCGGTGATCTTGAAGTGAACTTTTCTGATTTTTTCAAAGAAAAAGGGAAATTCTATTTACCAAATGTTAATCATACTATGCAAAGCCTATATGAGTATCTGCTTTCCATGAAAGCGTCCAGAATTACAGTAGAAGCAAAAATATATGAAATCATCTCTTATCTTGCTTCATATTTGAAAGAAAACAGACTAAATGAAGAGAATGGCCAGCCCATTAACAAAACAGATTTGCAGGCATTAGATGAACTAACGCATTACATGGACGAACATTACAGTTTTAATATTACGTTGCAGACGCTTTCCACCATTGCATGTATGAGTGAAAGCAAAATGAAAAAGCTATTTAAGTCAGTTTATAATATGTCCATTACTGAATACATTCAGAGGAAAAGGATCTCTGTAGCCGAGCATATGCTTATTCAGACCGACCTCACCATTGCGGAAATTTCAAGAATTGTTGGATACTCCAACCCCAGTAGATTGATTGAAATATTCAAAAGGTATTATGGATTTACTCCCTCAAAATACAGAAAATAAAAGTGTTATACTAATTTGGATAAACCTAACCCTCTAAAAATCAACCAAATCAATCGTTATGAGGTGACGCATACAAGCGTCACCTCATTTCTTTTTGGAAATTTCATCTTGAAAGCATCTGTGAAGGAGTATAATAAAACCATTGTCAACCCCGATGGCGATGACAGCAACCGCGGACAGAATGCCTTTTTCTATGATGCGGCGGAGGGATTGCTCACTTCGGTCATCCTGATGCTGGCGGAGTTTCTGCCGCCGGATGAGGAGCACCCACAGGAGCGCCGGCACATCGTCTCTGTCTTCAAGCTGGTGCAGGATCTGCTGGAGCCCAGCAAGGTAAAGGGCAAGAGTCACTTCCAGCTCCTGATGGGCAAGCTGCCGCCTGACCACCTCCGCAGGACACGGGCGTAATTGGATAGAACAGAAAAGCACAGCCGCTCGTTTTCTCTGAGTTGCTGTGCTTCTGCTTCTTCCTGCACCACGCTGAAAAGCGTCTGAACAGCGCGATTTACCGCTTTCTCACCCGCAATGGCATTGACCGTTACGATCCGGCGCGCTTTCTGGACTACAAGCTGGAAGTTCTGCAAATGCTGCTGTACTGTCTGCCGAGGCTCGACCCGGAGCAGGAAACGGAGTTCCTGAAATACGCGAAACACTATGTCCGGGACGGGCCGCTGTTCTGCCGCATGATGGTCGAAGCCGGTT
>ERZ791753.1517-NODE-1517-length-14522-cov-3.814405_pt1 | contig 14522 bp, 10 predicted proteins | sample MGYA00509951_ERZ791753 | MGnify/ENA primary metagenome ERZ791753 (study PRJEB30046, sample SAMN00792026) | human gut metagenome | study: EMG produced TPA metagenomics assembly of the A metagenome-wide association study of gut microbiota in type 2... | reverse complement strand
TATGCAGTGATTTTTGTTTTTGCCGGGTCGCCCCGGCTTTTTTATTTTACTTGCGAATTGTGAGTACAAAATTTCTACACTTCCTCAAAATAATTGCACAATATGCTAAAAAAATATGAATGACATGCTGTTTTATTGTTCATATAAATCTTAAAAGCAAAAATTTATCTGTTCCCCCCTTTAAAAATTCGGTGAATACCCTTACTTATTGGTATACTGAAGTTGCTTCAGATAAAAACGCATTGAACCTCGAATAACGTTGTCTAGTAACACGAATTAGGGGGCCATGATGGAAAAAAATAATGAAGTCATTCAGACTCATCCGCTCGTAGGGTGGGACATCAGCACCGTTGATAGCTATGATGCGCTGATGTTGCGTTTGCACTACCAGACCCCAAATAAGTCCGAGCAGGAAGGGACTGAAGTTGGTCAGACGCTCTGGTTAACCACTGATGTTGCCAGACAATTTATTTCGATATTAGAAGCAGGAATCGCCAAAATTGAATCCGGTGATTTCCCGGTAAACGAGTATCGGCGTCATTAACATGACATGACCATCCACCCAAAAGGCACCTCACCGGTGCCTTTACCATTTCTGGGTTGTATATCTGCATTCAGTTAATTACTCTGCTTAAACCATGAGAGCAGAGAGAAAAAAATGAAATACGATCTCATCATTATTGGCAGCGGTTCCGTAGGCGCTGCCGCCGGGTATTATGCAACCCGTGCCGGTTTAAACGTGCTAATGACCGACGCCCATATGCCACCGCATCAACACGGCAGCCACCACGGCGATACGCGATTAATTCGCCATGCTTATGGTGAAGGCGAAAAGTATGTCCCGCTGGTTCTCCGCGCGCAAACGCTGTGGGATGAACTCTCCCGCCACAACGAAGAAGATCCCATTTTTGTACGCTCTGGCGTCATTAACCTTGGCCCGGCTGATTCCACATTTCTCGCCAACGTCGCCCACAGCGCCGAACAATGGCAACTCAACGTTGAAAAGCTCGATGCGCAAGGGATTATGGCCCGCTGGCCAGAAATACGCGTCCCGGACAACTACATCGGCTTATTTGAGACTGATTCCGGCTTTTTACGCAGCGAACTGGCGATTAAAACCTGGATCCAACTGGCGAAGGAAGCGGGCTGTGCGCAGCTGTTCAACTGCCCGGTCACCGCAATTCGTCATGACGATGATGGCGTAACTATTGAAACGGCTGACGGTGAGTATCAGGCGAAAAAAGCGATTGTCTGCGCGGGAACATGGGTAAAAGACCTGCTCCCGGAGTTGCCTGTCCAGCCCGTACGCAAAGTATTTGCCTGGTATCAGGCCGATGGGCGCTATAGCGTGAAGAATAAATTCCCGGCGTTTACCGGTGAACTTCCCAATGGCGATCAATATTATGGTTTTCCGGCAGAAAACGACGCGTTGAAGATTGGCAAACATAACGGAGGCCAAGTTATCCATTCAGCGGATGAACGTGTTCCGTTTGCGGAAGTGGTCAGCGATGGTTCGGAAGCCTTCCCGTTCTTGCGCAATGTATTGCCGGGTATCGGTTGCTGCCTGTACGGCGCCGCCTGCACCTATGATAATTCGCCTGACGAAGATTTTATTATCGATACCCTACCCGGCCACGATAATACACTGCTCATTACCGGCCTGAGTGGGCACGGTTTTAAATTTGCGTCAGTTTTAGGGGAAATAGCTGCCGATTTTGCGCAAGACAAAAAAAGCGATTTTGATTTGACGCCATTCAGGCTTTCCCGCTTCCAATAATCATCATTACGGCCTCCAGAATGAGGCCGTTTTTACAGGAGTATTTAATGCGTCGGCTGTTGCACTATCTCATCAATAATATTCGCGAGCATCTGATGCTTTATCTTTTTCTCTGGGGATTGTTGGCAATTATGGATCTGATCTATGTGTATTATTTTTAGTTTTCCGCACTGACATAAACTGACAAATATTTAATCTCCCTTTCATTTAGCGTGAAAAATTGAATGAGATTATTCCTGCTTCAACAGCACTCACCAGACATCTCTGATGCTGAACCCACTAAACTTATGAAGATTCTTTCATTATTAATTCAAAATTATTGAAATAAAAATAAATATCATTCAAATTGTTATTTTTGTGTTGCAATTCATTCTCCGACACGCCATTTTCTTTCTCTCGCAAAGTCGTTTTGGATGCACTTATGTCATTCACAAATACCCCTGAACGCTATGGTGTTATATCTGCGGCCTTCCATTGGCTAAGCGCAATTATTGTCTACGGCATGTTTGCTTTAGGTCTGTGGATGGTCACGCTCAGTTATTACGATGGCTGGTATCACCAGGCACCCGAACTGCATAAAAGCATCGGTATTTTGTTAATGATGGGGCTGGTTATTCGCGTTCTGTGGCGCGTCATATCTCCACCGCCGGGTCCGCTGCAGAGTTATTCGCCCATGACTCGTCTTGGCGCAAAGGCTGGACATCTCGCATTGTACTTATTGCTGTTCGCCATCGGCATCAGCGGCTATCTGATCTCAACTGCCGATGGTAAACCGATCAGCGTTTTTGGCTGGTTTGACGTCCCCGCGACCCTCGCCGACGCTGGCGCACAGGCTGACTTTGCCGGTGCCCTGCATTTTTGGCTCGCGTGGAGCGTCGTAGTACTGTCCGTTATGCACGGATTTATGGCCCTGAAGCATCATTTCATCGATAAAGACGACACTCTGAAGCGCATGCTGGGAAAGTCGTCATCTGACTATGGAGTATAAAAAATGAAAAAAAGCCTGCTTGGTTTAACCTTCGCTTCCCTGATGTTCTCTGCCGGTTCAGCGGTTGCCGCCGATTACAAAATTGACAAAGAAGGTCAGCACGCCTTTGTTAACTTCCGCATACAGCACCTTGGCTATAGCTGGTTATACGGCACCTTTAAAGATTTCGACGGTACTTTTACCTTTGATGAAAAAAATCCAGCTGCCGATAAAGTGAATGTGACAATTAACACCACCAGCGTCGATACTAATCACGCCGAACGCGATAAACATCTTCGCAGTGCAGATTTCCTCAATACCGCAAAATATCCACAGGCAACATTCACCTCCACCAGCGTGAAGAAAGACGGTGACGAACTGGATATTACCGGCGATCTGACGCTGAATGGCGTAACCAAACCCGTCACGCTGGAAGCGAAATTAATTGGTCAGGGCGACGACCCATGGGGTGGTAAACGTGCAGGCTTCGAGGCCGAAGGCAAAATTAAGCTCAAGGACTTCAATATCAAGACAGATTTAGGTCCAGCTTCTCAGGAAGTGGATCTGATTATTTCAGTGGAAGGCGTACAGCAGAAGTAAGCGTGAAATGTTGCCGGATGGCACGCATCCGGCAATGATATTTATTCTGTTGGATCAGGAATGCCCAGTGTTGTATTCAGACGTCCACGAGACTTATTAAAGATCTTATTGCCATTTTCACGTCCTGCCCGACGGCGTCGCTGTTCTTCTGGCGGTAACGCGCTTTCTTCGCAGCAAATTTCACTACAACAACCTTTGTATTTTTCTGCACATACTGGACACTGAATAAACAGCAGGTGGCAGCCATCATTTTTACAGTTGGTATGGCTGTCGCACGGCGCACCGCACTGGTGGCAATGCGCGATAATCTCATCAGATATACGTTCGCCCATCCGCTCGTCAAAAACAAAATTTTTGCCAATAAAACGTACCGGTAAACCCTGCTCGCGCGCCTTGCGGGCGTATTCAATAATTCCGCCCTCGATATGCCAGACTTTATTGAATCCGTTATGTTTCATCCAGGCACTGGCCTTTTCACAACGAATGCCGCCGGTGCAGTACATAACGATTTTTTTATCTTTATGTGCCTGCATCATCTCTACTGCTTTTGGCAGCTGCTCACGGAAGGTATCTGCCGGAATTTCCAGCGCGTTTTCAAAGTGCCCCACTTCATACTCATAGTGGTTACGCATGTCGATAAACAATGCATCGGGATCGTCAAGCATGGCGTTCACTTCCGCCGCTTGCAGATACTCACCCACATTGCTGGCATCAAAGTGAGGATCGTCAATACCGTCGGCAACGATACGATCGCGGACCTTCATGCGCAGTACCCAGAAGGATTTCCCGTCATCATCCAACGCGATATTCAGGCGTAAGCCCTCTAAAGCCGGGTCGAAGGCATAAAGCTGCGCGCGAAATGTTTCAACATTGCTCGCAGGTACGCTGATTTGCGCGTTAATGCCCTCATGCGCCAGATACACTCGCCCAAAAACATCCAGCGCGGTAAACAGCTGATATAAAGCGTCACGGGTCGCCTTAGGATCGGCGATGTGGAAATACTTGTAAAACGAAATGGTGGTTCGCGGTTCGCTCTCAGCCAACATTTTGGCTTTTAACGCGTCGTTGGAAATGCGGTTGTGTAACACTGGCATGGTGTACGGTTCCTGCGAGATGGGAAAGTAAAAATCCGCGGCATGATATAGCAATTATCGATAATTAACATCCACACATTTTACGCTACATTTGCGCATTAAAAATTATTTGTTATTTACAAGCGCGGCAATTTCGCCCAGTCTTCAGCCACAAATTTTGGTTGCGGGCGAAAAAATGCGACAATACATACAATTGCCCGTATAGGTTGAAAAACAGGATTGATATGACGAATCTACCCAAGTTCTCCACCGCACTGCTTCATCCGCGTTATTGGTTAACCTGGTTGGGTATTGGCGTACTTTGGTTAGTCGTGCAATTGCCCTACCCGGTTATCTACCGCCTCGGTTGTGGATTAGGAAAACTTGCGTTACGTTTTATGAAACGACGCGCAAAAATTGTGCATCGCAACCTGGAACTGTGCTTCCCGGAAATGAGCGAACAAGAACGCCGTAAAATGGTGGTGAAGAATTTCGAATCCGTTGGCATGGGCCTGATGGAAACCGGCATGGCGTGGTTCTGGCCGGACCGCAGAATCGCCCGCTGGACGGAAGTGATCGGCATGGAACACATTCGTGACGTGCAGGCGCAAAAACGCGGCATCCTGTTAGTTGGCATCCATTTTCTGACACTGGAGCTTGGTGCGCGGCAGTTTGGTATGCAGGAACCGGGGATTGGCGTTTACCGCCCGAACGATAATCCACTGATTGACTGGCTACAAACCTGGGGCCGTTTGCGCTCAAATAAATCGATGCTCGACCGCAAAGATTTAAAAGGCATGATTAAAACCCTGAAAAAAGGCGAAGTGGTCTGGTACGCACCGGATCATGATTACGGCCCGCGCTCAAGCGTTTTTGTCCCGTTGTTTGCCGTTGAGCAGGCTGCGACCACGACCGGAACCTGGATGCTGGCACGGATGTCCGGCGCATGTCTGGTGCCCTTCGTTCCACGCCGTAAGCCAGATGGCAAAGGGTATCAGTTGATTATGCTGCCGCCAGAGTGTTCTCCGCCGCTGGATGATGCCGAAACTACCGCCGCGTGGATGAACAAAGTGGTCGAAAAATGCATCATGATGGCACCAGAGCAGTATATGTGGTTACACCGTCGCTTTAAAACACGTCCGGAAGGCGTTCCTTCACGCTATTAAATCTCCCAAGCCGGATGCTTGAGAATAGCATCCGGCATTACCACAGCAAATCCCCCTGATTTAGCGATAAAAGCTCTCTGGATTGCGCCCCCTGGAAGTCGGGCGCATAATTAGTGTGCTTATCTTTTCTTCTTATGTTCACCGCGCCTGGCGCACCAACAGCGGATTGCTATGTCACCCTGTGAAAATGACACCCCTATAAACTGGAAACGAAACCTGATCGTCGCCTGGCTAGGCTGTTTTCTTACGGGTGCCGCCTTCAGCCTGGTAATGCCCTTCTTACCCCTCTACGTTGAGCAGCTTGGCGTTACGGGCCACTCCGCCTTGAATATGTGGTCCGGTATTGTCTTCAGCATTACATTTTTATTTTCGGCCATCGCCTCACCGTTTTGGGGTGGACTCGCCGACCGTAAAGGCCGAAAACTCATGCTATTACGCTCTGCCCTCGGCATGGGCATCGTGATGGTGTTGATGGGACTGGCACAAAATATCTGGCAGTTTTTGATCCTGCGGGCGCTTCTTGGGTTACTTGGCGGATTTGTCCCCAACGCTAATGCTCTTATCGCCACACAAGTACCGCGTAATAAAAGCGGCTGGGCGCTGGGTACGCTCTCCACAGGCGGCGTTAGTGGTGCGTTGCTCGGCCCAATGGCTGGCGGCCTGCTCGCCGATAGCTACGGCTTACGTCCGGTATTCTTTATTACCGCCAGTGTGCTCATACTCTGCTTTTTCGTCACCCTGTTCTGCATCAGAGAAAAATTCCAGCCGGTCAGCAAAAAAGAGATGCTGCACATGCGGGAAGTGGTGACATCACTTAAAAACCCGAAACTGGTACTCAGCCTGTTTGTCACCACGTTAATCATCCAGGTGGCGACAGGCTCAATTGCCCCCATTCTGACGCTGTATGTCCGCGAACTGGCGGGTAACGTCAGTAACGTCGCCTTTATCAGTGGCATGATCGCCTCGGTGCCAGGCGTGGCGGCTCTGCTAAGCGCACCACGACTCGGCAAACTTGGCGATCGAATCGGACCCGAAAAGATCCTGATTACAGCGCTGATCTTTTCTGTACTGCTGTTGATCCCAATGTCTTACGTTCAGACGCCATTGCAACTTGGGATTTTACGTTTTTTGCTCGGTGCCGCCGATGGTGCACTACTCCCCGCCGTACAGACACTGTTGGTTTACAACTCGAGCAACCAGATCGCCGGGCGTATCTTCAGCTATAACCAATCGTTTCGTGATATTGGCAACGTTACCGGACCATTGATGGGAGCAGCGATTTCAGCGAACTACGGTTTCAGAGCGGTATTTCTCGTCACCGCTGGCGTCGTGTTATTCAACGCAGTCTATTCATGGAACAGTCTACGTCGTCGTCGAATACCCCAGGTATCGAACTGATTTTTCGCCTTTCATACTTGCAAAAGCGGAGAATCAGCTATCCTTTTCCCTGAAACCTCATCAACTCAAAGGGAGAATCGTGATGACCATGTACGCAACGCTTGAAGAAGCCATTGACGCTGCACGCGAAGAATTTCTTGCAGACAACCCCGGCATCGACGCCGAAGATGCGAATGTGCAACAGTTCAATGCCCAAAAATACGTTTTGCAGGACGGCGACATCATGTGGCAAGTTGAGTTTTTTGCCGACGAAGGGGAAGAAGGTGAATGTTTACCTATGCTTAGCGGTGAAGCCGCGCAAAGTGTTTTTGATGGCGACTATGATGAGATAGAGATACGCCAGGAGTGGCAGGAAGAGAATACATTACATGAATGGGACGAGGGGGAATTTCAGCTTGAGCCACCGCTGGATACCGAGGAAGGACGCGCAGCAGCTGATGAGTGGGATGAACGTTAATCACTCATACGGGCCATGATGAATGTCGATCGGCAGCAGTAAAGTATCGAAAACCAGGGAGAATGGCAGATCAAGGATCGTGACGTAACGCCAGGCGGAGTCACGCACGTCCCATTGCACACCGGGATAATATTGGTTGCCATGCCCCTGCCCCGGTATAGTGCGACTAATGATGCTGCCACAGCCACTCAGCAAGGTCACCATTATGCTCATCACAATTAAACGCATTTGATACCTCTTCCGTAAAAAATACCGGCATAACGCCGGTATTTTTATTGGCTCGTTGTTTTTGCCGGATGCGGCGTGAACGCTTTACCCGACCTACAAAATCTTGCAAAATCAATAAATTGCAGGAACGATGTAGGCCTGATAAGCGTAGCGCATCAGGCAACTACGTTTTTATTGCGAAGCCGCATCCGGTTTACGCAATGCCAGTGGATTGAGCTTTATCCCTTCGTAATAACTCACCCATGAAGAATATCTCTCCGGGGAATTCCAGACGCGGAAATGCAGACGGGCCATCGTCACCGGATCGCTTAGCAGCACCAGGCGACGATCGCGATTCAGCTTCTCTGGCGTCTCGTTCAGCGCCTGTTCAACGTGGCGGTCACGGGCGATTTCCAGCACCTTGCTGGCGCGGTGACGCGCGGTCGCCATTGCGGTTGCCAGAGCGTTAAATGACGGGTTAAACACCGCGTGCATAAAACCATCATCAAGGGAGCGTTGACGATTCATCTCAAGGAACCGATCGGTATCAACCAGCACCTGCGGCGGTGAATACTCTTCCGGGATCAGGAACAGTTTCCAGCGTTTGGTTCGCAGACCAACGGTGGCACGGCTGGAAATCACCGAAACAAACGGTGACAGGATCAACGAGAAGACAATCGGTGCCAGCCAGAACAGAAAACGCAGATCCAACCACGCCATCCCAACAGCCCACACTAAACCCAACAGCAGCTGTGAGCCGTGGCGTTTGAATGCTTCGCCCCAGGAAGTGGAGTCATCATCACGCTGCGGTGAATTCCACACCACTTCCCAGCCAAGGAACGCGCTGACGACGAAGACTGTATGGAACAACATGCGTACCGGAGCCAGCAACACGGAAAACAGCACTTCCAGCAGCAACGATAATGTAACGCGCCAGAAGCCGCCGTATTCTTTCGTTCCTTTGCACCAGATAAGCAAAATGCTCAATAGCTTCGGCAGGAACAACAGCACCATGGTCGAAGCAAAAAGTGCAATCGCCAGCTCAGGACGCCACTGCGGCCACACCGGGAACAACTGCCGTGGTTGCAGGAAGTATTGCGGTTCGGTCAACGCATGCACTACCTGCAATGCAGTAGATAGCGCGAGGAACATAAACCACAGCGGAGCGGAGAGATAAGACATCACGCCCGTCAGGAACACCGCACGGTGAACCGGGTGCATACCCTTAACCAGGAACAGACGGAAGTTCATCAGGTTACCGTGGCACCAGCGGCGGTCACGTTTTAGCTCATCAAGCAAGTTAGGAGGCAATTCTTCATAAGAACCCGGGAGATCGTAAGCAATCCAGACCCCCCAACCTGCACGGCGCATCAACGCCGCTTCTACGAAGTCATGTGACAGGATTGAACCGGCAAAAGAACCTTCGCCCGGCAGCGGAGCCAGTGCACAATGCTCGATAAACGGTTTCACGCGGATAATCGCGTTATGCCCCCAGTAGTGCGACTCGCCAAGTTGCCAGAAGTGCAAACCGGCTGTAAACAGTGGCCCATACACGCGGGTCGCGAACTGCTGACAGCGCGCATACAGCGTATCCATACCGGACGCTTTCGGCGACGACTGAATGATCCCGGCGTTCGGGTTGGCTTCCATCAAGCGCACCAGGCCGCATAAACAATCACCGGTCATTACCGAGTCAGCATCCAGCACCACCATGTAGCTGTACTGGCTGCCCCAGCGACGGCAGAAGTCATCGATATTACCGCTTTTACGCTTCACGCGACGGCGGCGGCGGCGATAGAAAATCTGACCTTCGCCACCGACTTCAGCGATAAGCTCCATCCAGGCTTTTTGCTCTGCGACGCAGATATCCGGGTTATAACTGTCACTCAGAATGTAGACATCAAAGTGTTTGGCATTCCCGGTGGCTTTTACTGATTCCCACGTTGCACGCAAGCCAGCAAAAACACGGTTCACGTCTTCGTTACAGATAGGCATGATCAACGCCGTGCGATGCTCCGGGTTTAATGGTTCATCGCCAACTGTTGACGCAGATATACTGTATTTATCGCGACCAATAAGCAGTTGCAGGAATCCCATCAACGCCGTCCAGAATCCGGCGGACACCCAACAGAACAGTACCGCAAAGAGGATCAGGATACCGGTTTGCAGCATATAAGGCAGAAGCTGCATAAAGGAAACCCACAAATCCTGACCAACCATATCCATAGGATTAATCAGCGCCCAACCCTGATAAGGAAGAATGGTCTTCATATACCAGGTCGCGACGACAGTTTGCGCGAGCGTCAGGATCAACAGAATGTAACGGCGGATGGTACCGACGGTACGCCACTTTTGCTCGCTTTCCTGCTCTTCTTTGGTCAAACGAGCCAGATAGCGCGGCGTTACATCGCGTCCACGCAGACGATCCCAGAAACGGCCTACCGGGTTGGTACGCCACGGGTCGGGAAACATCGAGGAGCGTTTTGCTTCTGGCATCGCCTTAAGCTGATCGCGCCCTTCGTCATCTTTAATTAACTGTCCATCAGCAAGTGAATCTGGCCAGGCTTGTTCCAGACGCGCCTTTACCGAGCCTTGCGGGGAGTCATCCTCCCGCGCCCAGGTGCGGTGTTCGGCATCCAGCGCCTGATGAACGGCGCGGATATCAGTCTTCGGCAATGCCGCTTTCTCGCTTGCGGCGATGGGCATTGCGTCAATGTACTCAGTTGTCTTATTCATTGGCAGGTAACTGGTAGCTCCAGGTTTCACTCAACGTCTGATCGGCATTCACCAGCGCAGCACGCATTTCAGTGGTTTTCTTGGCATCTTTCACTTTCACACGCATCACCAGACGCCAGCCTTTGGTAACCGGGTTATAGCGCACCGTGCTTTCAACTATCTCACCATTATCACCAATGCTGGTTTGCGCTGTGACCAGGGTATCCTCTGGCAGTTTTTTCATCTCTGCGCCGGTAAAATCGACCACAAAGGCGATAGTACCGTCAGGTTGGCGAATCAGGTTCGACTGCTTCACATCCCCCGTTGAACGACGCGTTTGTTGCACCCATGCGTTATCTGGCGCATGCAGTTTGTCTTCATCACGGCTGAAGGTGATGGTGTATTTAAAGTTCATCTCTTTACCCGGCTCCGGCAGCTGATCCGGCGTCCAGTAAGCGACGATGTTATCGTTGGTTTCATCGTTGGTTGGAATTTCCACCAGCTCAACGCTGCCTTTGCCCCACTCCCCTTTCGGAGTCACCCATGCGCTTGGACGGAGATCGTAACGATCATCGAGATCTTCAAAGCGGGAGAAATCACGACCGCGCTGCAACAGACCGAAGCCTTGCGGGTTTTCCATCGAGAAGCTGCTGACCGCTAAATGTTTCGGGTTATTCAACGGACGCCAGATCCATTCGCCATTACCAGCATGGATAGAGAGACCGTTAGAGTCGTGCAACTCCGGACGATAGTTATTTGCAGGCGACGGTTGGTTCGGCCCAAACAGGAACATACTGGTTAACGGTGCAACCCCCAGTTTGCCGACTTTATCGCGCAGATAGATTTTCGACTGCACATCCACAACCGTGTCACGCCCTGGCATAACTACGAATTTGTAAGCACCTGTCGCGCGCGGCGAGTCAAGCAATGCATAAATGGTTAAACGTTTATCAGTCGGTTTTGGACGCTCGATCCAGAACTCTTTGAAGCGTGGAAATTCTTCACCCGATGGCAAGGCGGTATCAATTGCCAGGCCGCGTGCAGAAAGGCCATAAACCTGACCTGCACCAATCACGCGGAAATAGCTGGCCCCGAGCATGCTGACGATTTCATCGTTTTTATCTTTGCTGTTGATCGGGTAAAGCACTTTAAAACCGGCAAAACCAAGGTCTTTTACCGTGTCTTTGTCATGCTGAACATCGCCGAAAGTGAAATAATCCGGGCTGTATTTGATTCGTTTGACTGCGGTGGCAGTCACTTCATTTATTTTGACCGGGGTATCGAAGTACATACCCTGATGGTAGAACTCGAGTTTGAATGGGGTCTTCAGATTGTTCCAGTACGCTTTGTCATGATTAAACTGGATCTGCTGATAGTCCGCGTATTTCATGTCGCGGAAAACGGAGGGCAAGTTGCTTTTAGGCGCCTCATAGCCTTTCCCGGCTAAGGATTGAGCTTGCTTTGCGACATCATCAATACTGAAAGCCCAGCTTGAAGATGTATACAGGGTTAACATTACTGCAGCACTCAACCAACGCATTTTCATCATTTGTAGTTTATGTTTCATAATTAGTAAGCACTTCCCCCTTTGTGTGCTTATATCGATCCGATCTATTTTAATGGATAACCAGCCATTCCGACAACAGAATCCCGGTATCGTTCAGCACGCTGGCTCATGGATTAAGCACCTGATTGCAACCGTTTTCACTTTCCGTGCTTCTCCTAAAGACAGAAGCATCGACTTCGTGTAGGGTTTGCCAGCAAATTTATTTATCAACCGTCTTACAGACGCTTCCATTCTGGTTAGTGGTAGCGATGATGCTATGCATAAAAACCTTGAAGCCTGCGCCTGGCGCGGTCAGGTCGGTGTCACTATGGCAACAAGCCTAAAGGCATAACCCGACAGGGATAAGACGAAAAATCCGAGATTAGTTAACCATATATGAATCCAGTACCCGCGCAACGTGAATATTTCCTCGACTCCATCCGCGCCTGGCTGATGTTGTTAGGGATCCCTTTTCATATTTCTTTAATCTATTCGAGCCATACATGGCATGTGAATAGCGCCGAACCGTCATTGTGGCTGACCCTTTTTAATGACTTCATCCACTCGTTCCGCATGCAGGTATTTTTCGTTATATCCGGGTACTTTTCCTACATGCTTTTTTTACGCTATCCCTTGAAAAAATGGTGGAAAGTACGTGTCGAACGTGTAGGTATCCCGATGTTAACAGCCATCCCCCTACTGACATTACCGCAATTTATTATGCTGCAATACGTCAAAGGGAAAGCGGAAAGTTGGCCTGGGCTATCATTGTATGACAAATATAATACGTTGGCCTGGGAATTAATATCACACCTGTGGTTTTTACTGGTGTTAGTAGTCATGACGACGCTGTGCGTATGGATATTTAAACGCATCAGAAATAATTTAGAAAATTCTGATAAAACGAATAAAAAATTCTCGATGGTAAAACTATCGGTGATTTTTTTGTGCCTCGGCATCGGTTATGCGGTAATAAGAAGAACGATTTTTATTGTGTATCCGCCCATTCTGAGTAATGGCATGTTCAATTTTATTGTCATGCAAACGCTATTTTATTTGCCGTTCTTTATCCTCGGCGCACTGGCTTTCATTTTCCCTCATCTTAAAGCCTTGTTTACCACGCCGTCTCGTGGCTGTACCCTTGCAGCAGCATTGGCATTTGTCGCTTATTTACTCAACCAGCGCTATGGCAGTGGCGATGCCTGGATGTACGAAACCGAGTCGGTGATCACCATGGTCCTCGGTCTGTGGATGGTGAATGTGGTCTTCTCCTTTGGCCACCGTTTGCTTAACTTCCAGTCAGCGCGGGTGACTTATTTTGTTAACGCATCGCTGTTTATCTATCTGGTTCACCACCCGTTAACGCTGTTTTTCGGCGCATACATTACACCGCACATCACCTCCAACTGGCTTGGTTTTCTCTGTGGCCTGATATTCGTAGTAGGGATTGCGATAATTCTGTATGAAATTCATTTACGCATCCCGTTACTGAAGTTTTTGTTCTCTGGTAAACCGGTTGTCAAGCGTGAGAACGATAAAGCACCAGCCCGTTAAGCCACGCTTATAATAACCATTCCACGGGCAATATCGACGCCAGTCTGACCATAACCCGCTTCCAGAAACTGGTGGCGGGTTCTTTTTTGAGAATAATCTCTTTCTTTGCATGACGATCAACCCAGTTGATCCGTCCCCACCTGTCCAGACGGAGCTGCCAGGCCGCATCATACTGGCTCTGAATAAAGCGTTTATCAATTAACTGTGCCAGCGTTTCGCTCTCTATCACGAAGCCCATTTCAGTATTGAGCAATGTTGAACGCGGATCGAAATTGAAAGAGCCGATAAACACCGTTTTACCATCGATGCTAAAGGTTTTAGCATGCAAGCTGGCACCGGAATTACCGGTTATGCCGCGATCGTGTAACGTACTACTTTGTTCACGCGTCGGCTTGAGTTCATATAATTCCACGCCATAGCGGAGCAATTTTTTGCGCCAGCGCGCGTATCCGGCATGGACGACAGCAACATCGTTAGCGGCAAGAGAATTGGTTAGGATCGCAATCTTTACCCCTTTTCTCACCATCCGTAAGAGTTGCGCCACACCTGCGCGTGTCGGTACAAAATAGGAAGAGATAATATCGATGCGTTCACTGGGTGAGCCCATGATATCGAACAGGCGCTGCGGTAACAGTGAATGCCGTTTTGCCTTGCCTTCCCCTTTCGCCGGATCATCACTTAATAAACGTGTTTTCGCCCAGATAAGCGGCAACGTTCCATCAACCAGATGATTTATAAACGGGCTGGATTCCATTTTGCGTAAATAACGATGCGTCATGGCATCGTTGTGCCAGGATGCTGGTAACTCGATGCGATCCGCCATTTCACCTTCCGGGACATCCAGCACCTGCTGTAGGGGTGAAACCGATTTGCAATACCAGTAGCGGGCGAAATCATCGGCAACGTCCTCTACAACTGGTCCTATTGCCATGACATCTAAATCCGAAAAAAGTGGCTCTTCCCCTGCCCCAAAATAGGCATCACCAATATTTCGCCCCCCTACCAGCGTCACCACGCCATCGACAGTGAAACTTTTATTGTGCATACGGCGATTGAGACGGG
>ERZ791753.1489-NODE-1489-length-14743-cov-20.801198_pt1 | contig 14743 bp, 18 predicted proteins | sample MGYA00509951_ERZ791753 | MGnify/ENA primary metagenome ERZ791753 (study PRJEB30046, sample SAMN00792026) | human gut metagenome | study: EMG produced TPA metagenomics assembly of the A metagenome-wide association study of gut microbiota in type 2... | reverse complement strand
TCATACCCATGCACTTAAACAAGGGCAAGACGCTGGCGCAGTGCCTTGCCGACCGAACGGAGTACGGCATGAACCCGGATAAGACCGAGGGCGGTGCGCTGATCTCCGCTTTCGCCTGCGAACCGGAGACCGCCGTTTCCGAATTTGCCCTGTCCAAGCGGGAATACCGGGAGCTGACCGGGCGGGTGCAGGAAAGCGACGTCATCGCCTATCAGGTACGGCAGTCCTTTAAGCCGGGAGAGGTAACGCCGGAGGAGGCCAACCGCATAGGGTATGAATTTGCCCAACGCTTCCTGAAGGGCCGGCACGCTTTCCTCGTCTGCACCCACACCGACAAAAAGCACATTCATAACCACATCTATTGGAACTCCACAGCGCTGGACTGTACGCGGAAGTTCAAGAACTTCATCGGCAGCTACCGCGCCGTCCGCAGGCTGTCCGACCTGATCTGCGCCGAGCACCGGCTGTCCGTGGTGGAGAATCCACAGAAACACGGGCTGAGCTACAACAAATGGCGCGGCGGTCACGACAAGCTCTCCAACCGGGATCTTCTGCGCATGGCGATAGACGCTGCGCTTGAAAAGCAGCCCAAGGACTTCGACGCGCTTTTAGTCCTTTTGAAATCCTCCGGCTATTCCGTTGCCCGAAAGGGCAGGCTGTCGCTGCGGCACGAAAGCCAGAAACAGAGCATCCGTCTGGATTCCCTGGGCGAGGGATATTCCGAGCAGGAGCTGCGCGCCGTCCTCGCCGGAAGCAGGACGCACAAGCCATTCGTCAAAAAGAAATATCCGAAGCGCAGGGAGCGCGCCACGCTGATTGCCGATATTGAGGCGAAGCTCAATTCGGGAAAAGGCTGCCGCTACGATCAGGCGATGAAGGTGGTAAAGCTCAAGCAGATGGCAAAGACGCTGATATATCTGGAGGAAAAGGGCTTTGCCGATTTCGACGCACTTGCCGACGCCGCCGCCGATGCGGAGAAGCGGTTCTATGCTTTGAAGGCGACCATAAAGGCGGCGGAAGCACGTATGAGCGAGATACAGACCCTGCGGACGCACATTATGAACTATTCCAGAACCCGCAGCGTTTACACCGCCTACCGCAAGGCGGGGTACTCGAAAAAATACCTTGCGGAGCATGAGGGGGATATCCTCATCCACAAGGCGGCGAAGAAAGCCTTTGATGCGTTCGGTCTGAAAAAGCTGCCTACGGTCAGGAGCCTGAACGAAGAATTTGCAAGGCTGCTGGCAGAGAAAAAGGCGGCCTACGCCGAGTACCACCGGGCGCAGGAGCAGATGCGGGAGCTGCTGATCCACAAGGCGAACGCCGCCTATCTGCTGGGGCTGGACGAACAGAACCGGCAGACCGCCGAGCGGCAGCGCGAGGAGAAATAGCGATGGCACATCGCGCAGCCACAGATGAAATCTGTGTTACAGGGGGTATGGGGAACGCCCCATCAAGCAAAAGGCGGGGACTCGTCAGAGTCTCCGCCTGGTGTCTTTTGGCTCCAAAAGACCTTGCTTGCCACGTTTGTCGGGAACCTCACATTACTCGGGGAGAGCTTTGTTCCCTGTTTACATGCGGAAGCCAAACAAGGGACACACACCCTCACACCATTGTTGATATTGTGAGCTTATGTATCGTATTTTGTATGCAACCATTCCACAAAGCCCTCAATCGTTGATACATTTGGAATATCACTCGGATCAATAGAAATGCCGAAAGTTTCCTCAATCTTACACAATATAATAACAATTTCAAGGGAAGATATCTGCAAATCTTCGACAATTCTATGCTGGAAAGATATCTCATTAATTGGTATTTTTATGACATCAGAAATTATTGATAATACTTTCTCCTTCATACTAAAATTCCTTCCTTCAAATATAACGCTAATTTTGATCTCTCTATTTTACCCATCCCCTGCTTTAGGGGGAATTCGTCTAATAAATAGAACTTCTGAATACGCTGAAACGTTGGCAATGAATTATTAACTCTTATAATATCCTCTTGAACCAATTCTGCAACCGTCTTTCGATTTAGAGTGATATACTGAAGGCTTGTTGTAATAGCTGCTGCTAAAACATCACTCTCACAGCTTTGTCTAAAAACAACTATACTGTCAATAATTGCGGATGATGAAGCAATTAAATTTTCCAACTCTATAGGGTTAACGTTTTCTCCGTTTGATAATACGATAAGTTCATCGGTTCGCCCAACAACATGAAGGTAGTTCTGATTATCGAAAAAGCCTATGTCGCCAGTCACAAACCACCCTTCAACAAATGAATTTTGCGTTGTCACCTCATCATTATAATAACCGGAGAACACATTGCTTCCTTTTACACAAATAATACCGTTTCGTATCTCCACTTGTACGCCTGGAATTACGCGACCACATGACTTCCAGTTATTAAACTGTGGTTGATTAAGAGAGACAACGGGGGAGCATTCCGTCAATCCGTATGCCTGCAGAAAGTCAAAACCAATTGCATTAAAAAAATGAATAACTGAATGCTCGATAGATGAACCTCCACATAAAATCATTCGAATACGCCCGCCTAGATCATTTTTACATCTGTCAAAAAGAATATGTGCTACTTCACTGTTCACATATCGGAAACAATCAGCCGTTACTGTTCCCTCGTAAAGCTGTTCAGAGATAACTGATTGCATCACGTCTCTCATAATCCTTTGATAGATGATCTTTGCGATAATGGGCACAATTACCATGATTGTGGGCTGATAATGCAACAAGTCCTCAAAAATATAGCCTTGGCCACGGCTTATACATAAAGTACCACCAACAACCAAAGCAGAAAAAACTCCCGTTATTATCCCAAGAACATGATAATTGGGAAGAAAAGGAATAATTGAATCGTCCTCAAAAAAACAGATATGCTTACATAGTGAGGAGATGTTTGACAAAAGGTTTTCATGGGTAAGCATCACCAACTTATTTTTTCCTGTCGTTCCGGATGTAAAAAACATTGCAGCACAAGAACTAGGATCAAGGTTGATTCCACAGACTCTTGACATATGGGATGAGCTAACACTTGAATATCCGGTATTTGTCTCAATGATTTTTCCCACACAAGGCGGAACGATAGAACCAGAGATCAATCTAGTGTACTTTGAATCGACAATAATCTGTTCCACATCTGCATAGGATAGCTTGTTGTTTAACTCGCCACCATTTAAATGTGGATTAATAGGAATAGCAATGTTTCCGGTACAGGTTACAGCCAAAAATAGACATATAAATTCATATGTAAAGTCGCACATAAACGCTATGTGACTTTTTTGATTAGACGCAAAAAGTTCGCAAAGCCGCATTACATCATTGTATAGCTCCTGGTAGGTAATTCTACGCTCAATTGTCCCATTAAAAATTCGAGCAACGCATTGATGCCGATACGCAGCCAAAGAAGCATAGAGCTGCTCTGGGATCGTTGTTGCATCAAAGCTGTCTGACCTATAGGTTACAAATTCTTCCTTTTTCATATGTCCTTACTTAATACATTAATAGATTGCCGTTTTTTTTCGCTCTTTTCAAACACAAATTGAAGCAAATCGCTCCGACTGTTAACCACATAGCCGAAAATAAAATCAAAAATATAATACTCCTAACCTCAAGTGTCCCAACTAAGCTACTTCTTAGGACTTCGTTACACGAAGTCAACGGCAGTATTAGTGTTACATTTGCAAGGACATCACTGGTTGGCAGAGTATCAGTTATAAACAGTAACCCCATCTGCACAATCAAAGTAAGTGCCCCTGTCCGCTTATGCAGTAAAGCGACTCCTGCAATCAACAAACCAATGCCGAACATCCCCAAAGTATTAATTAGAAGAGCAGCTAGAATAATCAAATTGAAATGCAGATCAACACTCCAAAGAAGTCTTGCAATTACCGCAACAATTATTGTGATAAAAAGCTGGATGATTATTGTAGCGATAAGCTTTCCTATATAAAGGACAATAATTGGATAGCGCGAATGCATTTTTAGATAAAATGTTCCACGCTGAAGCTCGTTCTTTATCTCATTGGAAGCTGTTGAAATTGCAGAAATAGCAAGCATCCATGCAACATATCCATATAATAAAAGCTCTCGATAGTTAGCATAACTATACTTTTGGGTCAATGAAGCCCCAGAGTTTGATAGCATTAAGAATGCCATAAATATTGTGAATATAACTGTATCAGAAATAAAACCAAATTTATAGCGCACCGTAGAGCATAAATCCATTTTTATCTCAGCTAGCACAGCATTGATTAATCTCATGAGCTATATCTCCTTTTCAGTATAAATATCTTTGTAAGTGGCTACAAGTTGATCCTTTGATAATCTTCCAAACATTTCTTGAAAATTTCCATTTTTCAGAAACCAGCTATAGTCGGAAACATTGGCGATAAAATCATAGTCGTGCGATGCCAAGATGATAATTCGATCCTTTTTCAAAAATTCGATCATCTCAAAAATCATTGATACATGGGATATATCAAGCCCTTCTGATACCTCATCCATTATGATGCAACTTGAATCTGCAACAACGGAACTCAGCAATGAAACTAGTCTCTTTTGGCCAAAAGACAGTCTCTCGACCAATGATTCAAACACCTCGTTATAAACGGGAAATTTTTCTCTAAGCAGATTCGTTTTTTCGCGGATTTCTTTTGCTGTTTTCCCACTGATTCTACCAATATACTGTGCATTTTCTTTAACCGTGTTTTTTGCATATAGGTTTTTTTCTCCAGCAAGTACGATATATGTATCCTTTACGGAGTGCTTTCCACTGAAAAGAACTTTTCCGCTACTTGGCAATAGCAAGCCGGAGAGAATGCTGATAAACGTCGTTTTTCCTGTTCCATTTGGTGCAATAATCGAGTACACATGTCCGCTTTCAAAGGAACACGTCAAATTTTCAATAACTGTTTTATCACCATATGTCTTGCAAAGATCTCTGACCTCTATCATATGCTGTCGTATCGGACGAAAGATGTCCGTATCTCCTTCCTTATATTTTGGATAGACCCACATCTGCGTAATGCTTGATTATGCAAATCGATATCCAAAATAATTATAGCATACTCTTGCCAAGCAAGCAATCTAATCCAACAATATAATTTAGGTTCTGCAACAATATATTTTTGTTTTCCTGATGATTAATGTTGACTTGCCGGCAGAGCTTGGTGTATAATATTCAATATAAATGGATATTTATACATTTATTACAGGCGTTACTGCTGAGAGGAGGTGAATTTGATGGAAAGCATTTATGTTGCACCTGAGTGTGCCGTGTATGAAGAGGTAGATACCTCAACAACTGAAAAGGAATGTACCTGCAGTTGCTAAACATGGGCGAGAAGTGTTGGAAGGAGGTGACACAGATGAAAAAGACACAAGCGACACAGAAGGCCGTTGAGCGGAAGCCTATTTTGCTTAAACCCGATTCGTGCTTTCTTGCCTCGATAGTCATAAAGAAGGAAAAAGAGTAGCTAATGGCTGAGCTCCTCCCATACTTCCCAAATATAATTATGTGGATATAATGATGGTTAAGCTGACGCAGAAAAAGAAACTGTTTTCTCAAGTCAGCTTCCTATGAGGAGCTTCATCAAGCTTTCTTTGACTGTTCCCACAGGCATTGAAAAAAGTGTTCAGATACTGAAAAGTCGGCGGCGAGGGCGTCTCAAGAAATAGAGGTAAAGATTCTCGCGCCCTCGCAAAGACAACTGGAGCTTTTAAGTTATTTGGTATGTCCACAGTATATTGCTTCAGTGTCCTGCAATCCCCTAATAGTACGGCTAATCATTTGGCCGGCCTCGGGAGCGAGGTATAAAAACACTACTCAATAATTCGAGGTGAATTTATGAAACTTAAGCCATTCATTGAGATTAATATTGACAATCGTTGGTTCGTTTTGCCCAAAATACGGCAAGCAAAAAATTGTATTGTTGAAATGAACGACACGGGTCACTTTTTCCTCTCTGAGTTAGCATGTTCAAAAGATGTTGAATCGATCGTGGAAAGCACTCTGTGTAAATATGGCCTTCCTGCAGAGTCTCGTTCTCAGATATTTGCTGACTTGACCGGCTTTATCAATAATTTTAAAGCGTCTGCTCTCATAGAGACAGAGGATGAGTTTGATGATTCGTCTGTCAAGCCCAAAGTCGCAGCGATGGATTTAGGGTTCTTGCACAAATATGATTTGTTACAAAAAGGCTTTTCTGCTAAGATGCGCCCGTTTAAGTTCTTTATCGAATTGACATATAACTGTAATCTGCGTTGTATGCATTGCTACAAAACAGAGGATGTTTTTGCAGAAAGAACCGAACCGGTGTTCTTCACGACTGAAAAGGTTTTTAATCTTTTAGACCAGATTGAGTTATCTGGTGCCGTTGAGGTTTATTTTACCGGAGGAGAGGTTTTTACCCATCCAGATATCTTTGAAATTTTGACATATGCATCGAAAAAAAGGTTCTTGACAACGGTTCTAACCAATGGGAATTATCTTTGCAAAGAAACGCAAGTACAAAAATTGGCAGGGATAAATCTATTTGATATCCGCGTATCAATATATGGGAATGAACAAACGCACGATGCAATGACAAGAGTCCATGGCTCTTATAAGAAATCAACAGAAGCTTTAAAAAACATAAAAAAAGTACTTGGAATCGGAACAGCCGTATATGTAGTTACTTCTGATAACTTTCATGCCCGTGAAGCTGTTTTCGCTTTCTGTGAAGAAAACGATCTTAACTTGTCAATCAGCACCTCCATCTTCCCAACAGTTGAAGGGGAATTATTTCCCACTAGGCTACGTATTAGTCCTGAGCAGTATAGACTTCTTGCTGAGGAACGGCAGATCAATCTGATTGGAAGTTCTTGTACAGCGGGAATAGGAAGATTTAGGGTTACACCAACTGGCGATATAAATCCTTGTGAACTAATGAGGGGAGACATTCTGGGAAATGTTTTTAGTTCATCTCTAAACTCTATATTGGGGAGCGAAAAACGCTGCAATTTTGCTCGAAGGTTTACAGAAATTCACAAGAATCATTCTTGTAACAAGTGTAGCCTTCGGAAACACTGTAATTATTGTCCAGCACTGTTTATTCTGGAAGCCGGCGATGTTAACACCCCGCCAAAACATCTATGTTCCATTACACAGCAGAAATACGAACTCTACACAGCAGCAGAAGAAAGTGTTAAGAGGTGAACTATGAGAGATATAGAAATACTCAGACTGCCGCAAATCAAGCTTCGGTTTGAAGATATGGACTTATATTTAAATCTAAGTGCAGAAAACGATTATGAATTGGTAACAGAATCACCGGTTCCATTTTCCGGCACGATAGAGGTAGATAAGACCCCGGATATCGAAAATAATCCATATTTCGTCATCTATGTCACAGATTATTGCAATATGAATTGTTCATACTGCTTTAATGCGTTTTCTTCTGTTGCTCAAAAGCGATTTAACCCAATATATAGCTCGTCAGATTTTATTGATTTTATAGAAAGAATGAATATCGAAGAATTCAGTGTCAGATTTTTTGGTGGAGAGCCACTACTCAATCTCGACTGGATTCGTTTGTTTGTGCAGGCTATCAAAGACAAGGGCTATTTGTGCGACTATGAAATTTTTACAAACGCTTCTCTTATCGACGATGATTTCATTGCGTTCTCAAAGGAGAATCGTATAAAGATATATATGAGTGTAAATGGTGGTGCTGATGAATACAAGGGGAAACTCTACGCTAATGAAATAAGCGCATCGATTGTTAAATTATGCACTGCAAATCTAAATCCATATGGAAGAATGGTCTACTCAACAAGGTCTGAGGACTCATTAGTAGATTTAATCCAGCACCCAATGGACTTAGGAATAAACATGCTGTCCTTTACGTTGCCTTGGGGAATATCTTGCGAGGAAAGAGATCGTTTGCGGCTTCAAAATGAGGTGAAAGCTCTCTCTGATTTTTACATTGCAAATATTCTCGATAGCAATTATAAGTATATAGGGATTCATCCCATTATTGGATATATAGCAAAATGGATTCTCCGTGAGAAATACTTTTCAGACCAATGCGGAGCAGGAAAATCTGTTGCTTGTATATCAACAAGCGGTGATATTTATCCTTGTCATTGTTTCAATCATCATGAAATCTTCAGGTGTGGGACTGTCTTTTCTACCTATTCCCCTTTATTTTCGCACACTACTATTGACGATATGTCTCTCTGCAAATCTTGTGACGTGCGTTTTTTTTGCAAATCACGTTGCTTTGCCGACAATTATTTTATGTGGGGTGACTGCTTATTGACCAATGCCGATAAATGCAGTTCAGAAAGACTGCTTATCGCAGCAAGTGCTTACATTCTGCATGAACTGACTAAACATCCATCGGAATATCGAATATTCAAGAAAATCATTCAAATGCAAAGGAAAAAGTATGATAATAATTAACGATAAGCAGATACAAATAGGCAAAGCAGAAAAAGCTGCCGATAAAGAGTATTTAGCGCATTGCTTTTCTGCGAAAGATTTCCAATTATATATTACAGACACTCCGTTAATAGAAGACTATCTTTTGTTCAAATATAATCAAGAAAACGTTGGATGCTTTTCTATAAATTATACAGAACAGTACGGCGTTCGTTCTTGCAACCCTATACTGTATGTAGAAAAAAGGCTACTATCGACAGTATGCCTTATAACAATGTTTAAATATATCTTTGAATCCTTTAATATAGACAAGATTTCCTTTGTTGTTTTCGAACACAATTTGCCATGTATTTTGGTTTTAAAAAAATTGCAAGTACATTGCGATGGGGAGTTAAAATATTATAGACAGGACAACAAAAGATACTTAAGTTGCTATATATTTTCAATTCTCCCGGAAGAATACATGATGTTAAGAGAAAAAATAAATAACTTTTTTTATGGATATTAATACTTTTAAAATTTTTGTCGTGCTTCTGCTCCTTTTTACAACATTAAGAGCAAGGAATAGTCTTCTAATGACAATGCTAACCATTGCGTATGTTACTCTTTTTTCCACTAGCCTTCTTTGGCTTGCATATATGCTTATAGGGTTACTTCTCTCACCCTTAGCTTTTTCTTTGACCTTTTTTATATCGTATCGGCGCTGGCTTCCCTCGTTTTTCCCCTTGGATTTTGGGCTTCCTTTTAGAAACCCTGAAATTGCTATTCAAGCCTTTAATGAGGAGATTGTCTGGCGTGACTTTGTATTACTGTTTTTTTTGAAAAACAGTAATACAATGTTGCAGATTGTATTCGTTATTGTTTTCACTGCTACTTTTGTGGCCATGCATGAGCACGCAAGGGAAAAACGTCAGTTTGTCGAGTTTTTTTGCTTTTCACTGATGCTAATGGTTAGTTGTATGTTTTGCTTTGGACTGCACTACGGCTTGCATATTGGACGCAATTATATATTGTTAACCTATCAAAAAAAGGGGATGTTAATATGAGTATTTCTATGCAATCAATAAAAACAAAACATTCATTTTGCAACTTGCTTGAACAAGCTGTCTGGTATTCTCCAATCCAGGTTGAAGACTTATCAAACGCTTGTATTATTACTCTAAATGAAAACAAAACGCTTGCCTGCAACTTCATAATAAAGAATAACACAGCTGAACTATATTTGGTGATTCTCTCAATGGAACGCTTGGAAGAAGCATTTCGCTTTTTTATAAAGTTCTTTAGAAAACAATATGTCCACATAACACGAATATCAACTGTCGTGTTTAATGAAGAAGATGGGAATCTTCTATCTCGTTTGGATTCAACATTTACTAGGGAAGCAATAATTAGACGACATCTGAGAATTGAAGATGAGTTTAAGGATGCAATAATATATGCCATATACCCTATAACCTCGATACATTGCTTATATTAAAACACCTTTGGGAATCCTCGGACTAATCCCGTCCGGTCTCCCTTGCGGACATCTCCGCCCATTTGAAGGAACACGGCATCACCGCCGACCCGCGCACGCTCCGCAACGACATTGAACAGCTTGTGGAGTTCGGCGTGGATATCGTCAAGGAACGCAGAGTGCAGAACCTCTACCATGTGGCGACCCGGCACTTTGAAGCCCCGGAGGTCAAGCTGCTCATCGACGCGGTGCAATCTGCGCGGTTCATCACGCCGGGAAAAAGCAAGGAGCTGGTCAAACGGCTGACGACCTTTGTTGATCCCGGAGACGCCGCGCTGCTGGAACGGCATCTGTACATCGACAGCCGCGTAAAAGCTGTCAACGAGAGCGTCTACATCAGCGTAGACCGCATCCAGACCGCCATTGCAGAGCGAAGGAAAATCGCCTTCCGCTACTTTGATTATTCCCCCGTCAAAGAGCGCGTGCATCGAAACGGCGTGAAAGTCTATTCCGTTTCCCCGTATGCCTTGCTCTGGAACAACGACAGCTACTATCTCGTAGGCTTCCACGAACACAGGCAGCGGATTGCGAAGTTCCGGGTAGACCGCATTGACGGGTTGCGAATCACGCAGAAAGCCGCCGTACAGAAGCCGAAGGATTTTGACGTGTCGGCGTTTTTTACACAGGAGTTTTCCATGCTTACCGGCAAAACGTGCCATATTACGCTGCTGTGCGAGAATGCCCTCATGAACAGCATCATCGACCGCTTCGGGGAGGATGTTGCGACGCAGGTCGTGGATGATAATCATTTCATCGTGGAGGCGACGGTCGATCTCAGCAGCAATTTCTACGGCTGGGTGTTTGCCTCTGCCGGGAAGATGCGGATTGTGGAACCGCAGGAAGCGGTGGACGGCTTTCAAAGGATGCTGGAGAGCTTCAGCGAACGGTAATCCACCGATGAAACGCCCATCATATCCGTCTGTCAGGCTAAAAAATGAAGATTTTTCCCCGAAGGTGTGCATCTGATTGCACACCTTCTCATTTTCCCTCTTGACTTTCTCCGAGTTATGTGTATAATAAATCTATCAGGAACTATTGTTCCAGATAGGAGAAAAGTACAATATGAGAAGCAAGAGCGAGGAGCTTATGCTCCGCATCCGGGAGTACATCGAAAGCTACTTTGAGCGGTATTCCTCTACCCCCACTGTCCGGGAGATCGCCGGAGCTATGAAGATCGCGGTTTCCTCCGCACACAGATACCTGGTGGCTATGGCGGAAAAGGATATGGTTTTCTACGAAAACGGTACGCTCTCCACACCGAAGATCCGGCGGATGAATCCGGCGGTGAGCCCCGCCGCCATTGTGGGAACTATCCCCTGCGGCTCGCCGGAGGAAAAGGAAGCCCATGTGGAGGAATACCTGCCCCTGTCCGTGTCCTTCTTCGGCAAGGGGGACTTCTACGCCCTCCGTGCCTCCGGCAGCTCCATGGTAGATGCGCAGATCGACGACGGCGACCTTGTTATTATCCGGCAACAGCACACCGCCCAGGTCGGAGAGATCGTCGTTGCCCTCACCGACGAGGACAAGAACACGCTGAAGCGGCTCTTATATGATGATGACCGGCAGAGCTATTACCTCCACCCGGAGAACAAAGACATGGAGGATATCTATGTATCCGGGCTTCGGGTACAGGGCGTAGCCACCCATGTGATCAAAGCCCTTTGACGGAGGTATTGCCCATGCAGAAAAAATATGTGTCCGTCAACGCGGAGGTGGATACGGACGGCGTGATCCGCCCGCTTCTTATCCGCTGGCATGACGGCAGACAGTGGGAGGTGACAAAGGTGCTTCATACCTGTACTGCTTCTCACGATGAGTTTGAAGGCGTCCGCTACACCGTCAAAATCGGTCGCGCGGTAAAGTATTTGTATCGGGAGGGTCAGCGCTGGTATGTTGACCGCTCCCCGTAGGAGGTGTTTGTGAGACATGAGGATTTTTTCCTATGAGGAACTCGACGAATTGGGCGAAGGTTTAATTCGCCAATATCTCGGGAAGGAAGCGGAGCATACCTGCTGCGTGGACATCGAGGGGTTCGTTACGGACTTTCTGAAGCTGCCCCTGCTGTACCGCAGCTTTGCCGAGGAGGACAGCGACAAGATCGGCTTCATTGCGGACGGCGTGACTCATCTGCGCGTCTATGAGGGCGGAACCGTCGTCCGGCGCGTGTATCCCGGAGGAACCATCGTAATCGAGCGCTGCCTGCGGCAGGAGCACGAAAGCGGCAGGCGGCGCTTCACCATCAGCCACGAGTGCGCCCACTACATCATGGACAGGGCGGTTCCCAGTGCCGCCTTTCACCGTGAGTTTGACGGGGAGCGCACCTACACGCAAGAGGACTTCAAAAACCTGTTCAGCTTCCGGGAAACGCAGGTAGACCGCATGGGCGCAGCCCTCCTGATGCCCCGCTTCATGGTACGCAATGTAGTTGCCATGTATGGCTGCGCCGGAGGTATCCCTGTTTTCGGAGACAGCGTTCTGCGGGCAGCGGACAAGCTCCTGATCAAACAGATGGCCAACGCCATGGGCGTGTCCTTCTCCGCCTTTCTCATTCGGCTGCGGGAGCTGGGCTGTCTGTGTTACCGCCCGCTGGCGGAGTACATCACGGAGGAAATGGGGCTGGGACAGGACGGTGGCGCAGGATGAGAAAAGCAAGCGCCCCCCGTAAGCTCTCGCCGGATGTGTCACGCAGGCTGTCCGATTCCCGCAGGCAATCCGCCGCGCTGACCCTCCGGGAGATCCGCTGCCCCTTTTGCAGCTTTCTGGTGGAGAAGGTGTTCTCCGATGCAGCGGGACACAAAATGGTCTACTGCCGAAAATGCAAGTCGGAGTATCCCATCAATCTGGGCTGCTTCCGCAGGATGAAGGCGAAACAGGCCGTCTGCCGCCTGCTTTCCAGAAAAACAAGGCAGAAAAGATAAACTGAATACAAAAACCGACTTTTAATCGAGCAAGCGGAGAGAATCAGATTCATTCTGAGGAGACTGCCAAGCGCCGTACAAAGTCAGACTGAACCAGTAAATGGGTTCGGTCTGCTTTGACGGCGCTTTTTTGCTGCCCGATTTCTTTGTACGGCGTTGAGAGTCCTTTCCCGGCTTGGCTCGGGAAAGGACTTTTTCCATGAAACGCCGCTTTGAACAATACATCTGCCACTACCCGTGAGCTCCGAATTTTTGATTTCACCCAAATTCAAAAATTCAAAGGAGATCACGGCATGAAAACATTAAAGGAGTTCGATTACGACCTTTGGGCAATCGAGGAAAACGGAAGAAAGAGATATTTCGCCAGAATCAAGGCCACCGGCGAGGAAACGGAGGTCAGCCTTGAGGTGATGCGGCTACTGCTCCGTCAGGAAAAGCAGATGCGCCGGGAGTACGCAAAACAGCAGACCATCGGGCCGGTTCTGAGCCTTGACGCCATCCGCGACGGTGGAAGCATGGATGAGGCCGCATGGCTGTTGGATACGCGGCAGCGCATCGACTCCGAGGTGCTCACGGCAGAACTCACAGACGCATTCTGCAAAACGCTGACGGACAGCCAGCGTTCGATCTTTCGGGAATGCCTCATCGAGGGGAAAAGCCAGACTGCGTATGCTGCGGAGCACGGCATGACCAGGCAGAGCGTGCATGACGCAATCGCACTGATCCGCAAAAAAGCAAAAATATATTTTGCGTGATACCTGACAAAGGGCAAAAAAATGTCCATTGAAAGGTGAGAGGACAAATCTCACCGCAAGGGATACGGAGATTCAGTTTTCTCAGAGCCTTACGGCTCAGCGAACCTTGAAAACTGAATATCCAGGCATCAGGCACATTCCCAACGCTATGGGCTGAACCCCTGAGCCGCTTTCGTGAGTGCGCCACGACCTCAGAAATGAGCGAGCGATACAACTTACACGATAAAAGCCGGGCTGCTCCCGGTGGAGGCGATGACAGGTGTTGGGGACAATGATACTTCCGTAATTCGCGGCCCGGCCACAATGAAGGCGGGGAGGTTCGATTCCTATGGAGCGGTGCAGCACACCGCCGCCTGATGCTCTCCCTGCTCTCGGGGCGTCGAGGACAAATAGAGAGCGTACATACCCGAAAAACCACAATGACAAAAGACAAGGAGACGCAATATGAACGCACAGGACAGATACAACAGCGAGAGATATCCGGACATGACCTGCTTTCTCGCTTTGAGGAATATCGAAAGAAACGAAAGAAAGGAACGGAGATACCGCATGAAGGAAAACTGGATTTACCGCAGGGGCGACGTGTACCTTGCCAACCTCGACCCCTACATAGGCTCCGAGCAGGGCGGCACCCGCCCTGTGGTCGTCCTGCAAAACAACACCGGCAACTACTACTGCCCCACGCTGATCGTCGCGCCCATCACGTCCAAGGCCGGCAAGAAGCCGTCCCAGCCCACCCACTACTACGCAGAGCGCATCCACGGGCTGGAGCTTCCCGGCATGGTGCTGCTGGAGCAGATCAAGACCATCGATAAGCGGCGCGTGAAGAAGTACCTGGGCAGGATGACCCGGCAGCAAATGGATGAGATTGGGGAAGCCATCGAGGAAGCCCTCGGGCTGTATGTCCCCGAAGAAATGGAGGCTCCGTAATGAATCCCGTACTGACCATCGACCCGGAGTTCGAAGCGAAATGCCCGCCGCTGACAGATGACGAGCTTTCGCAGCTCGAAGAAAACATCCTTGAGGAAGGGCTGGTGCTCATGCCTCTCATCGTCTGGAACGATACGATTGTGGACGGTCACAACCGCTACCGCATCGCGCAGGCGCATC
>ERZ791753.1467-NODE-1467-length-14890-cov-4.347893_pt1 | contig 14890 bp, 9 predicted proteins | sample MGYA00509951_ERZ791753 | MGnify/ENA primary metagenome ERZ791753 (study PRJEB30046, sample SAMN00792026) | human gut metagenome | study: EMG produced TPA metagenomics assembly of the A metagenome-wide association study of gut microbiota in type 2... | reverse complement strand
GTTTTCAGCATACGGGCCAGCTTACCGGAGAAAGTAGTCTTACCGGAACCTTGCAAACCTGACATCAGGATTACTGCCGGGCGGGCATCAATATCAACTTCGACAGTCTCGCCACCCATTAACTGGGTCAGTTCGTCGTGCACGATTTTCACCATCAACTGGCTTGGTTTCACTGCTGTAAGTACGTTCTGTCCAAGAGCTTTTTCTTTCACGGTATCTGTGAAATTCTTTGCTACCTTGTAGTTTACATCGGCATCAAGAAGTGCCTTGCGTACATCTTTCAGCGTTTCCGCCACGTTAATTTCGGTGATTTTGCCTTCACCTTTCAGAATCTTGAATGACCGTTCTAGTCTTTCACTTAAATTATCGAACATAGTTATTTAATTACGAATTAATATTTTGAGCCTGCAAATGTACAAAAATCTCTTGTATTTATATCTTTTTATTCTGCCATTTTGCTTTTTTGAGATAAATATAACTCGTTATCAATAACAAGGTATAGTACACAATCTCAATGGTAAAGCAGATTTCAATCGGTGCTTTGAGCCACATCCCGATGAAAATGATATACGAGCCGTAAATGATAATTGTAATTGTTTCGAGCAGTAAGGCGGCTTGTGTGTTTCCTGTGCCCGAGATACCGTTGAACACAACATTGGCTACCGATGCGATGAGCATGTCGATACAAATCACATAGACTGAAGGGACGGATTCTGCAATCAGTGCTGCCTCACTGGTATAGACGGACAACAGTAGTTGCGGGAATAGTGCTGTGACTGCTACCAGCCCCAGCATAATAAAGAACGAGAATCTCGCAATTTTATTAATAAGCGGCATTACGTGCTTGATACCTCCCGCACCGATAGCATTACTGACAAGACTGTTTGTGGTGGTTGCCAGTGAATTGACCGGAATCAGCAATACGACGTAGATACTCCGGACTATGTTGGCAATCGCCAGTTCCCGTTGTCCCAGCCGTTCTACGGCAACAAAGAATACGAACCATGTAGCCATTGACAGGAAGTATTGGAGCATGGTGAAGCAGGAAATGCTGAGAATCCGCATCAACAGTGCAGGGTCGAACGAACGCAGACGGTTCAGTCCGTATTTCTTTAAGTCGATAGTGACATATGTGTAGATGAGGAAGAATAGGATAGAGGAGGCTTCGGCCAGTACGGAAGCAATGGCGGCTCCCTTGATACCCATTTCGGGCAGACCGAATTTCCCGAAGATCAGTGCGTAGTCCAGCACGACATTGGTCAATGCCATGACGACTGCGTTAATGGTCAGCACTTTAGTACGTGTGATTCCGATATACAGTGCCCGGAACATAACATTGATGAATGAGAAGAAGAATCCGTAGATACGCCAGTCCAGAAACTCCATTGTCCCTTTGTAGATTGATTCCGAGGAAACCAGCAACCGCATGATGTTGCCGCCGAAAGCCTTGGTGAAACCGAAGAGTAGTAATGCCATTACAAATAGGAACATAACTCCCTGAATCATCACCGGACCTACATCTGTGTAGCGTCCCTCACCGTTACGTCTCGCAATGACGATTTGCGAACCGGTACTGAATCCGAATGCGATGGTGAATACACATATATAGAATAGTCCGCCCATAGCAGAAGCTCCCAAGGCAACTTCACTTACGTGACCCAGGAACGCCGTATCGGTGACATTGATGACATTTTGTGCCAGCAAGCTGAGTAGTATCGGGTAACTGACACTCCAAATCTGTTTGTTGGTATACATATTAAGCGTTTAAGTTTACATTTTGCAAAGATAGCGCTTTATTCCGAATCGGAAGCGATCGGGTAGGTGAAAACAATTTCCGGACCCTCCGGGGTTTGGGTATTGATTTGATAGGTTCCTCCGAAATGTGTCAGCAATAATTGATTGATTTCGTGCCGGATGACAGTTTCCTGTGAGACAAAGGTAGTATCCGCCAACGGCGAATTAATGATTTGGAAATGAAGCATTTCATCTTTCCGGCTGAGTATGAAACGGATGACGCGTTCCTGTTTTTGGTCTTGCTGGTATTCATACGGGTAAACCAGTGTGCTAAGTATCATCTGTGTCAGGCGGGCGGTATCTGTGCGGACGGGCTGTGACTTCGTTTCTGTGTAGAATCGGACTTGGATGCCTGTCGTTTCATTCTTCATACGTGCCATATAACATGCTTCGTTGCATAGTTCGACAGCATCGTAAACTTGTATTTGGAATTTCATCATTTGAGCTTCCAGGCGTGATAAGTCGAGCACATCGTTGACAAGTCTCATTAACTTTTCAGAGCTTTGGTGGATTATGTTCGAATATTCCTTCCTTGTTCCTTCGTCAATATTCGGTTCGCACGCTATGAGTTGCGAGAATCCTACTACGTTATTGAGCGGAGTGCGGATGTTATAACTCATGTTCGAAAGAAAGCGGTTCTTTATTTCATTCGTTTCCCGAACGGTTGCGGCGGCTTTGCGGATTTCGTTTTCCGAACGTTTCAATGCCTTTCGTACCATAGCCAGACGGAACATGAAAATGAATAATACAAATAAAACAACGATAATCACAGCCAGAAAGATGAGGCGAATCCGGTTGTTGTGCCGTTGTTGTTCCATATTGATTTTATCCAGTTGATAACTGCTCTTTATTTGTTCCATTTGATTGTTTGCAAGCGACATGGAGGCGGAATCTTTAATGGCAAGTGCCTTCTGATATAGTGGAACGGCCTTTTCGCTATCGCCGGCCTTTACCCATATTTTAGCTTTCACCAATAACTGTTCGGCATAGTCGCTGGCATAGTTGTCTTTCAGCATGACTAATGTGGTGTCGATATAATCTGAGGCTTTTTGATATTCACCGATATATTTGTAATATCTGGCGTAGGTGTCGAAATAAAGTACCTGATACATGAAATAGTTGTTTTCGTTCTGATATTCCTTAGCTTTCACCAGATGTTCATAGGCTCTTTGCGGCTGTTGGGTATTCAGGTAATAATAAGCATAGAACAATTCGTTGAACAGAAATACGTCAGAGAAACCGTCTTTAAGAGAAGGATTTTCCTTGATATGTTTATAGAGTGTGCTTTCGAGTTCTTGCAGGTATTTAAACAGCTTGCTGTTATTCTTCATTTCTTTGGTGACAGATACCAATTGCGACAGTACCGAGATGCGAACTACCGGATTAGCGTCCGGAGCAAGTAGCTTGTAGGCTTCTTCCAGTGCTTTGATGCCTTCCTCCCAACGTTGACTGCCGATGTAGGCATTGCTCAGACACTGATGAGCGGCTACCAGTCCCCGATGATTGTTTTTTTCGAAAGCTTGTTGCTTCATCTTGTTTGCCTCGCTAATGGCACGCTCGTATTCTTCGTTGTAAGTGTACAAGTCGATCTGGAAACGTTTGGCGTCGAAGAAATAATCCCATATACCGGATTTGTGGACGTGTGGTTCCATTTGTGTAATCCATTTCGCTACGCTGTCTGTTTTGTTGTGGTTATAATAGTACAATAGGTGATAATAGGCTGCCAGTCCTGCGTATTTATCATCCTTCTGAAACAATGCTTCTTTCATTAAAGTGTCCGAGAACTGGATGCATTTAGGATTGTTCTGTTCTATTCTTATAATGTTGTTTAAAGCTACAAGACGGGTTGAGTCATGAGGCAGGTTTTGAAACACCTGTATCAAACTGTCCGTGTTCATTTCATAATCGGCTTTTCCGACAAGAAAGCAGCAACAGACTATGTGCAGTAGTATTAATCGTTTCATCTTGTTTCCTCCTTTCCTTGGTCGCTTTTGTCAATAGGATGTGTAAACAAGAAACGTGAACCTTCTTCGTAATCGGGGTCGATCCAGATACTACCTCCCAGCTGTTCGATGATGAGTTGGCAAATCGATAGTCCGAGCCCCGTACCTTGGGCATTTTCATTGAGCTTCTCGAAACGGTTGAATATCTTTTTCTGTTTCTCTTTAGGGATTCCTGTGCCGGTATCGGTGACAGAGAAAAGTGCCGTATCTTCCGTTTGTTGCTCAAGTTGCAGAGTGATAGAGCCTTGTGAGGTGAATTTAGTTGCATTGATAAGCAGGTTGATCAGTACCTGTTGCAGGCGGGCACTATCTGTCAGTAGTTCCAAGGAATCGAGAGGAGTGGAGAAGCGGACGTCTGCATGGGTCTGCTTTATCTTTTCCACCATATCAATGACGTTTCTGCATAGTCCTACTGCATCGCATATTTTGAACTTGAATGTCATCTTTCCAATTTCAAGGCTGGATAAGTCAATCACGTCATTAATCAACTTTAGCAACAGTTCCGAATTTTGCTGGATAATATCATTGCACTGTTTTCTCGTTTCTTCATCAATGGATTCTTCCGTCAGAATGGTGGAAAAGCCGGATAAGGCGTTGAGCGGAGTACGAATCTCATGACTCATGTTAGAGAGAAAAAGGCTTTTAGTGCGAATCGAATTTTCTGCCTGTTTCTTTACTTTTTCTTGTTCTTGTTGCGATTGGATCAGACGTTTGTTGTTCCTTTTGATGCGGAAGATGAAGAATATAATTAAGGAGAGGACAGACAGGATAATAAACCAGCTCCAGTATAAGATTTTCTTTTGCCTGTTTATGTTGTTTAATTCATTCTTGTCAATCTGATAGAGAGTATGCAATTCATTGATCTGGCGCAGATAGCTATTGGCGTCAAGTGAGTCTTTGCGTGCGTTAATCACTTCATATTCCTCACATGCTTCTTCGATACGTCCCATTAATGAAAGAACTTTTGCCCGTTCTTGTGATATCTGTATGTCTTTGTACGAACCGGATTCTTTGACGTATGGCAGTAATTCATCATACGATTGCAATGCCTGGGTATATTCTTTTGCGGCGATATGGTAGGAAGCATATAAGTATTTGATTAACAGAAGAAAATATGGATACGGATGTTTGGCATAGATTCGCTCCATTTTTTGCAGATGTTCCAATGCCGAAGGGAGTTTGTCTGACTGTATCTCATAAAACGCACGGCAACAGGGAAGATAAAAATAGCAAGGTGAATCGGGCCTTTTGTCGCAAAGAGCTTCCAGGTAGTTGATATCTTTCTCAATTCCTGCCATTTGCCGGTTATTGAGCTTAATAAGTATCATTTGAGATAATGCGTTTTTTAAATAGATGTCGGCTTCGGGTATCTGTTGCATAATCTCTATTGCTTCTTCATAAGAACCTATGGCAACTTGTGGTGTTGATGAGCTTAAATATGTATTTCCGATTGCACGTAGTGCAAGAGCTGTTCCTAGCGGGTAGTCTATCTCTTTAGCTTTCTTATACATTGAATTGGCGTTGTCAATAGCCAGGCTGATATTTCCTTCTGTTATTGATGACTGAACCGCCATTGCTTTGAGTTGGAATAAGATGTCGTATCGTTGCTGCTTTTCAAGTTCAGGTGTTAACAGCTTCTCCCATAAGATAATACTGTCTGTGGTGACGCCGGTGTTAAAAGCAAGGTCATACTGAATGAGCGGCTGTAATAAAGACAGACGTTCTGCATTAGTATGTGCAGCGTACAATGTTACCGATATGAATACCGTTATAATTGTAGTAATTATGTGGTGTAAGTTTCTATTCACCGGATGTTTGTTTGCAAGGTTTTATGCAAAAGAAACAAAAAGAGCGAAGACTGACAAGAATCTTCGCTCTTTTTTTCTAATTTATTTTCTTTTGATAATATCACGTGCGCTAGGGCCTTCGTGGTTGGGGTAGCCGGGAGTATGATTTCTGCATCTCGGGTCGGCGTCTACTTTCAGACTGCGGTAATTATCTTTTGACCGGGTGATGTAGTCGTCGAGCATGGCACGGTGTTCTGCAAGAACCTTGGCATATTTGGGATTCTTGGCGAGGTTCTTACGTTCACCCGGGTCGTTCTTCATGTCATAGAGTTCTTCTCCGTTGCCTTCCAAATAATGGGTGTACTTGTATCTGGGGCCACGTACCATACGTCCGGGAGTAACTGTGTATTCATATTCACTATGCCATTCGGATACAACATATGGATGAGTCTTCTTTTGTTTTTCTCCTTTTAATGTCGGTGCGAGGCTGATTCCTGCCTTTTCTGCGGGAACAGGAATGCCGGCCAGGTCACAGAGGGTTGGCAATAAGTCTAGTGTAGGCTGCGTGAGTAAGTGGTCTACCGGTTTTTTCTGATGCTTGATACCGGGACCTGCAAAGATAAATGGTACGTTTGTCATTTCATCATAGAAACTGATGTGCTTGGTCACCATACGGTGTGAAGTCATTCCGTCACCATGGTCGGCAAGGATAACAACGATTGTGTTCTTTCCTGCGGGAGTGGAGTATAATGCTTTCAAAACACTTTCTACTTGTTTGGATACCATTTTTGTATAGTGCTGGAAAGCGGCGATGTAATGGCGGTAATTTTCCTCACTCCAATGGGAGGCTTGCGTCATACGCCGGTGGCTGCAACAGATGTATTGCACCGGGGTAGGTATGTTGTTCCAGTCTTCTACATCGAAATTGTCGGGCAGTTCCGGAAGTGTGCCGCTGACAGGTCGGTCAGTATGTACTCCTTCATTTTCTCCTACGAATCCGCAGATATTATGGGGATTCTGAAAATCGGCAATGCATATGAAAGGTTTTTCCGAAGGATTGCTTAAATAGGAAACAACGTCCTCGCAGGTTCCTACGTCCAGAAAACTATCATTATTGACCGGAAATTCCGGGTCGGTAAATGGCTTTGCTACCGGCTCTTTATGTTTGAATCCTCTTAATGAACCCATATCGTGCGTTTTTCCGAAGTGTACAGCTTCGTAACCGTTTTCCGAAAAAAGGCTTCCTAATGTCGGAACGTTTTCCGGTATAGGTGTATTGATCGGTTCGCTGGAGTTGGAGCGTACGTTAGTTTGATGAGGCATCATGCCACTCCATAAAGCGGCGCGTGACGGTTGGCTGAGGGGGCAGCCTACATAAGCATTGGAAAAGATAACTCCTCTTGAAGCTACTTCGTCAATAGGAAGGGTGCAACCTTGTGTATGACCGTAGGCGCCAACGACGCGTTGTGTAAGATGGTCGCATTGGATAATCAGAAAATTGGGCTTTTCTTGTGCTTGGGCTGCTATGCCGCAAAGAGCCAATCCCATGAAAGGATAAATTGTTTTCATTCTTGGTTAGAATTAAGTGATACTTGATTTTGAAGCAAAAGTAGGAAAAAAGGGAAAGCAAAAAAGGGGGGAATACTTGTTTTGGACGCAAGTGAAAGTTTTTTGTACAAAATTGGAATAAATGACGGGTGATAAAACTATAAACGGTGAACAAACTGCGATTATAACGCATTCTGTTCACCGTTCATTATTTATGGTTTACTGCTAATTAGCTGTTCATGCTCATCAGGAATTCATCGTTGTCTCTGGTTTTTTCCAGACGGTCTTTTACGAAGTCCATTGCTTCGATCGGATTCATGTCGGCAAGATATTTACGGAGAATCCACATACGGTCGAGAGTTGTCTTATCAAGTAACAGATCGTCACGACGAGTACTGGATGCGGTAATGTTGACTGCCGGGAAGATACGTTTGTTGGACAGGTTGCGGTCGAGTTGCAACTCCATGTTACCTGTACCTTTGAATTCTTCGAAGATAACTTCGTCCATTTTAGAACCGGTATCAATCAATGCAGTTGCGATGATTGTCAGTGAACCACCATTCTCGATGTTACGGGCAGCACCAAAGAAACGTTTCGGCTTATGAAGTGCGTTTGCATCCACACCACCGGAAAGTACTTTACCCGATGCAGGAGATACTGTGTTGTATGCACGTGCCAGACGAGTAATAGAATCAAGGAATATAACTACGTCGTGGCCGCATTCTACCAGTCTTTTTGCTTTTTCCAATACGATACCTGCGATTTTCACGTGGCGCTCTGCCGGTTCATCAAAGGTAGAAGCGATAACTTCGGCATTGACGCTGCGCGCCATATCTGTTACTTCTTCCGGACGTTCATCGATAAGCAACATAATCATGTATACTTCCGGATGATTGGCTGCAATGGCATTTGCAATGTCTTTCATTAAAATTGTCTTACCGGTTTTAGGCTGGGCTACGATTAAAGCACGTTGACCTTTACCGATTGGAGCGAAAAGATCTACTACGCGGGCAGACATGGAATCCGAATAACCGCCTTTGCAGAGTTTGAACTTTTCATCCGGGAAAAGCGGCGTCAGGTGTTCGAAAGGAACACGGTCGCGAACGAAAGCGGCGTCACGTCCGTTAATCTTCGATACCTTTACTAACGGGAAATATTTCTCTCCTTCTTTGGGCGGGCGGATAACTCCTTCTACCACGTCACCGGTTTTCAGGCCAAATAACTTGATTTGCGACTGTGATACATAGATATCGTCAGGAGAAGAAAGGTAATTATAATCGGAAGAACGGAGGAATCCGTATCCATCCTGCATAATTTCCAGTACGCCTACTCCATTAAGGATGTCATCGAATTCGTAAGGCTTTTCACGCTCAATAACTTTACGTTCCTGCTGCTGTTGTGGTACCGGAAGATTTTCGTTCGCGTTGTTTGGCTGGGCAGGACGCGGCATCGGTACACGCTGCTGGTTCTGATTTTGGTTATTGTTACGTTGGAAGTTATTATTGTTATTATTATTGGCGTTATTGTTACTATTGCTAGCATTATTATTGCCATTATTGTTGTCACGCGGACGGACAATGCGTGGACGTTGTTGCTGTTGTTGTTGATGAGCCTGTTGTTGTGGCTGTGGTGCTTGTTGTTCGGTAGCAGTTTGTGCCGGTTCAGTTTTGGTGGCTTCGAATTTTCCAAAAAGTTCGGTGGGAAGTTCTATCTTTTCTGAAGGCAGATCTTCGATAGGAATAAAATCATCGTCGTCGGCACCGGATAAGATATTGCTTTCTTCGTCTATAACGGGTTCGGCTTTCTTTTGCGGTTGCGGTTTCACTACTACTTTCTTCTCTTCAGCAGGTTTGTTGGCTTTTGTTTTCTTTTCGGGAGCTTGTGCCGGGACTGCTTTTTCTATTACTTCAGGAGCTTTCTCAGTAACTACTTTATCTTCCGTTACTTTAGGAGTTGCCGGAGTTGCAGTTTTCACGCTTTCAACTTCTTTTTGCTCTGCTGCATCGGCATTTTTACGCGGACGGCCTACTTTACGTTTAGGAGCTGCGGTATTTTCTGCTTTAACTTCAACAGCAGGAGTCTCTTTTTCTTTATTTGCACTTTCCTCTTTTTTAGAAGGCTGTTGTGGCTTGGCAGGAGCAGCTTCTTTGGCTTTCTCAGCTTCTCCTTCCTTGGTTGCGGAAACTACTTTGTTATCTTTCTTGGCAGGCGCTACGCGTGAACGCTTTTTCTTTTGTTCTTCTTTGCGTTCTTCTTTAAGCTTGTCTGCGGCAACTTTCTTTGTGGCTCCGGCGATTGCTTGTTCATCGAGTATTTTGTAAACAAGGTCTTCCTTTTTTAATGAGTCTGTTTTTTTTATGCCTAACTCTTTGGCAATAACTTGAAGTTCCGACAGATCTTTGTCGTTTAATTGGATAATGTTATACATATAGTATGGTAAGTTATTAATATTTCTTTTTTGCTGAATTATGGACAGCATTACTATGACTCTCCGGTCACAGATATGCGAGCATACGTTTTGTTTTTATTATGAATTAGGGATGTATATGTTGAATCGTAGAATGTTTCAACGGGGCAAAGATAATAAATTTTTTTGGTTTCATAAACAATCAAACCTTTTTTTCAACGTAAAAGTGTATCTTTGCTACATAAAAGAAAATAGTATGACAGTAAATGAAGCTCATTTAATTTATTTTTCGCCTACACACATCAAAACAAGTTGCCGAGGCGATTGTTCACGGAACAGGAATAAAAAATATTCTTCCTGTTAATGTCACTTTGCAGACTACCGGGGAAGCTGTAATTCCTGCATCTGCATTGGCTATTATCGTAGTTCCCGTATATGGAGGCCGTGTAGCTCCTTTGGCAATGGAACGTTTGCAGAATATTCGTGGCTTGGATACACCTACTGTGTTGGTTGTGGTTTATGGCAATCGTGCTTATGAAAAAGCCTTAATGGAATTGGACGCTTTCGCCCTTCCCCACGGATTGAAAGTGATTGCCGGCGCAACTTTTATCGGTGAGCATTCATATAGTACGGATGAACATCCGATTGCTGCCGGACGTCCGAATGATTCGGACCTGGCTCTGGCTACGGAGTTCGGGAAAAAGATCATAGAAAAAATAAAAACGGCTACCGGCCCGGATACTCTTTATCCGATAGATGTTCGTGCTATCAAACGCCCGAGGCAGCCTTTCTTCCCCTTATTTCGTTTTTTGAGGAAGGTTATCAAGTTACGTAAAAGTGGCACACCGCTTCCTCGTACTCCGTGGGTAAAAGATGAGAGTCTGTGTACACATTGTGGGTTGTGTGTGGTTCATTGTCCGGCGGGTGCTATTACAAAAGGCGATGAACTAAATGTAGATGAAACCAAATGCATCAAATGCTGTGCTTGCGTGAAAGTCTGTCCTAGGAATGCAAAAGTGTATGATACTCCTTTTGCGGCTTTATTATCGGATTGTTTCAAGAAGCAGAAACAGCCTCAGACTATTTTGTAAATAACAACGCGTTTCGTTGTTTCATCAATACGGAAGCGGTTATCTATTCGTTCGCCTATCAGCCATGCAATGCGTTCTCCGCAACAGAGCACCCATTGACGCTCTTTCTGACTGATAGAAAATTTGCGGTCGGTCAGGTAATCGCTTATTTTTTTCTTGCCTTTCATTCCGAAAGGAATAAAAGTATCACCGATTTGCCATTTACGGTGATAGATTTCTTCATTCAACTTGTCAGCGTCAAAACATGCTGTTCCTTTTTCCCGTGGAATCTGAAAATTTGACGTGTATTCTTTCTCTTCTTTAATTAATTGAAAAGGGGGGATGTCTTTTTCTTCAGACCGGATTTCTTCCAGTAGCAAAAATTCCCTGTCTTTAATCACTCTCCATTCTTTGCTGGCAAACTGTTTTCCCGATTGTCCATGAAGTGAGTTTGCAATATCTTTGATTTGTGTGGAGTTAAAGCCGAGTGGATGCAGAGTCTCGAATAAAATAGTTTCGGGTACAGCTTCTTTTAACAAATTGCTGATCCGGATTCCTTCTGGTGTGACTATTCTTGCTTTTGTTTTTGCTATACATTTATTGTATATAGTAGCTACATCATTCAGATAATTACTCGTCTCCACCAGACTATTCTTGACGGATGGATTAATCTCCTCCATAAGTGGAAGGAGGTTGAGCCGGATCTTGTTGCGGGTGTATTCATCTTCCAGATTTGTACTATCAGTTACATAATCCTGTTCAATGTTTTGTAAATATTGAATGATCTCTTTGCGGTTGACACAAAGGAGTGGACGTACAATAGCTCCGTTTCGAGGACGGATTCCGAGTAATCCGGTGATTCCTGTGCCACGGATTAGATTGAGCAACATTGTTTCTATACTGTCGTCCTGGTGATGAGCAACGGCAATGACATCGGCCCGGTATTTATTTTTAATTTCTTCAAACCAGTTATAACGGAGTTCCCGCGCTGCCATTTCTATCGAAATATGCTTTTCGGCTGCGTATTGGGTTGTGTTGAAATCAGCGGTATGCAATCGGATGTTGTATTTCAGGCAGAGTTGGCGGACAAATGATTCATCGCGGTTTGATTCCTCGCCGCGTAAATGAAAGTTACAATGTGCGGCTTCGCAGTGATAACCTGCTGTGTGGAGAATACGTAGCAGTGCCACAGAGTCGGCGCCGCCGCTCAATGCTACCAGAATTTTGCTGTCTGATGAAAACAGATGATTCTTTTCTATATATTGTGTAATCCGTTGCTGTATCATGTTTGCAAAGATAATAGTTTCTTGCTTAGTCTTTTGAATTTTTCAGGAACTTCTCCTTCTGTTTCCTCTTTTTCTGATTACCAGATCTTTTTTAGTGAGGAGGTTTTTCGATTAGAAATGACTCTTATTTAAAAACAATCTAAATAATTTGCGTGCTCCGAAGTTATGAATTATCTTTGCCGAAAATTTAGAGAGTTATGCGTTTGTCCGAATTAACAACAGGCGAAAAAGGTGTCATCGTAAAGGTGCTGGGACACGGTGGTTTTCGTAAACGTATCGTGGAGATGGGTTTTATTAAAGGTAAAACCGTTGAAGTTTTATTGAATGCTCCATTGAAAGATCCCATTAAATATAAAGTCTTAGGTTATGAAATTTCTTTGCGTCGTCAGGAAGCTGAGATGATTGAGGTAGTCAGTGAAGAAGAAGCAAAAAAACAAGCCGGCGAAACTATTTATCACGAAGGTTTGCCTGAAGATGTTTCTGTAAAAGAAGAAGATATGAAGCGGTTGGCGTTAGGTAAACGCCGTACCATTAATGTTGCCTTGGTCGGGAATCCGAACTCGGGCAAGACTTCTCTTTTCAATCTGGCTTCCGGTGCCCATGAGCATGTCGGAAATTATAGTGGTGTGACTGTGGATGCCAAAGAAGGGCATTTTGATTTTGAAGGGTATCATTTTCGTATTGTAGATTTGCCGGGGACATATTCGTTATCTGCATACACGCCCGAAGAAATTTATGTCCGTCGTCATATTATAGATGAAACGCCGGATGTGATTATTAATGTAGTAGACTCCTCCAACCTCGAACGGAATTTATATCTTACGACGCAATTGATTGACATGAATGTCCGTATGGTGGTGGCTTTGAATATTTATGACGAATTGGAATCCAGTGGGAATACATTAGACTATCATTTGCTGAGCAAACTGTTTGGAGTACCGATGTTACCTACTGTCAGTAAGAAGAACCGTGGATTGGATACCTTGTTTCATGTCGTAATCAACCTTTATGAAGGCGTCGATTTCTTTGATAAACAGGGGAATATGAATCCGGAAGTATTGAAGGATCTGACCGAATGGCATGATTCTTTGGAGGACCGTAAGAATCATGAAGAGGAACATCTGGAAGATTATGTACGCGAACATAAAAGGACCGAGCGTGTGTTCCGCCATATTCATATCAATCATGGACCTGATTTGGAGAAAGCTATTGAGGCTGTAAAAGAAGAAGTTTCCAAGAATGAGTTCATTCGCCATAAGTACTCTACCCGTTTTCTATCAATAAAATTGTTGGAGAATGATCCGGACATAGAGAGTTTTGTACGTACTTTGCCGAATGCGGAGGAAATCCTGCGTATTCGTGATAAAATGGCCAAACGCGTACAGGATACGATGAATGAAGATTGCGAGTCGGCTATTACGGATGCGAAATATGGTTTTATCAGTGGTGCGCTGAAAGAAACTTTTACTGATAATCATTTGGAACAGGCGCAGACTACAAAAGTGTTGGATTCCATTGTCACTCACCGTATTTGGGGATATCCTATTTTCTTCCTTTTCATGTATCTGATGTTTGAAGGTACTTTTGTGCTCGGGGAATATCCGATGATGGGGATTGAATGGTTGGTGGAACAAATAGGCGATTTGATTCGTAACAATATGACGGATGGCCCGTTGAAAGATATGTTGGTTGACGGCATTGTGGGTGGTGTAGGAGGCGTTATTGTCTTTTTACCAAATATTCTGATTTTGTATTTCTGTATTTCATTAATGGAGGATTCCGGTTATATGGCTCGTGCGGCGTTTATTATGGATAAGATTATGCATAAAATGGGGTTGCACGGAAAATCGTTTATACCTTTGATTATGGGATTCGGATGTAATGTACCTGCTATTATGGCTTCACGTACTATCGAAAACCGGAAAAGTCGTCTCATTACGATGTTGATTAATCCACTTATGTCATGTAGTGCGCGCTTACCTATTTACTTGTTGTTGGTAGGAGCTTTCTTTCCGAACAATGCGAGCTTGGTATTGTTAAGCATCTATGCAATTGGTATTTTTCTGGCTGTGCTGTTAGCACGGTTGTTTAGCAAGTTCTTGGTGAAGGGTGACGATACTCCGTTCGTTATGGAACTCCCGCCGTATCGTATGCCGACTGCGAAATCGATCTTTCGCCATACATGGGAAAAGGGAGCGCAGTATTTGAAAAAAATGGGCGGAATTATTATGGTCGCTTCTGTTATAATTTGGTTTCTGGGATATTATCCGAATCATGATGCATACGAGACAGTTGCCGAGCAACAGGAAAATTCTTATATCGGTCAGTTAGGACGTGCGATAGAGCCGGTGATAGAACCTATGGGGTTTGACTGGAAACTTGGAATTGGCTTGATTTCAGGAGTGGGGGCAAAGGAGCTGGTGGTAAGTACATTGGGAGTGTTGTATGTCGATGATCCGGATGCAGATTCGGTAAGTTTGGCAGAAAGGATTCCGATCACTCCGTTGGTCGCATTCTGTTATATGCTTTTTGTACTGATTTACTTCCCGTGTATTGCGGCATTGGCTGCTATAAAACAGGAGTCCGGTAGTTGGAAATGGGCATTGTTTGCAGCTTGTTATACTACGGTATTGGCTTGGCTTGTATCCTTTGCCGTTTATCAGATTGGAGGATTATTTGTATGATTAATTGGCAGGAATGGGTAGTAGGAGTACTGGTAGTACTCTGTATTGCTCGTATTATATATGGAATCTTTCTTTTTTTTCGTCGTACGCGAGAAAATAAAAATCCTTGTGACAGTTGTGTAAGTGGCTGTGAACTAAAGGATATGCTAGAGAAGAAGCGTAAAGAGTGTGGTGTAAAGAAAAAAAGTACAAAGAAAAATTGCTGTGGATAGTTGGTAATTTCAAAATTTGTACTACCTTTGCAACCGCAAACGAGAAAAATGGTTCCTTGGATGAGTGGCTTAGTCAGCGGTCTGCAAAACCGTGTACGG
>ERZ791753.1459-NODE-1459-length-14979-cov-36.846348_pt1 | contig 14979 bp, 20 predicted proteins | sample MGYA00509951_ERZ791753 | MGnify/ENA primary metagenome ERZ791753 (study PRJEB30046, sample SAMN00792026) | human gut metagenome | study: EMG produced TPA metagenomics assembly of the A metagenome-wide association study of gut microbiota in type 2... | reverse complement strand
ACAAATTGTAACCTGTTGTTAATATCTCGTTAATAATTTTATGAGATAATGACCATAGGGAAACCAGACCGAAACAAACACGATAGAGAAAGGATAGCAAACCATGATGTACTACAATATGACCAACAAAGAACTGCTCAACGCTTACAACGCAAGCGCGGAGTATGAGGTTGAAGCGGTGCTAGAAGGTTAGGAGCGTGAGTATTATGATTCTCTACATTCGCAAGACAAGCAATTTTGAGCAGGTGGAAAATTTCCTGCTCAATCATCCCGATAAGGAATACAAAACAAGCAGGTTCGTCTACTACTTCAAAATCATTGGAGACTGTGCGGGAATCTTTCGACGTGCAACGGAAACTTGCACCCGGAGAGGCCGCAAGGCAGGAGACGACGAAATCATAGCTTATTACCACGAAGGGGAGTATTGAAATGAAAATCCATATTAGAGAGCATGAAGCGCCGGAAATGTTTTTCAGTATGTTGAATTTCGGGGATGTGTTCAGATATCCCCGGGATGATAAAGATCATGTTTGCATGAAGGTACAGATTGCGCAAGGGCCGAAAATGGTTGGTTATGTGCGATTTGACACTAATACTGTTTATGTGCCCGCTACTGATTTCAAAGTTATTGTTCCGAAAGATTGTGAAATGGGGGTTGAGTGGTAATGAGAATCGTGCACCTGTTAGAATATGAATGGATTGACCCCAAGGCCGCGCACCCGCGCAACGTTATGCCCGTAGCGGGCCCCAATGGGGCCCAGATGGCATACAAGATGCTGGGTAAGTCAATGCAACGCATGAACAATGAATCGGTGCGGCAGTTGTATAAATACCTGCGCACCAACGGGAACAACCCGTACATGACCGAAAAGAACGGGTCAATCAGGATCCAGTATTTCCGGTGGCCGCGTGGATATCATTATGATAAAGTGAGCCAGCAGTTTGTGAGGGACGACGCATGAAAAAGATAAAGAATCAATTAGGGCTTGTAAAGCCCGATAAACTGCCAGCTGGTGCAACGGCCAAGAGCGAACAGAAACCGGCAACCCGCAAGGCCAGCAATAAGAAGCAGGCCAAGAAGAGGAAAGCGGCAAAGCTCCAAGAGAAGAAGGCCAGCAAGCCGCCCAAGAAGCGCAAGCAGGGCGGCAAAGGCAGACCGTATCAGCCGAAACCGTGGGAAGCATACGCACCCAAGGGCCCGAATGCCACAAGCTACACCCGGGAAGAGCTGGAACAAATTGTGCGGCGTGCATCTGGTGCGGCAAACCGACGCTTGAAACGTCTGGAAGAGGCCGGAGAAACCAAGGGCATTTATAAGAGGGCCTTGGGGATGCTGGAAACACAGGGGCGCACCAAGTTCAGCGGGGCCGTAAAGAGCATGACGCGCAATGAACTTGTTGCCGAATACCTGCGTTTGCGGGATTTTCTCAGTTCCAAAACGTCCACGATGCAAGGTATCAAGGAATGGAAGCGGAACGTTTATGAATCCCTCAAAGACAGAGGTTTCACCGGTTCCCAAGAGGAGCTTTCAGAACTGTTTGATAAGTACATGACAAAAGAGCTTGAGGCGGCGTTGGGTTCTGATGTGGTTTACACGCTCTTACAGTCAGACAACGGCAGGCCTTTTTTGCAACGGGCAAAGGACGCAATAGACCGCGCAAAACAGACGGGGGAGAGCCAAACAACAGCCCTTTCCCGTGAATTCAATATCACAACAGAAGAGCAGGCGGCACAGATATTAGCAAAGTATTTCGGGGGTTAAATCATGCGAGAATGCAGGGGTGAACAGATAGCTGAGAGCAAAGCCGATTTTCTAGCTATGTTGGGCACTCCCAAAACCGTGCAGGAGCGATGCAAGAAGAATGCCAGACCGAAACCCCGTTATCTTGATGTAACGTGTACATTTGATATTGAGACCACCAACACAGATACAGACGGTTTTGCCTACTCGTTTCAAACGTGCATTGGTGGCGCGGTCGTCGTTCCGCGATACTTTGAAGAGTGGGCCGATATTATAGAAACGTTGGTTGACAAGTGGAGCATTACCGAACGAAAGCGCCTTGTGATTTTCGTTCACAATCTTGGGTATGAGTATACATACCTCATTCAAATGTTATGTGACCGGTGGGGTGACTGCAAGGCCCTTTATACCAAGAGCCGGAAACCCCTGTACCTTATGTTTGACAACGGTATTGAATTTCGGGATAGCCTGAAACTGTTCCAAAAGAGCCTTGCCAGAGCAACAGAAGGTTGTAAACATGAAAAGCTCAAGGGTGACCTTGACTATTCTGTTTATAGAACAGCAGATACGCCCCTTGATGATACCGAATTTGCATACTGTGTCAATGACGTTCTGGGCCTGTGGGAAGCAATCGAACGGTTGAAAGCGGAACGCAAGTACAACGCGGCAACGCTTCCCATGACAAACACGGCCCTTGTCATCAAAGAGGTCAACAAGCATTTGACCGGCGACAGCCGGACACTCCAAAAGATGCAGGCGCTTGAGCTCAACCGGGAACAAATGGAAATTGCATATAAAGCAATGGCAGGCGGTGACACACACGGCACGCGGTGGCGTGCTGGGCAGACCTACCGCAATTGTAATTCCTATGATTTCAAGAGCGCCCATCCATCTCAACAGCTTTTATGGAAGTTTCCAGAGGGGCACCCCATGATGCTACCACACGGCCAGCCACAAACGGTGATGGATAATATTATAGCCAGCGGTATGGGGTGGATAGCAGAGATAGCAATTAAGGGCCTGCAAATCCGGCCCGAATGCCCAGACCCCGTAATATCTGTCAGCAAGTGCGCGGGCCTCAAATGCGACGACGAAAACCGGGATAATGGCCGTGTGCTTCAAGCAGATGAAACGTTGCTGTATTGTGATTCCAACGACTGGCAGAGAATCAAAGAAGCATACACCTTTGAACGGGTGGTAATGCACCGGGGATTTTGTTTCCGGCTCGGATACCTGCCCGATTCTTTCCGAATGGCGATTTTCGATAAGTTTAAAATCAAAGAAACCATGAAAGGTAGTCCCGAATATGCTTTCTCCAAAATCTGCGTCAACACGATTTTCGGAGCCTGCGCACAAAAGACGATAAGGGACGAATACACGGCAGAAATCGGAGATAGCATAGACTTTGAGCGTATGAGCTGGGAAGTCAACCTAGAAAAGAAAACCCCTGCGGAGATACAGAAGAGCCAGAAAGGCAAGTTTCCGTTTCTCTGGGGCCTGTGGACAGCCAGCATGACGCGGCTCAAGCTCTGGCAACTGCTGAAAATCGTAGGTTGGGAAAAGGTCATTTACTGGGATACCGACAGCTGTAAATTTGAAGGGGGCAAGGTTCCAGCGGTCGAACAGTATAATCAAGAGGTTGCGGCCCAATGTGAAAAACGCGGGGTGGTGGTCACGAAACCCAACGGCAGGAAAGTCTATATTGGGATAGCAGAGGACGAACACCCACAGGCCGATTATGGTTATACTGAGTTTCGCTTTCTCCATGCGAAATGTTACGCGGCCCGAACGTGTGAAGGTGTACTAGAAAGCACGATTGCAGGAGTAGGCAAGAAAGAAGGACAGGCGGCACTTAAAGATAATATTGAAAATCTGAACGACTTTCTTATTATTGATGATGCAGGTGGTCAGATGCTTTCTTACCACGACAGCCCCATAAAAGAGCGTCACGATTTCCAGCGCGTCACTCACTCGGCTAGTTGGATAGTAATGACCCCGCGCCGCTATGAGGTCGGTGGGCCAAACCTAGAATTTGAAGAGGAACGACTTGGGTAATGTTCCACATGGAACAAAAAGAGCGCCCCGCTCTGGTGAGCGGGGCGCTCTTTTGTTAAGAAATCGTAGCCATTACGACAAAGTGGAGAATGCGATTCTTTGTCTCGATGTCGCTCGGGAGGCTCGACTTTGGAACAGTTGCGGTCAGCCGAACGCCAGCACCGACAAATTCGGCGGAAAGAGATACATCACTGTGTTCAATAAGATACGTGGGGCTTCCATCCAGATAAAGTACCTCAGCATATCCAACCGCAACGTCCGAAACGGTTGCAGGTTCGGGGTGTTGGGGGAAAGTTTTAAAGGGGAATGGAAGAATAACGCTTGCATAGTTGCCAGTGCGCTCATCGTATGCCGCCCACACGGTAGCAAGTTCAACGCGAGAATAGCTAACAGAAGCGGGGAGAGACACGCTGTTTTTTTCCAGAGTAGCAATGCGGGTATCCTGCGCGGTCTGTTCGGCAGTATAGGTAGCCTCTGTGACAAACCCCGTCACATCGGGAATCTCGCTTTTATCTGCCTTGTCGGTTTCCAGCTTGGCAATCTGTCCTGCGTGCTCTGCCAGCTCGGTTTCCTGAGAGGTGACGCACTGGGAAATGGTCTGGTTGGGGTGAGCAGTTGCCCAGTCACCCACAATATCATCCTGCCGCTTCTGGTCAGCGTTGAAATCGGTCTTGGTGACGTAATCATTAAGAGCGGTCTTGTCGGCCTTGTTTTCCAGAGCGGTTTTGTCGGCCTTGTCGTTTTCCAGCTCGGCAATGCGGGTATCCTGCGCGGCCTGTCCTGCGGTGTAGGTCTCGGTCTTGACATAACCGTCAAGACTTTCGGTCAGATGGGCGATAGCGTCGGTATTGCCAGAAATCGCGGCATCCTGCTGGGTGTTCTTGGCCTTGATATCCGCGATTTCCTGCTTGTTGGTGGCGTTGTCGCCCTCAAGAGCGGTAATCCGCGTCTCATGGTCGGCCAGCTCGGTGGCGTGGGTTGCCAGCTCTGCGGCGTTCTTGGCAATCAGCTTGCCGTTTGCCAGCTCTGCGGCCTTTGCGCGGTCGATTTCGGCGGTAAGCGCGTTATTGGTGTTGTCGGTCTTGGTATCCAGCTGGGTGAAGTGGGCTTTTGCCTGTTCACAGCACTCTTCCAGTTTGTCCAGCCTGCCGTCCTGCTGAACGTCCTTTTCCTGAATGTGGGCGATTGCGTCACGGTTGGCCTCAATCTTTGCCTCATCCTCGGTAAGGTCAGACCGGAGACCATCGGTCACACTGGTGAGGCGTTCGATAGCCTGATGATTTGCCGTGATTTCCTCATGCTGGGCGGTAAGACGGCCCTCATGGTCTGCCAGCTTTGCGGCATGGTCGGCCAGCTCGTGCGCGTTTTTGGCGATGTTTGCGGCATTGTCCTGAATATTCTTGGTATTCTTGGCAATGTCGGCAGTGTTCTGGGCGATGCTGGCATCGTGGCTCTTGAGCTTGGTATCAATGCCATTCAGCCGGGAATCCTGTTCCACGTCCTTGGCCTGAATTGCGGCAATATCGCCGTCGTTGCTGGTAATCTGCCGCTGAAGATCCTCGTCCTTGGCGTGCAGGTCGGCGATCTCGGTGGTGTGCTGGGCGGTGGTGGCCTGCAAACCGTCGATTTCGGTTTCGGCAGTTGCGACACGCTCGGCCAAGGCATCCACACGGGCCTTATCCTCGGCCACGGTGTTTTTCATCTCGGCATTGTCCTTGGTGAACTGGTCGATTTTCTCCCGGAATTCCGCGTTGTCGGACGCAAAGCCGGAGACCTGAGACGACAGGTCTTTCACCTCGTTTTTGTACTGCTCCACCTGCGCATTATATGCGCCGGTCTTGGCCCAGTATCTCGTATTGGTGATATCCACGCCGGGGCCCACGTTGCACTTGCTTGTGTAGCTTTCGCCGTCGTGGGTGACAATGGTCAGAGATTCATAGGAGCTGTGAATATCCCATTCAATGGGGTCAGCGAAAATGGGAACATACCGACTGCCGATATACTGAGACGGGGGACACGGCCCACAGGGAACAGGGGGCCGGGGCGGCATCGGGGGATGATGGGGGCCGCAAGGGCCCGGCCCACAGGGGCCGGGGTCAGCAGGAGCAAAGGGAGCGGGTTTGATGGGAAAACCACAATCATTCTTACAACTCATGTTGAAAACTCCTTTCTTAATAGGTGATGATAAGGTGGCCGTATTCCGGTTCGGTGATATCGGTGCCGGTGTTGAAGGTCAGCCACCCCCAGTTAGCGGGGACGTATGCACAGAAGTGACCGTCCGGGGTCAGACCGAACCAGACAAACCGAACCATTTCACAAACCATGCTGGGAAGGTTCTTGTCGGCCCACTCCAAAAACTTGCCGTTTTCAAAGTCACCGGCATTCAGACGGTCGTTGATGCACTTCTGAGCGGCCGCAAGGTCAGCCATAGCGGAATTGAGCGCGGTGATATTGCCGCCCTGAGATTCCTGCCCTTTGGCAATGCCCTGCACCAGAGCGGTCAAGCTCTGAATCTGGGAGACCATCCAACGAAGGTCATACATTCCCGGATCACCGGGAACATAGGGGGGAGATGGGCAAAACGGATAGTCCATAAAATCACCCCTTCATTTCTTTCATCAGCTCGTCGGCCCGGATTGCTTCTGGGGTGAAACTGTTGTTCTTCCACCATGCCCAAACAGCGGCCGCAGTCGTGAGGCCGGTGGTCACCCAAGGCTCAAGGGTGGCACTGTCAATGGGCAGGACGGGCTTGCCTGCGGCGCTGAGAATCTGATTTGCCAGAGCCAGAGCCAGAACGGCGGTACGGGCAATAGTACTTGCTTTGATTTTCATAGTCAATCCACCTTTCTTTCCAAATCTTCAATGCGATGATTTGCCACTTTGATTTGCTCTTCCAGCACGGGCACGCGGCGGGCAAAATGGTTGTGCTCGCGTACCTCGCGGGTCAATTCGTCAAGGCGTGTATCGGTGACGGCCTGCGCCTTGCTGTTTGCGATAAGGACACCCGAAAGCGTCACAAGTCCCCCGATAAGCGCCACGATGATTTCCGATACCATAGTAGCACCCCCTTTAATAAAAGTCAAGACAGAAAGTGCGGTGGAAAGAATCTGCAATCACACGATACATATTGAAAAGCACAGTTTGCCGCTCTGCCTCAATCATCTCTTGCGTCGTGGTTACGCCAATGTTGCCGCCTCGCTTCCACTCGTGAACGGTGGTCACGGTCTCTGATTCCTTGCCGGTGACAGCGGCAAGGCCGTGTTCCTCATGCTTGCCGGTCTTGGAATCCTGAGCGGTGCCACGGTCTCCGGCCTGCCGCTCGGTGTGCCCGTGTCCATCGGTGCGGCCCGTGTCACCGTGAGTGCCGTGGGCCCGGTCGATGCTGTCCCGCTGGCCGGTGGTCAACCCCTCGGTGTCCTGCTTGGTTTCGGTGTCAGACGTGGTTTCCTGATGGTCGGTCATCTTCTCGGTGGTCACATCGTCTTGGGTGCCGGTGGTGTTCTCGTTTTCTGTCCAATTGGTTCTCCGGGTCTCGTCGGATACGCCCTTTTCCTTATAGATAGTGGTGGACGCATCAAAGGGCTGGTACGTTGCCTCGTTCTCGGCGCTTACCTTCCCTTCAACGTCGGTCTGGCTGTCCTTGGTGGTCTTGATTCCATCGTCCATAGTTTCATTATGAGTGGTGAGCCGGGTTCCGGTGGTATCCCGGTCAAGGGTGCCCTTTGTGTCCCGGGTCTCGTCTGCGCTGGTCTGGGTATGAGCGAAACCGTGCTCTTTCCCGGCTGTACTGCCCACCGTTTTCTCCTGCCCTGCGGTGTTGTCGGTGGTGAAACCGTCCGCTTTCGTGTCCTCATGGTACAGGTTGCCGGTGGTCTCCATCTGGTGGCGGTCGTCTGCGTGCTGGCTCTGCTCGTCGGCTCCACCGTGGGAGTGGGTGGCCGTGTTCTCTGCGGTATCCTTGGCCCGCTCGGTGGTGTCCTTGGTCAGCTCGTGAACGTCGGTGTTCCAGATGGGATTATATTCCAGCTGGGTGGTTGTAAACAGCTTTTTCCAGATGGGGAGATTTTCCCGGCTCCACCAGTACAATTCTGATTTCATCCAAATTGGGTCTGGGTGGTACAGCGGAGCCAGACCGTGAGCTCTGCGGATTGCCTGAATCACCCCGGCTTTCTCCATGCCCTCGGGAACAACCATATTTGCAAACAAATTCGGGTCAGCCATCAACAGCGCTTCCAGATTGCAAGAGGAAACTAATTCATTCACTAACATTGCCGTCCACCTCTTTCCTTTCGCCCTCGGTCTCGTCGGCCTCGCCTGCGTCGAAATCGGGCTCAACCATCTTAAACGTGATATCGGTGCCGTACATCTCATTGACGATTGCAAGGGATTTTTCAAGCGTAATGCGCCAGACCTCGCGCCGGTTAAAGGTCTCCGCGTCTGCCGCTTTGCTTTCCGTTACAACCATTCTTTCTTTTTTGTTGGGCTGAACAGAAACACCCAGTTCCCTGTAAAAATCGCACAGGATGTTCCGACGATACTCCATCAAATCGGGGAGAATAAAGTTTTTGGACAAATCGCGGTCAAACTGCATAATTGGGAGAGTGAAATCACCGTCCGCTTTGGCGGTCAACTGCTGTTTCAAATCGGCATTGACGATAACGGCGGGGGAGCCATTCGCCAGCTTGTCGAAAATACCTTTCATCGTCCTTGCGCCCTTGTCATCCTTGGCAATCGCGGCGTATGCGAAACGGGCATTGATTGCGCTCTGCCGAATAGCAATTTCTGCTAGTTGCATTTCCCTTGCGTACTTGGTCACCAAGTCCCACGTTCCTTGATAGTCGGGGGTGAGCTTTATCACGGCGCACTCTTTGCCGATTTCCAGAGGGCGCGGAAAATTAAAGAACGTCGTCGAAATCTGCATCCCGCGCGGCTGGTATTGCAGGCCGTAACCGGTCGGGAATGCGGGCTGTACCACCAGCCCGTATGTTTTCGACTTGAAAACCGTTGCAAAGCCGGTGCGGAAAAGCTGGTAAAGAAAGGCATCATAGTCCCACCCAATTTGCCCGGGGCCGTTCTCGGGGAGCCCGTTAAACTCAATGAGACCGCGCAACCGCTGGAAGAAAGAGCGTTCCCAGTAGTTCATTGCATCTGTGGAAAACGTCGCATCGAAATTCCCGCACAGCGTGCCGCCGTCGTAGTATCCGCTATAACATTGGTACATTCAAATCACCTCATTCGATAAATACGCCGCTGTCCATTGCGGCGTTGATGTATGAAATTTCGTCAGGTTTGGCGTTCAGCGGAGCACAGGAGAAACCACGGGTCTTGCAATATCCCTGCACAGGCTTTGCAACTTTCATCACCGGATATCCGTACACCTTTTGGAAGCCTGCATCATCCACCGGGGGGTAATACAGTAAGGTCAACTTTGCTTCCAAGGGCAATTGCACCTGCGACGCACCACCCATAGTTCCGGCAGAGCAGTTGATGGGGGAAACTGTTTGCTGTACACCCTGCGCAACTTGGGCCATACCTTGCGCGGCCTGCGCCGTACCGCCAGCAAATCCGGCCACGGTGGACAGCAGACCACCGCCAAAATTCATCGCACCAGTGACGGTATTGATTGCACCGGTCAGCGCACGCACCGGGTCAATGTTGCTGGTGCCGATTCCGTAGGGGCTTGCAATGCTGGTGCTTCCAGCGTATACCGTGTACTCCCCTGCACGCACCAGCGTTGTTACACTGCCGTCCACAAAACACACAGACCAGTCAATTTCTATGCTTGCGGCTGTATTACACTGGTCAACAGGAATCGCCAGAGTGCCCACGAAAGGAACGTATAACTGCATTTGGCAATTCATACGCTTCCAGTCGTCTACGGGCCACGGGATATTGATACTCGTGTGAATGTTCCGGGAGCTGGAAGGGGTGACGATTTGTGCAAAAACGGTGGTGTTGAACTGCCCCAAGGTGATTTCTGTCTGCCGCCCTGCGCCGTACCGGTTCAAGGCTATTGGAATCCAAATACAGGAGCGGACGCACTCCAAAGCGTTGCCACCGAACAGAAGTTTATTCATAAACTCCGGCAATGCCAATTCCCAACGAACCATTGGCTTGGTAAGGGTTTCCCACGTCAGAGAAACAGCGGTGAGCAAACTGCCCAACGTGGCGGCACTCATTGCATAGGAGTGCAGGCCCGACTTACCAACACAGGACAGAACAAAGGTTCCACCGCTTGCATCAATATTCCCGTCCGTGATATCTGCGGACACGGTGGAAATTTTTGGGGCCATTCCTACCGCCTGCCGGGTGTCCTGTAAACGGAACGTCGCGCCGCTGGAATCCTGATTGAAACCGTATTCAATGAATGCGTCAGTTTTCAAGATTTCATCCCGGTATGTTGCCAGCGGGTCAAGCTCCAACGTGAACTGCCAGATGTTCGCGGTTCCGCGCCCACGGATACCAATTGATATATCGCGTATCCAATAGAAGCTCGCCGTTTCTTCGCACTGGCAATAATTCCATTGGGGATCTATGTTCAGACTGTTCAGCGTGATATAAATAACGGGCCTCTCCATGCTGGTGGTCTGCTTGAAATCACACCGTTCTTCGTCGGGGAGCTTGGTATAATCAAATGCCTTGGTGCTGTTTACGCGTTTCTGTACGTTTCCAAAATGAAAATGATACCCATGCTCTACACTGGGCGCGGGAACTGCGCCGTTAAAATTGCCTCGTGCCATTGTTTCACCTACTTTCTAACAATAAAGGCCCGGCCTTTTACGGTCGGGCCTTCGCGGCTGTTACGGTTTCACATCTTCCATATAGAAGAGAATTGCGTTCTCGGTGGGGTCGCTGATATAGTTCATCTTCCAATGATGCTCGGTGTTGTAATACTCGCCCTTCGTGTTGAAAGGCGTGGTATAAACACTGTCCATCATGTAGACGGTCGCCAGCGCCCAACGGTCATACAGCACGCCCACAACCATGGGCAGGTCAACCCGCTGACCCTTCTCCTGCTTGGCGGTGTTCACGTTGAACTGAGCGGGGATAACAGAAACGCGGCTCTTGTCGTTGATGTTCTGCCAGAAGTTCACGCCCTCGTAGTTGCCAAAGGACAGGTAACCGGGGCCAAAGATAGCGGGGAACACCCACGATTTCGCGTCGTTAATGAGAGGCTGGTACAGAAGCAGTTTCTGTTCACTCTTGGGGGTGTGCCTGAGCAGGGTCAGCGGGTCGCCGTTGTCGTCGGTGCAGGCGGGAACCAGATGATAAAGGTCGGTGCTTTCCTCAAGCAGGGCCGTCTGGGTTTCCAGCAGAGAGACAAAGAAGGAAAGAAACTCCTGCAAATGGGTGGTCAGCAGGTCAGCGGTGGTGTAGGCCGTACCGCGTGCCGCGTTGAATTCTTTGGTGAGGTTGACTTTCTGGCTCGGCTTGCCGGTGTTGTACAGACTGCCGATAAAGTTCATCACTACGGCGCGGTTCTCGGCGGTTTTCCAACGCGCCACATCGTTTGCCACTTCAGTGGTAATACCGGCAAGGAATGCCGACAGCTCGCTTTCGCTGGTGAACGCGGTGGTGAGCTGGGAACGGAACGTGGTATAGGTCAGGTCAAGCGTCGCCTGTCCGGTGTACCACATTTCCAGCGGGTAACGCTTGGAAATTTTGTACATATCCACACTCTGCCCGTCGCGCAAGGTGCCCGGGTTCTGAACGGTATTGATGAACTTGGTTTCATCAAACTTGCCGCTGAAAAACGCGATTTTGCGGACGAACAAGCCCCACTCCTGCGACGTGGCCTCAATGCTGGTAAAGCGGCCACTGTATGCACGGGTGGTGATGATGGTACGCGAAACCATGCTATAAAGGGCCTGCAACGTGCCCTCTTTGCTGGTGTTCAAACACATCTGCCCCACGTTGATAAAAGACGAAGTATCAACAGCCGAAATTGCCGTCTGTCCGGTCACCTGCCGAACTAAATTGTTGGCAATGGTATAAATGTCCTGCGGACGGAAAACCGTTGCGCCTGCCTTTTCGGGAAAATTCGGGTTAGCCATTACTTCACAACTCCTTCCATATTAAAAAACTGGGGGCTTTCGGGTGCAGGGGCAGGCTTGACCGCCCCAAGAATGATATCTTCAACGCTGGTAACCGTGGGAAGAGCGCCAACTGTGCCAGCGGTCGGAACGGTGAGGGAATCCACTTTCTTGCTGAGGTCGGCAAGGCTTGCCACCAGCTGGCCAAGGTCGGGAGTGGCCGGGGCCTGCTGGGCAGGTGCCGGATCCGGGACAGTTGCCGGAACGGTCGGAACCGTGGGAGCCGTTGCACCCGGAACCTGCACAGGGCTGGGGGGAGTGGTCTGGGGATTGCCCAGATTCATAAATGCGGCAATGTCGGTTTTGGTAAAACCTGCGTTTGCCAATGCGATAACGTCGTTAATGCTGAGTGCCATAATCAATAGGCTCCTTTCCATCTTGATTTGTTGGTTCTAACGTCTACATGGGTGAACGTGTGATATACGCCGATACCGCCAGAATCGCCCAAATAGCACTCTGCAATCTCTGCGATTCTGGACGGTGTCACGCCCTCAACCCAGATATCAGCCGCCATGCCGTTACAATGCTGAGACCGGGGAGAAGCGTTTTTGAGAGTGGCATTGTATTCCTTGCTTCTGTATCCGCTGTTAATATGCACCGGTTTACCGGTAAAATTTCGGATGTTTTCCAGCAAGGTCAAAAGCCGCTCGTCAACCTTTACAATATCGCTGGGGTCATGCTTGGAATGAAACTCCCGGACACGGAAATGTGGGGAGAGCCGCTTTTCTGCGGCGTACTTGTATGAATAAGTAAGCATTGCCTACTCCTTTCTATAAAAGCAGGGGTGCGGAACATAGAAATCCTACCCCACGGGATTCCGGCCCGTCTATGTTGTGGGGGCCCCTGCACCTTTATAATACTCGGTTTAATCGTCGATGTCAAGAAATTCTTTTATTTTGAGCAACGTGGGCACGTCACTGCACCAAATTTGGTTAAGGTTTAACATAGCCTCAAAGAACGGGTGATGCAAGCGGAAAGCGGTTTTTCCGGCTTTCGTATCGGGGTAAACTTCCCGGCTTTCGTGCCGGGATGTGCACAAATAGATGTGGTTTCCGTCGTACACATACGCATATAGACCGGCCACGGCATACAGGGGTTTCATGCCTTTAAGATTCATGGGTCGGACTGCTTCCAGATTATTGTATGCGAACTGGTTTTCCATTGCCATTTTATAGAACTTGCTATCCTTGTTTTTCATCATGTGTCGCATGAAAGCAGTTTGCGCACGCCTGGCACTAACGGCGCTTGATTTCGGCATCCCAATAAACACGCCGCTTTCTGTTACCGTCCACTCCTTGCCCGTCCTGCATAGCTTGGCGATTTCATCCACAACACCCAATTCAACCAGAATCGGGGATGCAATGTCAAAAGCGTTCGCCAACAGCCAAAGCCGGAGCGGGGGTTTTCCTTCCAATTCCCGGTTTCCGTTGATGGTAACATAGGCATTCAAAAGCGCGTCGCCCTCTGCCTTGCGCTTGATAACAATTCTTTCCGGGATAAATTCATCAAAAACCACGTCCTCAAACTGCGAACCGTTGAAACCACGAATGTTCGCAATGCTAGGGAGCGTCATTCCGATTCCGTATTTCTCTAGGCACTGCTTGGGCTTGCCGTCCTCATACTCAAAACGGCCTATGGTATAGGTGACCTTGCCGCCCTTCACAATATCTGCGTCAAAACCTTCTTTTCTCAAAGGCAAGAACGGGTTCAAGTCAGGGTCGCTGGTGATAGCGTCAAACTCTGTCGTTGTGCGACGTAGGTATAGGAACCGCTTACCCTCGTTCAGCTCATATTTCAATGTGCCATAGGTCTTACCAACTTGACGTTTACCAATAAGGATATTGCACCAACACCCTAAAGAAGCGATGGACGGGATATTGACCCATCCACCGCTTTCATATAGGTCAAGCGCAATATTTTTCATGTTGCGCTTGCTCATGTTTACACCTCGTAACGGGTCTTATAATCCGTCTTTTCGCCCTGCGCCGTTGCGTGCTCTGCAACTGCGGCAATGACGCGCTGTGTATCCTTTTCAGAAAGGTACACGCGGTACAGGTCGTAGTACTGCCCATCCCGGCCCTTGCTCTGCGGCATTGCGATAAACTCGCCGTTTTTGCCGTCAACGACTTTCAGGTTCAGGAAGGTTGCACCGGGAACGTTCAGCGTGAACACGCACACCCGGCCAGAAATAAGGTGACACGCCTGCACGGTTGCGCCCTCAATGGACAGATAAGACTTGACGACTTCGGGGGCGGCGTTCTGATTGTTCTTGTTAAACATAATATTCTATCCTTTCATTATAAAGTAGTGTCTTGCTCAGAAAATCCAACGGAGCATAAACTGTTTTGCCACGCTGTCACCGTTGGTCGGAAAAAGCGCCGTGGGGCTCTGGTTCGTGTAGATGCTGGCAATGTGGTGTTTCTGCGCTTCCAGCTCTGCCGCCTGCTGTTCCATGGTCTTGCCACCGTGACAGCAGGGAGACCACTGGGGCGCATACGGAAAACCACGGCGTGCCGCCTCTTCAAAGGCGGTGAAGGGCAGGGGGTCAAGCTTGCCCACGCCGTCCACGATGTTCAGAAGATTCCCGTCATTATCATAAACAAGGCCGTAAATGTTCTGGGCGGCATCCTCATAAAGAAAGACGTGTGAAACGTTGGTCGGAGTGGCGCAAGGGCCGGTGCAGGTGCAAGGGTCAGTCATTGGAAGCACTCCCTTCTTTATATGCGCTGGTGAAGTCGTCACCGTCAAGCATGAAATCGTGCGGAATCTCTGCGCCGATTTCGCATTTCAGCGTTTCGGCGTTGATATCCTCAAGAGCCATTTCAATGCCCTTGGAACCGCTGGAAGAAGTGAGCGGTTTCATGCCGTGTGCCTTGACGACTTCCAAACAATCGCGCTTGCTGTTCCAGTCCGGAAACAGCAGGGTCAAAACCTGTTTGTCCTTGACCGCTTCAACAGTCACATACTTTGCGATAACTTTCATGTGTTTCGTCCTTTCGTCTCGTGGTTGATGTTCGATGCAAGTTTGTCCTTGCACCATTATAGTACCATAGGGCATATCAAAAATTGCGAACAGGGTGTTAATAATAG
>ERZ791753.1455-NODE-1455-length-15048-cov-18.753485_pt1 | contig 15048 bp, 8 predicted proteins | sample MGYA00509951_ERZ791753 | MGnify/ENA primary metagenome ERZ791753 (study PRJEB30046, sample SAMN00792026) | human gut metagenome | study: EMG produced TPA metagenomics assembly of the A metagenome-wide association study of gut microbiota in type 2... | reverse complement strand
CTGCAAAGTCTTCGCAGAACTACCACTTAAATAACATACTGTACATCAACGATATATATACTTGACAGGAACTCTCTATTAGGAAAGGTATATTTATATATTACGCTGATAATTAGATGCATATATATCCACTCATTACATTCATACTTATATAACGATCTACCCAATATTGCACTGTAACAAGATATAATCAGCTGATTAACAAATGTATACCTATTAACTATTCTATTTCTGAGGCATTTATAATTAGTCTCAAGTTACTATATTGTCATTTTATGCAAGATAATTTACTTGCATCCACAATATATCTATACAAAAATGCGAAGAACATCCTATAAAAGTATTCTTCGCATTTTACGTATAGATTATTTATCAATAAAACAATCTTAAGATCAAAAAACTTACCTTTTTAAAAGTCTCAGATTTATCTTCATTACATATTCAATCATTAGTTGTACCTCAAAAAGTAGACACAGATATAATAAAAGATGCCGGAAGCGAATATTATTTTTATAAACAAAGAGCTAGTAGGCTTTGTAGACATCAAGAACTATATAGATCTTTATCAGTACATCACTATGCCCCCCTGTTATTGGATCCCCACTATTAGGGTTCATTCGAGACTTGTACTCCTATAGTGTACGCTCATGCTGGTGTACCCAAAAAGAAGGCACCTTCACAGGCACCTTCTTAAAAACACTTTAATTAAAACACTTTGGGTAAACATACCCAAATATACTTATAAAGTAGAAGACTCTACTTATTGAGTGGATCTAATATTTCCTCTTTATATAATTTGATTGTATTTTTAGAATTAGAATTATCTGTCATTGTTATTACAGTAGGATTTTCGTCACTATCGGCAGACAAAGTGAAAGTCTTTCCATTAAATGGATAAACCATATAGCTCCAATTATAATCATTCCATAAAGTGACACCAAAATTATTACCTCTGGAAGCAAATGTAAAATTCACTTGATTGTCGCCCGCAGTTTTGTTATTGAAAAGTAAGAATCCTACTGTACCACCACAACTCCAATAAAAAGCGGTAGTTGTTGCATCATATGGTGTAAATAATGCATAATCCAAAGGAACCCCTAATGCCGGCATTACCTGAGTTTTGATAGCATTCCACCTAGCAATTGCTTGAGGATCTCCTAATCCACTCATTGCAAAATACCAGTCGTTGTTGAGCAAAAGATAATTAAGTGGGAAAGTTGGAGTAAAGAGGGCATTTACACCATTTGTCGGAGAAAAGGTACCATACTTTTCATCAGGCTGATATTTCAATTCCTCAATTGACTTTCCATTCAAAACCACCGGCTCACGGAATTTAATATTTCCTTCAGTCGTTATAATGTATGGCGCTTCTACTGTAACATCATTATCACCTTCCGTATAAGTAATTGCAAGGTTTCTATATGAAACTGTAACATCCGCTTTAAAATCACCCTCTGTATATTTATAAGCTATGAATTGAGAAAACACTTCATCTGCATCCTGAACACCTTGCAAGAAATCTTTCCATGCAACTGTTTCAGCCAATGGAGTCATTATGATTTTGGTAAGATTCTTCTTTCCTTTTAGTATCACCTTATCTTTAGTGGCCTCCATAATAGTAAACTCAAAGTCTCCTTCCATACCTTTTCCATCACTGCCTATTCCTCCGGGATTATGCGGATCTGAGAAAAAGTGCATTATTTCATTGTGGGTGTCAAAACTCAATACCGGACCAGCACTTTGCTTTAATACGTACGTACTGGCAACCTTTGCTCCAGCATCATATATGTCACTTGCTACTTGTACTGTACCATCTTCTGCAAATGAAACTAATATATTATAACCTCCATAAGTTAGGTTTGCGGAAGGATAGTACTCCATCAACCAACCATTCTTGGCACTTGTCAATACCTCTTTATCAGCCTTTAGTGTCGCTTCAATACGATTGGCAGAAGAATCATTAAATAAATTTTCCTCTTCTGGTGTGCAGGATGAATAAAGAGCGACGGCAAGCGATATAAATAATAAATTAAATATTTTTTTCATATTACTTTCTAATTAAGTGTTGTTAAATCAAGAGTAGCTACTTCTGCAGAGCGACGGGTAACGACTTTACGCAACTCATCAATATCTATTTGCCAACTACCTTTTAAATATTCTCTTATAATTTCCAATTTATCAAGGATGGCCTGCTTACCAGATTCATCTTCACCAACAACTCCGGCTGCTAATAACTTTTGCCAAGCAGCTTCTGTGCGAGTTATGTAAACAGAAAGAATTTCTGCAAAATCTTCATTTGCTTCCTTGCTAGCATATCCTGATACAAAACCGGATTTAGGAGCATCAGGATCTTTCAAGTTAATCCAGTCCGTAGCTCTATAATTACCGGCAGAGATCAAATTGAAGTCTGTATCATAGTTTTTCTTCTGCTGCAAAATGTGGGTAAACTCATGGTGCATTGTTTGGAAAAACCAATAATTCAAGTCTGTTGTACTGCCACTCTTATCAGGGAATGGGCTATCGATATCAATATACGGATGCTCAATATCAATAACGTTCACATTATACAGTGTCACCTTTATTCCTCCTTCGGCAGTACCCATCACAATACTACCAGTGTTAGGATAGTACGCCGGAGAACCAAACAGCTGCATCACTCGTGGACAATACATTTTGACGAATTCATCACCGGCTACTTCCTTATAAACATCAATCCATACATATTTCATCATTTTGGCCAGAGCTATAGACTTATCATAGTCTGCAGGAACCAGGTTAAACTCCATGTTCGATTCCTTATCATCATATCTATAATTAAAACTGATATTATAGGGCGTTACATAGTTCTTCATCAGCCAATTGTCGAATTCATTCATTTTCGGCTCTTCCGTATCAAAAATACTCTTTGAGTCAAGATCATCTTCACTGCAAGCCCCTAAGCACAAAGTGAATGTAATCAATAAAAATAGTTTTATATATTTCATAATCATTTCATTTTTAAAGGTTATTATCTTGGGTTAGCAGCCAAACCGGCATCAATAACATCCGAAGGCAACTGGATGGCACGACGCAGATCACCGACTTTCAATATATCTGTAGCCAATCCATAACGGTTGTGCGCTACTTCTATGCCATAGCGTTTAATGTCACACCAGCGTTGTCCATCATGCATTGTCTCAATACGGCGCATGTGCAATACACATTGAATAAAATTCTCTTGCTCACCTGATGCTACAGCAAATCCCTGAGGGTGAAGTTCTTTTTTGATAGTACGATCACTCCCCCCATCAGCCATAGATGGTATAGGGCAATATTTAATATCATTCCAGAATTTATTGATGCTTTCACGAGTCAATGTTTGCAGAGTATGAGTCATGCCATCATCATCAACATACGAAGAAAGGCAATTTGTAACTTGCCAACTATTTAAATCGGCAGCAGCTTCCTCATATTTCTCCAAAAATGTATAAGCCTCTGCACGACAAAGCAATGTTTCATTTGTTGTAAATGGAACAAATACAATATGCGCAAAACCTGTGCCGGATGTTTTGTCTGTATACTCCCAGAATTCATCCAACTTCGGGAAGCGTACAGTCTGATTCGAACCATAAAGTTTTCTACCCAGAATCAAGAAACTGCTGGAACCTGAAGAACCCCATGGACCTTTGGCCCAATAAGTCTCATAAGTGGTTATTTCCCGCCCATGATTGTAACGTGGCCCACTTCCGGAACCGATTCGCCCAGCAGCTGAATATGCCGGAATAATTAAAAGGTTGCAGTTTTCACTTGCCTGCACGTAGGCATTTGTCACGTCACCTGCTCCAAGTGGAATGTAATTGGTCATTTGACGCAATGCCCTATCCGGATTGCTTCCTAATACTTGTGTTGCATATTCAACTACCTTTTGGTAGTTAGACTTATCCGGTTTTATATAGAATAAGTTAAAACGGGTTGCAAAAGCATAGGCAGCCTTTTTGTTAAAATGATATTTGGGAACAGTGTAAACATCATCACTGATATATGGCAAAGCCGCTTCTATATCCGCATTGATTTTCTCGTAAAGTTGCGCCATGGTTCCTCTTTCATACTTCACAATTACTTGAGTTTCCGGCTTTTCAGAATAGGGGATTCCCATATCCTTATCTGCCGTTTCCGGGTTATAAGGTAAACAGAAGACATTTGCTAATACAAAATGGGCGTAAGCACGGCACATCAAAGCTTCCGCCTTTTGAGGAGCCAAACTGGCGGGATCACCCAAATCATATATTGCTTGTATAGCTTGATTGGCAGCTGCTATGGCTCTATAATGAGTTTGCCACATGTAACGTGGATCATCATTACTATCACTCGTAATATCTGACCACAAATAGATTTCCTCTTGATCCTTATAGTTGACTGCGTACTGAGGTCCGTGATCCACTACATTGTCACTGCTATATTCCATCATGAGGACAGGGGTCTTGTCTGGGTAAGCAGATACAAGTATAGATGTTACTTTTGCTTCCGTGTCAATCTCAGCACGGTTATCCGGCATCGTATTGAGGAAGTCATCGCAGGAACCCAGCAAGAGTGCAGTTCCTATAAGCGCGCTAAATATATATATATGTTTCATGTTTTTTCTCTTTTTAATGGTTAAATTCCTAATCTCAAGGTTAGCGTAAACTGACGTGGTACGGGGACTGCTACACCACCTGTATTGAAGAATTCAGGGTCTTGTCCGTTCAACTTCTTATCAGCATAAATCAAGAATAAGTTGGTAGCTTGTAGCTTAAGTGATAAGTTGTTGAATTTTAATGGTGCAATCCAGGATTTTGGGAAATCATATGATAATGAGATTTCTTTCATACGGATGAAGTCACCTTTAGCCACACGTGCAGTAGAGCGGTTATAAGCATTATAAGCATAACTCAAATGGCTATATTCCTGATTCAAACGACGGTCCGCAATAACAGGAATATTAGTTGTATTCTCATCGCCCGACTGTGTCCAACGGTTCTTGAATTCTTTGGGCATGGCTGCCAAATCAGAATACCAGTTTTTGAAAACCGGGTCCAAGCGAATAACATTACCGAATGAATAGGTCATAAAGACATTCAACTTAAAACCTTTATAGCTAAAGGTATTTCCAAAACTACCTGTAATAGTCGGATCTGTAGGTCCTTCGTATACTAAATAGTCTTTTACGCGCGATTGGAAATTAAGATCTGTCACGGTGCGTTTTCCACTTTCATTAATAAAGGTAGGAAGTCCTTCCTCATTCAACCCTTGGAAATCAATAGAGAACAAAGAACGCACAGGATAACCCTTCATTGTAAAACCAGAGCCAATCACCATATCCAGAATGCGGGTATTGGTTTCCAAATCAGTTACTTCATTTTTAGCTTGCGAGAAGATAAAGTCCGTATTCCATTTAAAATCCTTAGTTACAATATTACGTGTAGACAATGTAAACTCTATGCCATGCGATTTCATACTTGCTACATTAGCATACTTCATCACTTGTCCACCAATACCCATTGTATTAATAACACCAATCAAGTCATAATTATCACGTTTATACCAATCAGCTGCTAAATTGATGCGATTGTCCAGAAAACCGATCTCAGCACCGATATTGAGTTCGTGTTTCTTTTCATAAGTAAGTTCGCTATTCTCAAGGTCTTCAATCTCTAATCCCGACTCTTTCACTGAAGTAAATGGGCGCCAAGGATTAAAACTACTAATCACTACCCGAGAGTTGGTTACGTTTGCCGGACCGCGGTCTGCGGTCAGTGAATAAGATGCCTTTAAAGTCAGGTTTGATAATGTCGGTCGCAAATCTTCAAAGAATGCTTCTTCATGTACATTCCAGGCACCGGACACATTCCAAGTAGGCAACCAACGAGAAGAACGACTCTTACCTAACTTATTGGAACCCTCATAGCGGATAGTACCATTAACGGTGTATCGTCCTTTATATGAATAAGTACCTGTTGCGAAGAATGCCACCTCACGTGAACGGCTTTCTTCTACAGTATAATAATTTGTGTTCTCTTCATTGCCTTGCTTAAAGTACTGATAGTCATAAGAAGGGAGCATCCCCATCTCATACTGCATACCTACACCATTAAACCATGTTTTCGTGCGGTCCATGGAATTCACTTCCATACCGCCGAAAAGGTTGATTATATGATCTTCTGCAAATACATCGTTATAATTCAATGTTCCACGGAAATCCCAACTATTCATTCCATATTTTGTTTCACGATAAAATCCACCTACCGGTAATACACTGACGGGTAGAGAGTTCACCTTATCCGGATCGGTGTACAGCCAGGGATTAGCATCACGCATGGTAGCATCATCCATTGCACGAAAAGCCCAAGCCTGGTTAGAATAATCCTTAACATAGTGTGATTGTGTCGTTGTAGAATATTTATAAGCACCCAGAGCAGAAGCTTCTAAATTTTTGAGTATCTTCCATTTTAACTCTCCCTGGAACTTCATATCAACTACATTTAAGTCCATGTAGTTGTTTTCAAGCTCATGCAAAATGTTGAACGGAGCATAATTGCGGACATAGGTTTCATTAGCATCCAATGTGCGTGAAGTATTTAATGCATACGAGTATGGATTAATATCAAAATCGCGTGATACTTCTCCGGTTACATAATTAGGTGTTGAACCTAAAGTTCCGGGAGCTTTTTGTTTACGATACGAAGCATTTCCTATCAGGTTCAATGATAAATTGCTGTAGATATTATATAAGGCATTTACATTGGCTGTATAGCGTTGAACCGAGCTTTGTTTGGTCCATCCCGGATCGTTCATGACACTAAGTGATGTGTAATAAGAGGCTTTTTCCGTACCGCTTGACATGCTGATTGCATGGTTTTGTGAAACAGAACTATTGAACAGATAATCAAACCAGTCTGTATTTCGGTACTCGGCTTGTTGTAAATAGGTATTAATTGCCTTGGTTGTATTTGGCAGACCAAATCCACCATTTGGAGTATAGTCATTAATCAGATGATACATTTTGCCATAAACGCCACTGTCAGATGCACGATAAACATTCGAAAAGTTTAAGTAACCGGCGTTTGCCATCTCCTTGAATACCCCCATCTGTTCTTGTGAATTCATTATATTGAAATTGGTATAGCTGGGCTTCATTCGCATCGTAAATTCACCGGTATAACTAATTTTGTTGGAACCGGCCTTACCCTTCTTTGTTGTCACAACGATTACACCAGCCATTGCGCGTGCACCATAGATAGAAGTGGCCGATCCATCTTTCAAAATCTGGAAGCTTTCAATATCATCTGCATTCAATCCTGAAATGGCTGAGCTAATCAGCGTAACTGCATCACCGGATGACAAATCATCAGCACTAACCTCGGTAACATCTTCCATAATAACCCCATCTACTACCCACAGCGGCTTAGAACTACCATAAATAGAAGTAGCTCCACGTACGCGGATTTTAGGAGCTGTACCAAATGTACCAGAGACATTCTGAACGGATACACCAGCAGCACGACCTTCCAGTGCACGACTTATTTCAGGCAGGCCGTCTAACTTTACGTCATCGGCAGATAATTTTGATGTAGCACCTGTAAAGAGACGTTTGTCCATGCGTTGCATACCAGTAACCACAACCTCCTGAAGCATTTCGCTGTCGACTTTCATCGTAACTTTTAAGCGTGGCTTGATACTTACTTCTTCTGTTTTCATACCAATGTAAGAAATTTGCAATGTCTTCGCAGAACTTGGCGTGCGTTATATATTTGGCAAACAGTACTTTATGCGTGTACTTAGAACTTCTATTTTAGTAAGAACAATTTGTAATACATTGATTTATAAGCATCTAAAAAACAATAAAATGCATTAGCACTTACCACAAATATACTGTATTGATCATTTAAACATTTTATTATCAGTGTATTATTTATCTATGGATAGCATTGATGAGCTATAAAACAAGTACTATGCGTTTAATTCAACTGAAAATGTAATTAATGATGATTTTTTCAACTGAAACTCCGCAAACTTGCCATATTAATAATGGATGCATGTTTCTGTTCGGAACATTTACTTCAGAAATGATTTGTATAGCTAAATATGACGTTAATATATCTATGTGCGCAAATTTTTGATGATAATATAGATAAAAGCGATAAATAGACTATTATTTCTATACTTATTTATCGACCTGTAGCTGTTCAATAAAAATTCTTCTTTATGCTCATTGTGTAATATCCCTAATGAGAAAAGTGAAAAAGAAAAATAGAACAAAGTTGTCGGAACCATACTATAACGATCAGATACATTTATATAACTCGCTATGCAAACAAGAGCTTAACTAACATTCCTCCCCTTAGGCAGTGTATTGTATAGCTTTCTCAAAGTCACATGATGGTCATTTGTTTATTTATTCTATTTGCAATAGAGAAAAATACAATTTATCACTATTGAAAATGGAAATAAAATCATATCTATTTCTATTCTTAATAGAAAACACTATATTTGTACTATAAAATACCATCGAGTTTATGAAACAACTTTTAAAGGATATCATAATTGACCAAAAGTCTTTTTTGCCAAGCAAGAAAACTATAATTCGTAGTTTTTCTGAAAAATATCTGAATAATGAAGAAATTATTATTATTTCAGGGGTTCGTCGTTGTGGTAAATCTGTGTTGCTACAACAAATACGTGACAGGCTTCCCCAAAAAGATTATTTTTTCAATTTTGATGATGACCGTTTGGGTAACTTTACCATAGAGAACTTTCAGCAATTGTATGAAGTGTTCATTGAACTATATGGAGAACAAAATTATTTCTATTTTGATGAAATACAGAATATTGCAGGATGGGAGCATTTTGCCAAGCGACTGTATAATTCAGGAAAAAAGGTTTTTATAACAGGTTCCAATGCTCGTATGCTAAGTAAGGAGCTGGGAACCTACCTGACCGGATGCTATATTGCGATCGAACTCTATCCTTTTTCATTTTCTGAATTCTTAAATTTCCGTGAACAGCAACATTTGTTGGGAGATATATCCGGCACAATTGCGCGTGGAGAAATACAATCGGCTTTTAACGATTATTTAAAACAGGGTGGATTTCCTATTTATTTGAAGTCTGAAGATGGCATTGTTCTGAAAACACTGTATGATAACATTCTGTATAAGGATGTTATGGTTCGCAACCAAATTGTAAATGAACGTGAAGTAAAAGAGTTGGTCTATTATACAGTCAGCAATATAGGGAAACCGTTAACTTATACTTCATTGGCAAAAGTGATTGGAGTGAAAAATCCCACGACAGTAAAGAATTATTTGGAGTATATTGAGAATACATATTTACTCTTCTCTTTATCGAAAATCGATTGTTCCGTCAAAGCCCAGCTCCGTAACCCCAAAAAAGTTTATGCAATAGATAATGCCTTAGTTTCTCGCTTGGGCTTCCATTTTTCTGGTGAAGAAGGGCGCTTGTTGGAAAATATGGTTTACATAGAATTACGTCGCCGAGGCGGAGAAATTTTTTATCATAATTCAGGAAATACCGAGTGTGATTTTGTGGTTCGTGATGGTTTTCGTGTTGTGCAGGCAATTCAGGTTTGTTACTTATTGGGCAGTTCCGACACCCGTGAGAGGGAAATCTGCGGCATTCGGGATGCTATGGATACATACCATCTTTTGGAAGGAACAATAGTCACAAATACCCATGAAGAAGAGGTGAAGTACGGAGATAAGATAATACATATTCTGCCGGCATGGAAATGGTTACATTTTTAATATAGGACGTATCTCTTTGTGTAAGAGAGGTTGAATTCTGGTTATAACAGTCGATAATATTTACACAAGGTTATGATATGCAAACTTAGTAAATACGGTAAAAGTTTCAATTACAATTGATGTTTTTATCGTATTTAGCTTTCTGATATCCTCTGATTTTGATCACTTTTCTATTGTTCATCCTCCGATTTTGTATGATTTACTCCCAAAGCATCCTCCGAATATGTTTTTATGTTGTCTTTGTATTTAGATTGAAAGCCTTCTCTAAAGTTAGCAAAGTATGTTATAATGAGATGAACTAAAGAATAACCAGTATGATACAAAAAAATATTAGCAAAATAGCAGAAATGGAAAGACAGTGAGTACCATACCGCTTATCCCCCGAGGGGCACGACAAGTGGGAAAAACAAAAAGGGCACCCGTAAAAAAGCGCCCTCTTGCTAACTGTATTTCTATTAGATATGCGAATATCTATTAGTGATTTATCCTTTAATTTATTCAGGTAATTCCAATGTTTCTGTAAAGCCACTGTATAAAATTCCATATCCTCCTTCTACAACAACAGCTCCACGCATTGCAAATAGCAACTTATTACCTTGACGTTGCATGTCAGTAGGAGTGAAATACACCATCCCATAAGTAGCATGTTTATATCCGGTAGCTTGTAAGTCCCAATTCATCAGAGTTTGGCCGTCTTCACTCAATGTAAATACCATGGGATAACCTTCTGTTATACAATCCGGCAACTTGTATATATTACCTTCTTTAGCTTTCAATATAGGCTGTTCCCATGACTGACCGAAAAGCTCTGAAGTATATATTCCGGTTCCGTAATCCTCCCATGTTAACTTTCTCTGAGCGGTCACTGTTATCTTTCCGGACTTGGAGGGTGACAATGCATTCTTGTCATCTATGGTCAGTGTAATTTCATATTTGCCGGTAGCGCTCAAGTCATCTATAGATCCAAAAGCTAATTCCACGTACCCCACTGCTTCGCCTTTTGCAAAAGCTATATTGGAACTTTTCAAGGTGAACACACCTTCTTCTACCGTAGCTTCATCCATGCTAATGCCGACTGAAGCCTCTACAACTGTATTTCCACGATATACGGGAACCCGGATGACGCCATTGTTTTCAGCATCCACTTCCACATTCATTTGAGTAGATGCAAAAGCTGCCTCAACTCCGTTTACGCCATATTTCTTACCTTCCGCATCTGTATCGCAGGAGGTAAAAGCTGCTAAACAGAACAATATAGCAGCATATTTCTTTATTGTATATAGTTTCATATTTTCCTTCATTATGTAGGTTTATAAATTATTGAACTATAGGATTCTGATCCGCAGAGGTAATATTTTCATTACCGTCAATTTCAGATTGCGGCAGAGGAAGGATAAATAATGGAGAAGCGGCATTAGTGTTCTTTGTCGTTACCTTCTCTGTATGGTTAGAACCTTCATAATTACGATTATATCCCAAACCTAAACGTTGCATATCGAAGATACGCCCCACTTCACCCCAAAGTTCAACACGACGTTGGAATAAAATTTCATCCATTAATGTTTCCAAAGGAGCATTAGTGTCAGAGTTATAAGTATTGGCATCTGTACGGGCAGCCAAACGTTCTTCAAACTTACTGTCTCTTGCGTTTCCTAAAGCTTTTATTGTGGTACGGGCAGTACTATATTCTTTCTGATGACATTCGGCTTCAGCCTTGATTAATATCATCTCTTCTGCTCTCATAAGCAAGTAATCGCCTGTACGGGTCGTGTAATCTGCCATCTTAAATTTAATTTGACAGTAGCTCGTATAAGATGAAGCTGCCTTCTCTTCATCAGAAGGAATGGCTCCACGGAACCACGCTGCTTTACGCTCATCTGTGTCAGAAATCAGTTTATACAACCCAGTGCTTATACATTGGCGTGCTTTAGAAGCATACATACCCGGTGCGTCAGCATCCATATGCGAGAAGAAGCTTGCAAAACCGCTGGACTGATCGGCTATAATTTCCATTCCCCACAAAACATCTGCTGTTTTTACACTATTGTTCCCGCCCAATTCGGCTATAGTAGCAACTTTCAATGAAGGTTTCTTCAAGGCTTCGGCAGCTGCCGAAGCAGCACCTGCATAGTCATGCTGAGTAAGACAAATACGGGCTTTAATTCCATTAGCCACATAGTAATCTATATGAGATACATGTGACTGCACTTTATTACCGATACTTCCTAACAGATCAATAGCTTTTTCTATATCAGAATTGATTTGAGTATAAACTCCCTGAACGGTTCCACGAGGACTTCCTTCCGAACCGGCAACCGTTGCTCCTGTATATAAAGGTACACCGGGCGCATCCTCATGTCCCTTATATGTTTGTTGGTACAATTGTATCAGATAGTAATACGCAAAAGCACGCATTGCATAGGCCTGTCCTACAACGCTGTTCTTAAGTTCCGGATCACCTCCCATTGTGTTTTCTGAGGCAATGATATAATTTACGTTACTAACGATAGTATAATAGAAGTTCCAAATAGAATAAGGACGTCCTGCTTTATTTGAGTAATCGCCATGAACATTCAAACGATAATCTTCATAAAACCAGCCTTGTCCCTGCTCTTTCATTAAATGATCTTCAGCCATCAGATCTCCAAGCAGCTGGATAGCTGTCTGTCCACAATTTTCCGAGCCCCAGTTTGAACTCCATCCTGCTACATATAACATACGGTATATACCATTTATAGCAGTTTCCGCGCTACTTGCATCTGCAAATATCGTAGAACCTGATACCTTGTCAGTCGGTTCCGTATTCAATTCATCGGCGCATGAGCTGAATGCAAGAAGGCCGATTAAAGAAAATATATATAATACTTTTTTCATCTTTTATATTATTTAATCAGGTTTAGAAAGTAATGTCAATTCCGAATGAAATTGTTCTGACAGGTACGTAACCAAAATTCGTTCCACCAGTGAAATTATATTGAGGGTCCATACCTTTCAGTCGATTGAACAGCACGACATTGTCTGCTGTTGCAGTCAGGCGTGCAGAGTCGAATCCGATAGATTTCATCCACTTTGAAGGCAAGGAATATCCTAAAGCTATATTTTTAATAGCAAAATAGGAAGCGTCAATCAAACTGTTATCAGTAATAATGTAACTCTTTCCGATTTCAATACGCGGGAGGTCTGTGATATCACCCGGATTTCTCCATGCACGTTCCAGCATTTTACTCTTTGCCTGTCCTACATAATTGCCATATAATAAGTTATTATAAATACCATCCAATACTTTGCCGCCAATAGAATATGTGCAAAGGATACTCAAATCAAATCCTTTATATTTGAATGTATTATTGATAGAACCATATAAATCAGGAATACGGCTGCCCTGAATTTCTTTGCATGCGGTAGCCTTGGCCATATCGTTAGTTATATACTTTTTGCCTTTCACTCCGTTTTCATCGGTATCCCATGCCCAATATAATTGTTCTCCGGTTGCGGGGTCAACGCCGGCGGCTGTTGCAGTATAGAATGAGTATAAAGTTTCACCTTCGCGAATGATATAAGATCCGGAGATGATTTCCGGTTTATCCGCCAGCTGTAAAACTTTGTTTTTGATAGTAGAACCAAGGAGTGTTAAGTTCCAAGTAAACGGAGTATCCTTAAAGATATCAACTCCTAATGTAAGGTCAATACCTGTGTTACGCATACTACCGACGTTTTTGTTGTAGCCATCAAAACCGAGTGAAGATGCCATTGGAAATGACATTAACATGTCTGTAGTCTTACGTTGATACCACTCGATAGTAGCAGAAACACGATCAAACAATTTTGCTTCAATACCAATATTCAGATTGGCATTTTTTTCCCATTTCAGTTCTTTATTTTCCAAGGAGGTTACGGCCGCACCACTCATCGACGAGTTTGCATACCCCAAATCATAAAATGACTGCCAAGCATAAAAATTCTGTTTGGTACCACTCAATATGGCATCATTACCTTGTACACCGTAGCTAGCCTTTAATGACAGATTATTAATCCAAGTAATATCACTCATGAAAGATTCGTGAGAGATACGCCAGTTGCCACCAACCGACCAGAATTTACCCCAACGGTTATCCTTATAGAAACGAGAAGAACCATCCGTACGAAAGCTGGCAGAAAGGTAATACTTATCGGCAAAGTCATAATTCAAGCGTGATAACACAGATTGAACTGCATAATTGTTCTGATAAGAAGATGCTCCTGTAATGGTTGTAGCTGCATCCAGTTCATAAAGCCCGCCAAATGGGAATCCTGTCTTGGTTGCTGACAAATAATCATATCTGTATTTATAAAATTCATGTCCAACCAAAGCTTCAAAATGATGATTACCGAACTTTCTGTCGTATGTCAACAATTGATTAAAAGTGTAGCTGAATGTGCGTGCAGTAGCTTTCTGTATAGTACCTTTTACTGCTACAGAGTTACCGTTATACGGATTATAATAAGTTGCTCCGGCTGAATTGATTAAGTCAAAGCCATAATTAACGGAGAATTTCAATCCTTGCAGGAATGTGTTTTTCAAATCCCCCAATTCCGCATATACACGTCCACTCAGGTTGTCACTTTGAGTAGAATACATATCATCATATAAAGTAGCAATTGTGTTCCACTCTGAATTGGCACCAGCGGGTCTGTTCTTACCATAGTCAAAAACGGCATTTCCCAAATTGTCATAAATGGTAGCACCATTGGCATCTTTCTCAAAGACCGGGAAAATAGGAGCCATTAATTGTGCACTGTACCAAACATTGGATGAACCGGACGAATTTTCAACAGCTGTATTGCTCTCATTGCGAGAGTAGTTGGCGCTCATTCCGGCTTTCAACCAGTTTGTAACTTCAGAGTCTATATTCAGACGTCCATTATATCGGTTAAATTTTGTTGTCTTCAGCAGACCTTCTTCATCAAGGTAACCTAAAGAAAACATATATTTGGTCTTGTCGCTTCCACCACTGAATGAGGCAACATATTCTTGACGTAAAGGACTGCTTTTTAAAGCTTCATCCATCCAGTCTTCACTATATCTTAATTTGGCATCACTACGTACTTTTCCTGTCACAGGATCGATCAGTTCTGTAATACTATAGTTAAAAGGGTTGTACTGTTCATTCTGGCCCAACATAGCAGTGGATCCGCTTCTCATAGCCTCTAATGCGGCAGCACCCGCTAATTCCGGAGAAACTCCACCGTTGATAATCTGATTATTCTTATATGACTGGAAGATTGTTTC
>ERZ791753.1452-NODE-1452-length-15058-cov-3.808105_pt1 | contig 15058 bp, 10 predicted proteins | sample MGYA00509951_ERZ791753 | MGnify/ENA primary metagenome ERZ791753 (study PRJEB30046, sample SAMN00792026) | human gut metagenome | study: EMG produced TPA metagenomics assembly of the A metagenome-wide association study of gut microbiota in type 2... | reverse complement strand
AGAGATTAATTACATGACAATCAATAATATATAAATTTTTGTCATGTACTTAACCATGACAACACAGTTTTTCTGGCCTGTTCCTATGATTTTTGTGCTATTGTTCCCCGTATTGCCAATCCTTTCAATATAGTAGCTCCGCTACATGCTTCTTTCAGATGATTTTCTGTGTCGGACAGGCCACTTCCTTCATGGGTATAAAAAGGAATTACTATTTGTCCCTTCTCATTCGGCTTTTCCAGAGATTTTTTCGTAAGTTTGTACCTGATAAACTTAATCGAATATGAGCAAATCGGGAACAATCATCATTGTAGACGACAACAAAGGAGTACTGACTGCCGTAGAGATCTTGCTGAAAAGTTATTTTTCAAAGGTCGTCACACTTTCTTCACCTGTCACCCTCATCACTGTGATGCAGGAAGAAATGCCGGAAGTGATATTGTTGGATATGAATTTCACTTCGGGAATCAATACCGGTAATGAAGGTTTGTTCTGGTTGCACGAGATAAAGAAAGTACGTCCGGAACTTCCCATCGTACTCTTTACTGCATACGCCGACATTGAACTCGCTATCCGGGGAATCAAGGAAGGAGCGACGGATTTCATCGTGAAACCCTGGAACAACCAAAAACTGGTAGAGACTTTACAAACCGCCGCACAGTCTGTGAGAAACGAAAAAAAAGGAGGAGTAAGAAAGGAATCCGCCGGTGTCCAGCCGATATATTGGGGAGAAAGTAAAGCCATGCAACAACTCCGAATGTTGATTGAGAAGGTTGCCGTTACAGATGCCAACATCCTGATTACAGGTGAAAACGGAACAGGGAAAGAAATTCTGGCACGAGAAATCCATGCGCTTTCCAATCGACGACAAAAGGAAATGATTGCCGTAGATATGGGAGCTATCACTGAGTCACTATTCGAAAGTGAACTTTTCGGCCATGTGAAAGGTTCTTTCACAGATGCGCATACCGACCGGACAGGTAAGTTCGAAGCCGCAGATAAAAGTACGTTATTCCTTGACGAGATAGGAAACTTGCCCTATCATCTGCAAGCCAAACTGCTGACTGCCATTCAACGAAGAAGCATCGTGCGAGTGGGAAGCAATAGCCCGATGCCGATCGACATCCGCCTGATTTGTGCCACCAACCGTAATTTGCAAGAAATGGTAGATAACGGAGAATTCCGGGAAGATTTACTCTATCGTATCAATACGATCCATATAGAGATACCTTCGCTCCGGGAACGGAAAGAAGATATTATTCCTCTTGCCGAAAGGTTCATGATCCGCTTCTGCAAGCAATACGACAAAGAGCCGATAAAATTCAGTTCTGCGGCAAAAGAAAAACTGTCAATACATCCTTGGTACGGAAATATCCGTGAGCTGGAGCACGTTATTGAGAAAGTTGTCATCATTAACGATGAGCCGCTGATTCCTGCTGAGATCCTTCAATTATCTTCCCGGAAAATAGAATCTCCGGAAAGAAACATTTCCACTTTAGAAGATATGGAGAAACAAATGATACGGAAAGCATTGGAGGCTTGTGCCGGAAATTTGTCGGCAGTAGCCACCCAGTTAGGAATTACCCGGCAGACACTTTATAACAAGATGAAAAAATTCGGATTATGAACCGGTATCTTCAATATATAACACGGCAGTACTGGTTCAGAGTCGTATTGACAGTACTCGTTTGTACAGTCACCGTCCGTTTCGGTATCCTTCAATCTTATACATGGTTTGGAGTCTGTATTTGCCTTTTAATCCTATGTATATTATGGCAAATCCGACTTTACCGTACCCACGTCAAACAGGTACTTTTTATGATTGATGCATTGGAAAATAATGATAATTCCTTTCACTTCCCTGAAGAATACGGTACTCCGGAAAGCAGGCAGATCAATCAGGCACTCAACCGGGTGGGACACATTTTATACAATGTAAAAGCAGAAACAGCCCAACAAGAGAAGTATTACGAATTGATACTCGACTTCGTGAGTACGGGATTATTAGTGCTCAATGACAATGGAGCTGTATATCAGAAGAATAAAGAAGCACTCCGACTTCTGGGACTCAACATATTCACACATATCCGCCAGTTAAGTAAAGTAGACGCTACACTCATGGAAAAAATGGAAAACTGCCGCCCGGGGGATAAACTACAAGTCATGTTTCATAACGAACGGGGAACAGTCAATCTATCCATACGTGTTTCGGAAATTAATGTTCATAAAGAGCATTTGCGTATCCTGGCTCTGAATGATATCAACATCGAACTGGATGAAAAAGAGATCGATTCATGGATTCGGTTAACTCGTGTACTCACCCATGAAATTATGAACTCCGTCACTCCTATCACCTCGTTAAGTGATACACTTTTGTCCATGGTGAAAGATAAAGACGAAGAAATCAGCCATGGCTTGCAGACTATCAGTACCACCGGCAAAGGCTTGCTTTCTTTTGTCGAATCTTACCGAAAATTCACACGTATCCCGACTCCGGAGCCTTCTTTGTTTTATTTGAAAGCATTCATCGAACGAATGGTCGAACTGACCCGGCACCAGAATCCATGTAATCATATTACTTTCCATACAGAGGTGACTCCCGCCGACCTGATCCTCCATGCAGACGAGAATCTCATTTCACAAGTTGTTATCAATCTTCTGAAAAACGCAGTGCAGGCAATCGGCAATCAGCCCGGCGGACGCATTGCGATACAGGCTCATTGCAACGACGCGGAAGAAGTACTGATTGAGATAAAAAACAATGGCCCTGCTATCCCTCCTGAAATTGTGGAACATATATTCATCCCTTTCTTTACGACCAAAGAAAGAGGAAGTGGAATCGGACTAAGCATCTCCCGCCAGATTATGAGGCTTTCGGGTGGTAGCCTAACATTGATTCCGGATGATAAAGAGACTAAGTTCATATTAAAATTCAAATAACAGAGTAGCCTATGATACCCGTACTTATCAATAATCCGTTATTCCGGGGGATAACTCCGGAAAAACTATCCGCTAATCTGGAAGAAATAAGTTTCCACACCCGTTCTTATAAGAAAGGGGAAATTCTGGCACGGCAGGGGGATGTATGCAACCGCCTCGTCATTCTGACCAAAGGCAGTGTTCGCGGAGAAATGATAGACTATTCCGGAAGATTAATAAAGGTAGAAGATATTGCCGCCCCCAGAGCGATTGCCCCGCTTTTTCTGTTTGGCGAAGAAAATCGTTATCCGGTGGAGGTGACAGCCAACGAGCCGACAGAGGTTATAGAAATTCCTAAAACAAGTGTTCTGGAATTGTTCCGCAAGAACGAGCAGTTTCTCGAAAATTATATGAACCTTTCTGCCAACTACGCACGGACTTTATCCGACAAGCTCTTTTTCATGTCTTTCAAGACTATCAGGCAGAAGATTGCTTCTTATTTACTTCGCCTATATAAGCAGCAACAACAGTTACATATCACCCTCGACCGATCGCAACAGGAATTAAGTGATTATTTCGGAGTATCCCGTCCTTCGTTGGCACGCGAATTGGCACACATGCAGGAAGACGGATTACTCACTGCCGACCGGAAACAGATCACTATCCTTCAAAAAGAAGAGCTTGTCCGGCTTATCCAATAGAGTTTGCCGGTATCCACAAAAAAATATTCATTGTTGTAACATTAGTTACAGAACTGCCCGCAACCTTTGCGCTACATTTGCGTTCATTAATCAAGAAGACTAATTAAAACGTAAATGTTATGAGTATGTTCTGTTATCAATGTCAAGAAACCGCAATGGGTACAGGTTGTACCTTAAAAGGAGTATGCGGTAAAACATCCGAAGTGGCTAACCTGCAAGACCTGTTACTCTTTGTAATACGTGGAATTGCCGTGTACAACGAACACCTGCGTAGAGAAAGACATTCCTCCGAAGAAGCGGACAAATTTATCTATGATTCTCTCTTTATCACTATTACCAATGCTAACTTTGACAAAGCAGCCATTATTGGGAAAATAAAGGAAGGACTACGCTTGAAAAAAGAACTGGGCGGTAAGGTTTCTATCAAAGACGCTCCCGACGAATGTCTTTGGAACGGCAATGAAGATGAATTTGAAGAAAAGGCTAAAACAGTGGGGGTGCTTCGCACACCAGACGAAGACATCCGTTCGTTAAAAGAACTGGTGCACTACGGACTGAAAGGAATGGCAGCCTATGTAGAGCACGCACATAACCTGGGTTACCAGTCACCGGAAATCTTCGCCTTCATGCAACATGCATTAGCTGAACTGACCCGCAATGATATAACTATGGAAGAATTGGTTCAACTTACACTGGAGACAGGTCAACATGGGGTGTCTGCCATGGCACAACTGGATACTGCCAATACAAGCAGTTACGGCAATCCCGAAATTACCGAAGTCAATATCGGTGTACGCAACAATCCGGGTATCCTTATCAGCGGGCATGACCTGAAAGACCTCGAAGAACTGCTGGAACAAACGGAAGGTACGGGAATAGACATCTATACTCACAGCGAAATGCTTCCGGCCCATTACTATCCCCAACTAAAGAAATACAAACATCTGGCAGGAAACTACGGGAATGCCTGGTGGAAACAAAAGGAGGAGTTTGAAAGCTTCAACGGGCCGATTCTGTTTACAAGCAACTGCATTGTTCCTCCACGTTCCAACGCCAGCTACAAGGATCGTATCTATGTCACCGGCGCTTGCGGACTGGAAGGAGCACATTATATCCCGGAACGTAAGGACGGAAAACCAAAAGATTTCTCTGCACTGATTGCCCACGCCAAGCAATGCCAGCCACCGGTAGCAATAGAAAACGGTACTCTTATCGGCGGGTTTGCCCATGCGCAAGTGACGGCTTTGGCAGACAAAGTAGTAGAAGCTGTAAAGAGCGGTGCGATTCGTAAGTTCTTTGTCATGGCAGGATGCGACGGACGTATGAAGAGTCGTGAATATTACACAGAGTTTGCCCGAAAACTTCCGAACGATACGGTTATCCTGACAGCCGGATGTGCAAAATACAGATACAACAAGTTGTCTTTAGGTGATATCAACGGTATTCCCCGTGTACTGGATGCAGGACAGTGTAACGACAGTTATTCACTAGCCGTCATTGCCCTGAAACTGAAAGAAATCTTCGGTTTGGATGATGTAAACAAGTTGCCTATTGTATATAACATTGCTTGGTATGAACAGAAAGCCGTTATCGTATTGCTGGCCTTATTAGCTTTGGGAGTGAAAAACATTCATCTGGGTCCTACCCTCCCCGCTTTCCTTTCTCCGAACGTAAAAAATGTGTTGATAGACCAATTCGGAATCGGTGGTATCAGTTCGGTAGATGAAGATATTATGAAATTTCTGTCATAACTAATAGAACCTGAATCTTACATAAAGGCGCGGACAATGCAATGTTTTTGTATCGTCCGCGCCTGAAATTTATAGTAGAATCAACTTATTCTTTCCGGTCAGTCATTTCTCGGCAAAATCAAATTAAGGAGTACGCCTACCAAAGCTGCCAGTCCGATACCGGATAAAGAAAATTCCCCCCAGGTAAAAACAGCTCCACCGATACCGACAGTCAATGTTAAAGATACGATGATAATATTCCTTGTACGACTCAAGTCAATACAATTATTTACCAGATTGGCTATACCCGCACAAGCTATTGTACCGAAGAGCAAAAGCATAATTCCACCCAACACTGCACTCGGAATTGATTTCAACAATGCACTGATCTTACCTATAACAGAAAATAAGATAGCAGAAAACGCGGCAATCCGGATTACCTGCGGATTAGTGATCTTCGTCAGAGACATGGCACCCGTTACTTCGGAATAAGTAGTTACAGGAGGGCCGCCTACCAGTCCGGCAAAAAAACAAGCCAGACCGTCTCCCAATAAAGTACGATGCAGACCGGGGTCTTTCACAAAATCTTTTCCGGCAACAGTGTTGACCACATATACATCACCAATATGCTCTATCACCGGAGCAATCGCTACCGGAATCATAAACAGCACCGGTTCCCACGAAAACTTAGGGAAAACAAATTGAGGCAAACCAATCCATGCCGCATCTCTGACACCGGATAAATCTAAATCATAGAAAAGCCATGCGGCCAGATAACCTACTATAATCCCACAAAAGATAGGTATCAGTTTTAAAAGTCCTTTCGCTTTCATCGAAACAATAACCGCAGTAACCAACGACAACAAGGCCAGTACCCAGTTTTCTTTTGCCATATTCACACCGGTTCCCGCCAGAGACAGTCCAATCAGAATAATGACCGGACCTATGACAACCGGAGGAAACAATTTCTCAATTACCCTTATCCCCTGCCACTTGACAAGCGCACTCATTACAAAATAAACAAGCGCAACCCCTACCATGCCCGATAAAGTGCCGGGTAATCCGTAAAGTTCCGTCGCTTTTATGATAGGAGCAATAAAAGCAAAACTACTTCCCAAGAAAATAGGAACCTTCCCACGAGTGACAGCGTGAAAGATAAGAGTACCGATCCCGGCGGTAAATAAAGCAGTGGAAGGGTCGAGCCCGACCAATAACGGTACAAGAACCGTAGCTCCAAAGGCTACAAACAGGAATTGTACTCCCACTATCCCTTTCCTTAAAGGAGTAAGATTATTTGAATCCATAAGTATGATGTAGATTAATTGAGTGCAAAATTAATCTTTTTAGACAATTTAACTACCTTTTTTCACAAAAATACATCCAAAAAGCCCTTTAATTTGTTGTTAATAATGTGTAACTTCGCACGGTGAGAACGAATACGACAATTTTATAACTTAATAATATATTGCCTATGATATTTACAGCAGAAAACACCTTACTTATTGGTTCTATCTTACTTTTCGTCAGCATTGTTGTTGGAAAAACCGGATACCGCTTCGGAGTGCCCACTTTATTACTATTCCTTGTAGTAGGAATGCTATTCGGAAGTGACGGGCTCGGACTCCAGTTCCATGACGCCAAAGATGCACAATTCATTGGTATGGTTGCATTAAGCATCATCTTGTTTTCGGGAGGTATGGATACGAAGTTCAAAGAAATCAAACCCATTTTAGGACCAGGTATCGTGCTTTCTACCGTCGGAGTTTTACTCACTGCCCTTTTCACCGGATTGTTTATCTGGTGGCTATCCGGCATGAGTTGGACAAATATTTATCTGCCTATCACGACTTCATTGTTATTGGCAGCTACTATGTCGTCTACCGACTCGGCCTCCGTATTCGCTATCCTGCGTTCGCAGAAAATGAATCTGAAACATAATCTCCGTCCCATGTTGGAATTGGAAAGTGGTAGTAATGACCCTATGGCGTATATGCTGACCATTGTGCTGATACAGTTTATCCAATCGGCAGGTATGGGAGTCGGTGCTATTGTCGGTTCATTTGTCATTCAGTTTATGGTAGGTGCAGGTGCCGGATATGTACTCGGAAAGCTGGCTATCCGTATGCTGAACAAACTCAATATTGACAACCAGGCATTGTATCCGATATTATTGCTGGCTTTTGTATTCTTCACCTTTTCTATCACCGACTTGCTGAAAGGTAACGGCTACCTTGCCGTATACATCGCAGGTATCATGGTAGGAAACAATAAAATCATGCACCGCAAGGACATCTACACATTTATGGACGGATTGACCTGGCTGTTCCAAATCATCATGTTCCTTTGCCTCGGACTTCTCGTCAATCCGCACGAAATGCTGGAAGTAGCAGTAGTAGCCTTGTTGATCGGTGTCTTTATGATTCTCATCGGGCGTCCGTTAAGCGTGTTCCTCTGCCTGCTCCCTTTCCGGAAGATTACCATGAAATCACGGTTGTTCGTATCATGGGTAGGACTACGCGGTGCCGTACCTATCATCTTTGCCACCTATCCGGTAGTTGCAGGCGTGGAAGGTTCGAATATCATCTTTAATATCGTATTCTTCATTACCATTGTCTCGTTGGTTGTGCAGGGAACAACGATTTCTTTCGTTGCCCGCATGCTGAACCTCTCCAAACCACTGGAGAAAACAGGGAATGACTTTGGAGTGGAGCTCCCGGAAGAAATAGACTCCGACCTTAGCGACATGACCATTACCACGGAAATGCTGGAAGAAGCAGATACCTTGAAGGATATGAATCTTCCCAAAGGAACATTGGTTATGATAGTGAAACGCGGAGATGAGTTTTTAATTCCTAACGGAACACTGAAACTTCATGTAGGAGACAAGTTGCTCCTTATCTCCGAAAAATCAAAAGAGGAAGTGAACGAATCCGAATAAGGCGGGGAACGAAATATGTTCAAACATCCCCCGTTAATTAACCGTAAAACTTAATTGTAAAATTCGGTTTACATTAATGAAGTATTAATTTTGCGCAGTTTTAAACTAAATGTGCAAAAACGAATGGAACAAGAACATCAGTTCATCGACTATATTGAACAAAGCATTATCAAGAACTGGGATAAAGACTCTTTGACTGACTACAAAGGAATTACCCTCCAATATAAAGATGTGGCTCGTAAAATAGCTAAATTCCACATTGTTTTAGAAAGTGCCGGAATTCAGCCGGGAGACAAGATAGCAGTCTGCGGACGTAACAGTGCCCATTGGGCTGTCACTTTTCTAGCTACTATCACTTACGGAGCCGTAATTGTTCCTATTCTCCATGAATTTAAAGCGGATAATATCCATAATATTGTCAACCACTCCGAAGCCAAACTGCTTTTTGTCGGCGACCAGGCATGGGAAAACCTGAATGAAGACGCCATGCCCCTGTTGGAAGGAATCGCGTCACTCACCGATTTCTCATCATTGGTATCACGCAATGAAAAACTGACGTATGCTTTCGAACACCGGAATGCGATATACGGTCAACGTTACCCGAAGAATTTCCGCCCGGAGCATATCTGTTACCGGAAAGACAGGCCCGAGGAACTGGCTATTATCAACTATACTTCAGGAACCACAGGCTATTCAAAAGGTGTCATGCTCCCCTATCGCAGTATCTGGTCGAATGTGGCCTATTGTTTTGAAATGCTTCCCGTCAAACCGGGCGACCATATCGTTTCCATGCTTCCTATGGGACACGTTTTCGGTATGGTATACGATTTCTTATATGGCTTCTCCGCAGGTGCGCATATCTATTTCCTGACACGTATGCCGTCTCCGAAAATCATCTCACAATCTTTCTCGGAGATTAAGCCCAGAGTTATCTCTTGCGTACCTTTGATTGTAGAAAAGATTATCAAGAAAGATATCCTCCCTAAAGTGGATAGCAAAATCGGAAAGTTATTGCTCAAAGTACCTATCGTCAATGACAAAATCAAATCGTTGGCCCGCCAGGCAGCTATGGAAATCTTTGGAGGTAATTTCGACGAAATCATTATCGGCGGCGCTCCTTTCAATGCCGAAGTAGAAGCTTTTCTCAAAAAGATAGGTTTCCCCTACACCATTGCTTACGGCATGACAGAATGTGGTCCGATTATCTGCTCCAGCCGTTGGGATACATTGAAACTTGCTTCCTGCGGAAAGGCCACCACCCGAATGGAAGTCCGCATTGATTCCCCGGATCCTAAAACTCATGCCGGAGAGATTGTTTGCAGGGGAGCGAATATGATGCTCGGATATTATAAGAATCCGGAAGCTACCGCACAAATCATTGATGTAAACGGGTGGTTGCATACAGGAGATCTGGGTGTTATGGATGAAGAAGGTTATGTAACTGTTCGCGGACGTAGCAAGAATATGCTTCTCACTTCCAGCGGACAGAATATCTATCCGGAAGAGATAGAAAGCAAACTGAATAATATGCCGTATGTGGCGGAATCATTAATCGTATTGCAACACGACAAACTGGTGGCGCTTATCTATCCGGATTTTGACGATGCATTTGCTCACGGATTGCAGCAAAACGATATCCAGAAAGCTATGGAAGTCAACCGTGTCGAACTGAATCAACAATTGCCTAACTACTGCCAGATCAGCAAGATTAAAATTCATTTCGAGGAATTTGAAAAGACAGCGAAGAAATCAATCAAACGTTTCATGTATCAGGAAGCAAAAGGATAAGATTTTTTTCGTATACAAAAGACAAGATAAATAAAAACGGTGAACAAACCCCTGTGCTTGTTCACCGTTTTTTCTAACCTAACCAACTTTATTTCCTTAATCTATCATCTTTCAACAATCTTTTAACTTAAAACCAAACCTATCCCTAACACAATAAACCTCTATTAAATCTTAACCTATTTTTTCTTAAAGTTGTATGAACGAAATAGCCTGTCCTCCTCCGGCAGCCATACGTACAGTCAGCGTATTTTCAGCTGTGACAGTTTGTTCCGTAATCTGATAATCTGCCGGATTCGTTTTCCAGTCTGCCTTCTCACCGTCGGCATAGATAACAGCTTTATATTGTTTGCCCGGTTTCAGGAAGTCCAGTTTTATTTCCAGTGTACGGGGAGCCTCATTGGTAGCTGCTCCGAAGAAATAATTATTTTTCGCTTTACGTACAACAGCTACAAACTCTCCCGGTTCTCCTGCCAATGCCTTGGATTCGTCACAATCCGGGTCGAAATCGCGGAAGAACCGGAAAGCAGGATGTCCTTCATAATGCTCAATCATATCAGAAGCCATTTGCAAGGGAGAATATAGAATCACCCAATTGGCAATCTGCTTCGCCAATGTTGTGTTGACACGGCTGTTCCCCTTATCTTGGTCATTCCATTTCCGACGACGGGGAGAGTCTTTGGTTTGCTGGAACAAAATATCAAAAGTTCCCGGAGTGTAGTCCATTGGACCGGACAGCAAGCGGGTAAACGGCAACATTACATGATGAGACGGCGGATTTCCTTCACTCCATGCATTCCATTCCATACCTCTGGCTCCTTCGCGCGTCATCATGTTAGGCCATGTACGGCGGATACCGGTATCCTTAATCGGTTCGTGTGCATCCAATGTCATTCTATGCTCCGCAGCTGTTTCCACTACCTTCTGATAATGGTTGACTCCATATTGTCCATGATGTGAAAGCCCGTTCGGGAAAGCTCCTGCATAACCTGTTTTCAGGATGTGGATGCTGTGGTCGGTATACCATTGCATTGCATGATCCATTTGCCGTTCATAGTTCGGGATATTTCCTCCTGTTTCATGGTGTCCAATGATTTCGATTCCTTTTTCCTTGGCATAACGTACTATTTCATCTATGTCAAAGTCAGCGTAAGGTTTCGTAAAATCAAAATTTTGCATACCGCCCCAACTTTCCCAACCTTCATTCCAGCCTTCAAACAATACCGCTTCTATATTATTGGCAGCAGCGAAGTCGATATATTTTTTGGCATTGACAGTGGTAGCACCGTGGCGTTCATCCATTTTCCAAGTCTCTACACCCAGATGCATCCCCCACCATACACCGATATATTTCAAAGGACGAATCCAATCAGTAGTTTCCAACACACAAGGGTCATTCAGGTTCAGGATCAGGGAAGAATTGATTAATCCGACAGCTTCCGGAGCAATCTGGATAGTACGCCAGGAAGTTGTAAAATGGTTGCTTTTGCGTACCTTGATACCGTCCGGCCAAGGAGTAAGTTCCGCCTTCAAAGTGTAATCTCCGATTTGTTTCAGCGTCATTTCGGAGAAATCATACAATGCCGCTTCATGGATACTTCCGTAAACACCATCCGCCGTCTTAAAGGTAAAAGGAGTATTGGCTGTCTCCACTTCGGAAATAGGCTGCTGCTTATAAAGCAATTCATAAGTTTCGGCACTCACAGGAATCGACCATGAGGTACCGTCCTGACGGAAGTGGAAAGTAGTCAGTTCATCAGTTATCATCAGAGAATCCACATTGGGAACATTATATTCATAACGGAACCCTACTCCGTCATTGAAAACCCGGAAACGAAGGGTCAACTGCACCTGATCCTCATTAATCAGATTGACAGCCATTTCATTATAATGGTTCCGGTTGGTTTTATTTTCTCCCCACGGCTGCGTCCATGTTTCATCTTTGCTGTCGAATGTGGTTTTCTCTATCCGGAAGCCTCCTCCCAGAATAACACCGTTTCCCTCCACAAAACCCATTTTTGAATTTTCTATCAGCAATGAATCATTTACCGACACATTATAAAACGGAGTACCATTCTCATCTACCGTCAACGTCATCTTGATGTGACCGTCCGGTGATTTTACTTCTGTTTTCGGACTGCTACACGCACAACATCCCAGCATACACAGAAAAGCTACAACTAAATGCTTTACTTTCATAGTACAATTATCTGTTTATATATAATACAATCCATAAAGAAGAAACACTTAATTGTATGCGACTTTTCTTTATAAAGAAAGTCCGAATCTGATTTGCTTTGCAGGCAAACCTCAGATTCGGACTTTTATTTTCATTAAAACACCGGATGTTATCTATCAAACATCGCTCATCCGGCAATTATTATTTATGCAGAAGAACATCAGTACCCGGAACAATCTTTCCCATTGACCACACACAACGTACATTCAACTCCTTATCGAGAATCACAATATCTGCATCCAACCCTTTAGCCAATGCACCTTTCCGGTCACTAACTCCAATCAAACGGGCGGGAGTCTCGGAAGCCATGCGCACTGCATCCTCCAAAGGAATATTTGCTTTTTTTACCATTGTACGCACCAACACATCCATTGTAGCCAAACTACCGGCCAGCGCGGAATGGTCTGCCATTTTACACACTCCATCTTCAATAATATAACGCGGGTCAATCGGTTCATGTCCTTCGTAAGCAGCGTAAGCCAGCGCATCAGTCACCAGACACGTATTCTCCACTCCTTTCAGTTTATAAACCAGTTTCAGAATAGTGGCAGGCAAATGAATGCCGTCCGCAATAACTTCCACCGTCATTCCGTCTGTCAGATATACACTCTCCACCGTCCCTTCATATTTATATTCACGGCGTTTGTGGAAACCCGGCATTGCATTGTAAAAATGAGCAGCATGTGAGAATCCCACCGCATACGCCGCTTTAATCTCATCATATTCGGCTTCTGTATGTGTAACTGCCGTCATTATTCCCTTTGAACGGGTATATTTGGCGAAATCATGCGCTCCACGTAATTCCGGGCTGATATCCCAACGCTTGATACAAGTAGTATGCTCCAATAACGGAATATATTCATTCTCATCAGGAGTTTTCAGAAAACCTTCATACTGGCTTCCTGCCATTTTCGGATTCAAATAAGGTCCCTCAATATGCAGACCGAGAATTGGAGAATCCGGTTCCTGCATCAATCCCTCACACACATCGACAGCCTGATAAAGTTTTTCAAACGATGTGGATGACAAAGTAGGAAACATACTGGTGGCGCCATGCTTCAAATGCGCGGTAGTTGCCATGCGGAATGCTTCTTCCGTAGCTTCGGTAAAATCATGTCCGCCGCCTCCGTGCGCGTGCATACTGACAAATCCCGGTACGATTGTCATTCCCCGGGCGTCAATAACCGTTGCACCGATAACTGCCAGGTCACTGTTGGTCACCTCTAATATTTTTCCGTCACAAATCAATACCGAACCGTCTTTCAGCCAGCCTTGCGGGGTAAGTATTCTACCGTTAATTATCTGAGTTAACATAGTCTTCTTTATTTATTAGATTTAAAACAGTTTATTGGTACCTTCCACTAATTGCCCCATTGCCCATACGGCTCTCACATTCAAGTCTCTGTCGAGGGCAATAATATCGGCATCCTTACCACGTTCAAGCGTTCCTTTGCGGTCAAGTACTCCCATTATGCGGGCAGGCGTTTCGGATACCATGCGTATCACATCCGCCAAAGGTATTTCTGCTTTCTGCACCATGGTACGAATCAAGCGGTCCATAGTAGCCACACTTCCTGCCAAAGCAGAACGGTCGGCCAGCTTGCATACTCCGTCTTCAATAATCACGCGCGGGTCAAAAGCAGTCTGGCTGTCACTGGCCGCACAAGCCAGTGCATCCGTTATCAGGCAGGTACGCTCCACTCCTTTTATCTTATAAACAAGACGCAGAATAGTAGGTGGTACATGAATACCGTCAGCCACCACTTCGACCGTCATGTCGTCAATCAGGTAAATACTTTCTACCGTACCTTCGTATTTATATTCTTTCCGTTTATGGAATCCCGGCATTGCATTATAGAAATGAGTAGCATGGGTATATCCGGCTTCATAGGCAGTCTGTATGTCCTCAAACTCCGCCTGCGTATGTCCTACGGAAGCCAACACTCCTTTCGCCGTGATGTATTTACCGAATTGCATGGCTCCCGGAAGCTCCGGCGCAGCATCCCAACGCTTGATACAACGAGTTTCCTCCAGTAACGGGATATATTCTTCCGGATCGGGGTTTTTGATATTTTCGGGAATCTGTCCGCCTGCCATAGCCATATTGAAATAATGTCCTTCCAGATGAAGTCCTAATACAGGGCTGTCCGGTTCCGCCATCATCTTCTCGGTAGTCTCTGCGGCTGCACGAATCATAGGAATGGTAGAAGAAGAAAGAGTGGGGAAAATACTGGTCGTACCATGCTGCATGTGAGCTTTGACAGCTACTCGGAAAGCTTCTTCCGTGCCTTCCATGAAGTCTCTTCCACCGCCGCCATGAACGTGGATTTCCACTCCTCCCGGAACGATATACATTCCTTTGGCGTCGATAAGTTTAGCTCCAATAATTGCAAGGTCACAATTGGTTACTTCCAGAATTTTGTTGTCGCGAATAAGCACTGATCCATCTTTCAGCCAACCTTGAGGCGTCAGGATGCGTGCATTAATGATTTGTGTTAACATATCGCTATTATTAAATTAATTATAGGCCTGCGTGAATCAATGACACTCTTTTTGGGGGAAGTACACTGATTTTTTCAATTGCAAAATTACGCTTTTCTATTCAATCTATCGATAAAATAGTCCGGTAAACTTCCAATATAATACAAAAAAAAGGTTGTCAATCTTATCGACTGACAACCTTGTTCTATTTGGAGCGGAAAACGAGACTCGAACTCGCGACCCTAACCTTGGCAAGGTTATGCTC
>ERZ791753.1442-NODE-1442-length-15166-cov-3.727549_pt1 | contig 15166 bp, 12 predicted proteins | sample MGYA00509951_ERZ791753 | MGnify/ENA primary metagenome ERZ791753 (study PRJEB30046, sample SAMN00792026) | human gut metagenome | study: EMG produced TPA metagenomics assembly of the A metagenome-wide association study of gut microbiota in type 2... | reverse complement strand
GTAAGCCCGTCATCAGGCCCGCGATAAACCATCCTGTCTGCCGGAAAACGCGCAACCTGCTCATAAAACCGTTTCATCCTTTGTGACGGACTCGTCGTTCTGAGCATCTTCCACGTCTGCCGTAAATGCGTCGTCCACCGCCGACAACCGAATCCGGGCAATCGCCGTGTTAGCCGCCATTTTCTGCAACAGCAGCAGCGAGAGCGGCGGTAGCATGTCGCCATCGATGACCGATTCCAGCATCCTCGCGCCGTTTTCCGCGCGGGTGACGCGGCTCATGATTTCGTCCGTCACTTCCGGTTCAATGACCACTTCTGCACCAAAGCGACTGCGCAGCACGTTATCCAGACGGGCCAGTTTTCCGGCGATAATGGTGGCGAGCGTCTCTTTCGACAGCGGCAGATACGGCACCACTTCCATACGCGCCAGCAGGGCAGGTTTGAAGAAGTCGGCCAGCACCGGATACAGTTCTTCCTGCATGGTTTCCGGGTCATCGGCGTGCTCGACTATTACCTGGTAGCCGAGGTTGGACGTCAGGAAGAAGACGATATTTTTGCAGTCAATCAGGCGGCCTTCACCGTCTGCCATTTCGCCCTTATCGAACGACTGGTAGAACAGGTTGAGCACATCCGGGTGCGCTTTTTCCACTTCATCGAGCAGTACTACCGAGTAGGGTTTCTGGCGAATCGCTTCGGTCAGTACGCCGCCTTCACCGTAGCCAACGTAGCCCGGAGGCGAACCAATCAGCCGCGAGACGGTGTGTTTCTCCTGGAATTCGGACATATTGATGGTGGTCAGGTACTGGCGACCGCCGTAGAGCAGCTCTGCCAGTTGCAGGACGGTTTCGGTTTTACCCACACCGCTGGGGCCAGCCAGCAGGAACGCACCGAGCGGGCGTCCCGGACGACGCAGGTCTGCGCGTGCGGTCAGTAGATGCTTATGCAGGCTGGCAATCGCCAGGTCCTGGCCTTTGATGGTGTCGCCCAGCCATTTCGGCAGGTCGGTGATGACCGACATTTCATTCTGCGACAGGCGGTTGAGCGGCACGCCGGTCCATTCGGCAATCACCGCCGCAATCTGTTTTTTATCGACGTGCGGGGAGACCAGCAACCGGTCGTTATGCAGGGCGTCCAGTTCGGCAGTGAGCTGGGCCAGCCGCTGTACCGGGGAAACTGTTTCAGCGGTCTCTTCCGGCTGTTCTCTGTCGGCCTCATCAGCCGGTACGGCACCGGTATTATCCTGTTCTGACTCTGACTCTGACTCTGACTCTGACTCTGGCGGCGTATCCTCCACGGTATCTGCGTCCGGCAACGGCGCCGCATCGTCCTCTGCCACGCCCAGCAATTGCTGGCGCAGCGCGATAATCTCCTGTACCAGCGCCTGCTGCTGATGCCAGGCGGCCTCCAGTTCATCCAGCGCCGTCAGCGTTTCATCATACTGCACCAGCACCTCGGTCATCCGTGATGTGTCGGTACGCAGCCCGATGCGAAGCTCGCGCTCAAGCTGGCGAATTTCCGCCTCCTGCTGGTGGCTCAGAGTGGTCAGCGCCGAGATTTGCTTCGGCGGCGAGGAAAGGTTAATGGCGACGCGGGCGCAGGCGGTATCCAGCACATCAATGGCTTTGTCCGGCAACTGACGCCCGGAGAGATAACGTTCGCTCAGCGTTGCTGCGGCCTGCAAGGCGTCATCATCAATCAGCACGCCGTGAGACTGTTCATAGACCGCCGACAGACCACGCAGAATAATGGTGGCTTCAGCGGCGTTGGGTTCGCTGACCTTCACTAACTGGAAGCGGCGCGACAGGGCGGCATCTTTCTCGAAGTATTTTTTGTATTCGCTCCAGGTGGTGGCGGCGATGGTTTTCAGTTCGCCGCGCGCCAGCGCCGGTTTGAGCAGGTTGGAGATATCCAGCCCGCCCTGCTGGTTGCCCGCGCCAATCAGGGTATGTGCTTCGTCAATAAACAGAATGACCGGCACCGGAGAGGAAATGACCTCCGCCATCAGCCCCTTGAAGCGTTTTTCGAATTCGCCCTTCACCGACGCCCCGGCCTGCAATGCGCCCAGGTCAAGGGTCATGATATCGGTGTTTTTCAGTTTGTCCGGCACCTGGCCTGCCACGATGCGCAGCGCCAGCCCTTCGATTAAGGCACTTTTACCCACGCCTGCTTCGCCCACCACCACCGGGTTGTTCTTGCGGCGGCGGCAGAGAATGTCGATCATCAGGTTGATTTCGTGGTCGCGGCACAGTACCGGGTCAAGCCTGCCGTTACGGGCGTCTGCGGTCATGTTTTTGGCGTAGCGGGCAAGCAGGGTGTCAGAGGCGTCCGTCATTGTGCCTGCGCCTTTACCGTCTGCATCCGGCACGACTGATTCCGCCGACTCCTGTGTCCACTGTACAAAGTCCTGTTGCAGACGGTCACGGTTAATGCCGGTCAACAGCCGGGCGGCAGCAGGCGGTATATAACGCAGCGGCGAATGCAGCAGGGCCAGCAGTAACACGCCGCCACGCAATTCGCTGTGCTGCATCTCAGCCGACGCCAGCAGCCAGCCCTCTTTCAGCCACTCAACCAGCATCGGGGAAAACGCCGGGTAGCTGTCCGCAGAACGGGCAGTTGTGTAGTTCTCCACCGTCAGCGCCTGGCGCAACTCTTCCATGCCAATATCGCCCTGGCGGGTAATAACCCGCAGGTCACTGCGTGGCATGGCGAGCATCTGAATAAGCACATGGCTGACGGTAATTTCCGCTGCCTGCTGGCTCATACATTCAGAGGCGGCCATCTCCAGCGCCTGGCGGGAGAACAGGTTAAGCCGTTTTACCAGCGTGGGAAGATCAATCTGGATCATAAACGTCCTTATCGAAGTAATTTGTTTAGCTGGTGCAGGATGTCCTGCGTCTGGCTGTCCAGCCGCAACAGATAGAACAGGTAAAACAACGCCAGCACGACAACGCCACCATAAAAAATATGTTTAATGGTCAGGCGACTGATGAGCTGATAACGCCCGCCCTGGGTTTTTTTGTCCTGGTGTAACAGCGGGAAAGGGGCATCGCCGCGTAGTTTATGCAGGACGTGGTACAGGCGGCGGTAGATCTGCTCAAATTCCCCCTGATCCTGTGCTGCCACTTTGTAGCGCCCGCGAAATCCCAGAGAAAAACAGAGCCAGAGAAATTCCAGCAGATCCTGGTAACGTTTGGGTTCACGGATCAGGCGCTCCAGCAGGATGAAAACTTTCTCTCCACCCCAGGCTTCGTTGTGGAAATGGACCAGCAATGACTGTTTGATCCACTCGTTCTTGTTCGACCAGCCGTTACCGAGCGCCGCTTCATCAATAAACGTGCAGAGGATGTAGCGAAACGAGATAATCACGCCCGGTTCGTAGCCCTGCTCCTGAAGCAGTTGCTCCACGGCCTGAACATCCGTCACCACCTGAGCAAAAAGATGCTCCGGCATCGTCTGGCTGTTCATGGTTGAAAGGCGCATTACCATACCGAGTAGCGGCGTGGCCGCGTCGATCATCGGATTCAGGCTGTTGCCACGAAGCGCGAGATGGTAGTCGCGCTGGCTTTTTTCGTCGTGTCCGGTAAATGGTGGCAGAGACAGTGACCCCTCATCCATCGTCTTACCCTCTTATCGCCCACAGTTGCATGTTCAGATCCGGGAAACTGCCGGAAACATGCAGTGCAACGGCCCCGGCGGCAGCTATTTCAGCCCAGGCCTGGCCGCTTTTGTCGAGTTCGAAATAGCTGAACCCGGAATGGTAAGGAAGCTGGCGGGGAGCCACCATCAGGGCACGCAATGGAATGCCGGGTATCTGCACACTGACCATATTGCGGATTTTTTCCGGCGAGGAAATTTTCGACTGCTGGATAAACTGGCGCTGGATCTGATCGACCGGCATGTTTGCCGCCACGGCCAGCACAAAGGTGGCAGATTGCAGCAGTTCTGTGTCATGAATATCGGCCTGCCAGATACCGTCACGCAGATGCAGCGGCAGATTGACGGCTCTTGGCGACAGTACGGTATGCAGCGCCCGTTTGACTTCCGGTAACAGCGTTTTAAATGTTTTGGTCAGGTCATGATGATCATACACATCAAGCGGGCAGGGCAGGCGCGACGGCTCGGTAAAGGTCATCAGTTCACCCAGCAACCCGGCAAGATCAAGGTAGAAATCTTCCGGGTGGAGCTGGGATCGACGAGCGCGATGGGTAAACCGGGTCTGGTTACGGTTAAGTAACTGCAACATCATAAATTCCGCCACATCCGCGATGCCGCTCTGCGCCGGAGAGCCAATGCGGTTTGCCAGATCGCTTGCCCGTCCGCCAATGGCCCCTTGTACCTCTTTGAGATAAACACGCAGTTTCTTACTGACCTGAATATTCTGGCAGGAGGGGATAAAATCGTCATCCAGCGTCAGGGAGCCGTCGGCATGGCGATCGCTGATACGGCAAAGCGGGAGCGTAATATAGGCGCTCATATCTTCTGCACCGCTCATAATGCGCGGCGTCAGTTGACCCAGCGTCAGTGTTCGCGCGTCACCTTCTTCTGAATGCAGATCCCGGACATCGGCATAATTCAGCCGGTAACGCCCGATTCGCCGCCCGTCGCTGATTTCATTTCTCACATCACTGGCGACCGGCAGAGCAAGGTAAATATTGCGGCTTCTTTCGTCCGGAAAATTTTGCGGGTGCAGCGGATCGGGCAGTGCGTCCTGGTCGGGGATAGAAAAGACGGTGCCGTCGGGCAGTATGCCTGACGCGCTGTCAATCATGATCTTACCCTGCGCCAGCAGTTCATTGTTGAGGGTGAGTTCGGTAAATCCCCAGGATAAATCATTCATGGCCCGGAAACGCTGGTTATCCAGGTAGTCGTTGTAACGCTGCTGTTGCTGGAAATGGTGTGGGCGCATCAGCATCCCTTCCTGCCACATCACCTTGTTGCGGGTGGTTGCCATAATTATTCATCCTCTTTTTTCATTTCGATGCTGCTTTGACGTACATGCACCAGCAGGCGGTAATGGTGGCCGGTTCCTTCCACCGTCTCGATTTGTTTCCATTCAGTGGCCTGGTCATCGGAGAAATAGGCCACGACACCAATAAACTGCGTTTTCTCATCCAGCTTTACCGGCGGCAGGGTTTTGATGGTGTCCGGCAACAGGTTGAAATCCTGGTGGTCGATATAGTTTTTACCCAACACATCCGGTAGCGGCGTACTGGCTATCTGGTCATAGTCGGCTGCCAGCAATTTTGAGTCGTCAGTCAGGTACACCAGTTGCACATCCACGGCGGCTGATTCACCCTCCGCATTGGTATTGGTGTCCGGTTCGGTCAGCAGGGTGACGGTTATTTCCGAAGGTTGCTCCTTCAGGCTCCCGACCTGGATATCCGGGTTTTTGATCACCTCGCTGATTTTTTTCGCCGTTTCGCAGCCGGTTAATATGACGCACATCAGCACGCAGGCCAGAAACGCCTTCCTGTTCATGCTTCCGGATCCCGCTGTTTTTCACGAAGCACCCGGTCATAGACCTGGGCGTAGACCTCGTTAAACAGCATCTCAAACCCCTGCTGGCGATCGGAGGCCAGTTCTTCGTAATAATGGCTGTACATTTGCCATGCTCCGGCATCATCCAGCGGCTGGCGCAGTTCATGGCTGCGGCGGTACTGCACAAAGCGGCGCAGCAGATTTTGTGGTGAGAAAGCGTCAAGCAGGACACGAAGTGACTCCACAATCGCTGCCCGGTTAGCTTCTTCGTGGTGGCGGACATTGCGCAGGCTTTCACTGACAGCGGCGGGAGCCGCCAGATGTACCGGACTTTTACCTTCGGCAAACATCACGTCGAGCGCGGTGGCGTAATCCATGTTCAGGCGCAGCGGGTTATCTTCCAGCGGGCGCAAATGTTTGTCTGAGAGGCTGTTACGCTGTTGCTGCAAATCGAGCAGACCTTTTATTGCGGCCTGTAACGTGCGTCCGGCCTCTTCCAGAAAATCATCCGCATCGTCGGAATTGCTCACGGTAAGCGAACCGCCGAGACCGCGCAGTAAGGGGGTGACCGCAAGGTGGCGTTGCGCCATTTCTGCCACAGAGACGTCATCATTACGATCGCCGGGGCTGGCATAAATGGGCGGCAGATCCATAAACGGAGTATTGATCCCCCCATTACTTGCCGGATCGGACAGCGGTGCCGATGGCCGGACAGCCGCAATGCCTGAAAGCGGATCGCCCGCGGTAATCAGGCTTTCGGACTGAAGTGCCTGGAGTGGATCGGTAGAAAAACCGTTTACCACGGTGTCTGCAAGCTGATGCCGGTGAGTCATTCCCGGATAGTGTGGCGCACCCTCCGTTGACAGCAGGGTATCCGTGAGCATATCGCGATTGGTGACGATGGTTTCGGGAGTGGCCATTTCCTCATCGTAATGGGGGATATCTCCCCGGTTCAGATGAACCCTCACCATCAGACGCCCTATCTGGATCTCATCGCCCTGGCGCAGCTGTATCAGGTCTGATGTTGCTGTGACTTTTGCCTGGTTCAGCCACAGTTGTGCCGTCTGCGGGCGCAGACAAAATGTGCCATCGTGCAGGATAACGGTAAAAGCCTGAGCCGGAATGCTCTGCTGACGATCCTGTACCGACCATTGGCATTCGGGGCCATGGCCGACATTTCCCTGCTGTGTGAACAGACAGCGCGCCGCCCGCCCGCTTTCCAGCTCACTGCCGTTAATGACCTGCAATGAAAGCGTCTGTAGTTTCTCTTCCGGCATATTCTGCTCCGTGATTATCATAATTTACGACCGTACCCTGATGGTGACTGAGGGTCGTTCTTCCGGTGTGCCGAGGAAGCTGGTCCAGCCCAGCAGCGCACTTTTGTTATCGCCCAGGCGCATTGCGCCCACCTGCTCCGGCGCCAGCCCCAGATGTAAGTCCCAGGCAAGCTGATCGCGCAGGATGAAGGACACAAACATCGTCAGTGGCAGGAAGTTTTCGCCGGACGGCAGAAAAGAGAGGAACTGTTTTCGGGTCAGACTGGTAATACTGAGCTGGAATTTTCCGCTGAGATCGGGCACCCGTGTACCCAGAACAAAGTTGCCCAGTACCGATCTTCCCGCCAGTTTTTCGCCATTTTTAAGTGAATAGCTCCCCAGACTGTTTTGCTGATCCGGTTCAATATCCACCTTGCGACGTTGCCAGTTTTGCAGCGTCACGTCTGACAAATCAAAGCAGTGGGACACCAGGCCGCAGATTATTTCCGGGGATCGTCCCGGATTTGCCAGGATCCCGGAATACGCCAGCATTTTGCTGTGATTAATCGCCAGCTTATCGCGAAGCTGGCGGTGGCCCAGCCCGACAAGGGAGTACATGCGCTGCGAGAACGCATCCACACCGCCGTTACGAAAACTGATGTGATAGCGGTACTTACGCCAGATATGCCAGACAAACTGGGTCAGGCGGTGGCTGAACATATCCAGAAAATCACCTACCGGACTTTGTTCATGTACCGCTTTCCAGGCCAGGTGATCGAGGTAATAACCGGGGAGAGGCGACTGGCTCCCCTGTAACCCCATAAAGGTGGTGGTCATCCTGAATGCCCCTGACGTATCCCGTTTCAGCGCACTGATATCACTGCACGGGAAGGCAAGGCTGGCATCGGCGCTGAAACGCAGGGTTTCCTGTGCCGGATCGTCACGCAGGGATAATTCTGGCGTCCCCTTTTCACCCTTTGCCAGGCGGTGCAACAGCTCCGCCATCGCAAAAAAATTGTAAGAGCAGGCGTTATGAAAAACCTGTGCCAGCGGATCATTCTGCTCTTTATCTGCCGGGGGATTTCCCGGACTCAGATAAGAGGATGCTGCCCGGTTCTTTCCGTCCATTTCCATGTCTCCTGGCTTTCTGTGTTCACAACGGTCAGCATGTGGAATGAGTTAACGCTGGCGTACAGCGACAGAAAATGCGAAAGCACCGTACCGAGCAGATACATTTCCCCTTCACAGACAAACGGCTCCGGGTGCAGATACAGCGTGGAGGCCAGCCCCCGGACGGGAATGCCCGTAAACAGGCGATCGACAGGGCGGGTCTCCAGACGCTCAATGGCATCCAGCTTTTGTTGTGACAGCCGCGCCGTCTGCGGATGATGGATTGCGTGGCGATCAAAGTTGGCGATGACCTGCTTCAGCGCGTCCGTATCCAGTAATGACAGATAATTCAGGTTCATGGCGGAGAGCAGGGACCAGTGCAGGCTGCCATCAATGACCGGCCAGAGCGGTTGCGTCGGGCGGGTAATGTTGCGAAATGAAGCAACAGCCGCATTTTTACCGGTTGTGCCGGTGATATCGCCGGAACGAATTTGTGACGGAAGTTCACGGTTGGTACAGGTCAGCGATACCGAAACCACTTCATTACTGAGCAGCGATTCGTCTGACGGATAACTGCCATCAGCATGTATAAAAGCAAGGGTATGATCAAAGCCGCGATGGAACAGGGATGTTTTGGTCCGGTGATGCCAGTACACCACTTCCCGCTTCCGGCTGTATTCCATCTGATGGCTGAAACTTTCAAAGGCAGGCCACTGGCGCGCGGCCTGCGTCGAAACAGGACGACCCAGATCTTTTTTCCTGAACATATCCTGCACCTGGCTTATCACGCCGTTAACGGAAAAGACATCGTAATGTTCCGGATAATGGCGGCTGGGAACCAGCGGATAGTCTGCCCGCCGGTTGTCCAGCGTGATGGCTTCTGCATGGTGGATAAATAAATTAATGGCAGGCGCGCAATACAGGCGCAGGGAGTCGCGGCGCAACCGGATGTCCACGGGCAATGGGTGCGAAAAACGCAGTTGCAGGGTAAAGAATTCCGCCTGCAATCCGTCAGGCAAAGCCGGACAACCACAAAGATCAAAAAAGAGAAACGCATCGGGGTAACAGAAATACTCCTGAAGGATCCGGTAGCCGCTGTGGACGTTTTTCGGCCAGGGCAGCATGGCATCCTGCGGCTCAAAACCGACAGCTTTTAGCATAAACTCAGGCAGGCGAAGATGCTGTTCACCCACAGTCAGGTCAGCACCCTGCAAGTATTCGCAGAACCATAAATAAAGCTGGTCACGGGTATAGTTGTCGTCATTGCCGAGCCAGAAGCGAAGTTTGTTCAGATCCAGCGTGCGGAAGTCCGTTCCCGGTGCGACCGAAAAGGTGATGTTGATAACACCATTACGGGTCGTACTGCGGTTTTCAATCTGCTCCAGGCGAACGGGCAGCAGCCAGATATCCCGGCAGAGGGTGAAGGTACAGGGAGGAGGCTCCTCCTTTTTAGCATCAGAGGGCAGCACTTCATCAACTCTGATTTCCCCGGCGTTGGTTGTAAACTGCTCATTACGGGGGATTAACACCGGTACAGAAGACTTATCCATATCCGGCGTATATTCAATAAGGGTCATTGCCGGAACCGGACGCAGGTAATTAGGCCAGAGCATCTTAATAAGCCCGTGCGTCAGTTCTGGGAATTCATCCTCAATTTTCTGGCGGAGATTGCCGGTAAGAAAAGCCACCCCTTCCAGCAGGCGTTCAATATCCGGATCTGCATCTTTTTCGGCCAGGAAGCGGGCCAGATGGGGTTTTTCCGTTGCCAGCAGCTTGCTAAGCTGGCGCAGGTAATCGAGTTCTTCCCGGAAATAGCGTTCTTCAAATTCCATTTGTCAGTCCACCCGGTAATGCTGGCTGCCATTCGGTGCCATATCAAATTCAAGCACCTCATGCGTTTCGTTAAATGTCACCCAGGCTGTAATATGAAACGTCATATCCAGCGGGCTGGAGGCGGATGAAACCACTGCCTGCACTTCAGCGTGTGAGATCCGGGGTTCATAGCGTTCTATACATTGCTCGATGGCCCGACTCATTGATTCGCGGAAGTTTTCAGCCCCTTCCGGTTCATCAATGCCCAGCTCAGGCGCACCCCGGCAACTACCGGACCGGGTATTAAGAATGTTTCGTAGGTTCTGGCGAATGGATTGCCTGAGCGAATGAATACTGCCTCCCTGCCGGTTTCTGGCTGAAGAGGCTTCCATACGCTCAAAAAGAGAACCTGTGGTTCTTTCCCGATCCGGTATCATGGTGTGTTACTCCCTGTCTAACCGGCCAACCAGGGAAAGCTCAAAATTTGCCCCCATAAATTTAAAATGAGGCCTCACGCTTAGCGCAACCTGGTACCAGCCGGGTTCGCCTTCTACATCCATAACCTCAACTTTGGCAGCGCGCAGAGGTTTGCGGCTGCGCACGTCTGCAGGCGGGTTTTCCTGGTCGGCAACATACTGACGGATCCAGGTATTAAGCTCTCTTTCTAAGTCGCTCCTTTCTTTCCATGACCCCAGTTGTTCACGCTGCAACACCTTGATGTAGTGCGCTAACCGATTGATGATGAAGAGATAAGGAAGCTGCGTACCCAGCTTATAGTTGGTTTCTGCGTCTTTTCCCGGAAAGTGCTTCGGTTTTTGTACCGAGTTTGCAGAGAAAAAGGCTGCATTATCAGAGTCTTTACGCATGGTAAGGGTGATAAAACCCTCTTCAGCCAGTTCAAATTCGCGGCGATCGGTGACCAGCACCTCGGTTGGGATTTTGGCCTGAATCTGCCCCATCGTTTCGAACAGATGCACCGGCAGATCTTTCACTGCGCCGCCGCTTTGCGGACCGATAATGTTTGGACACCAGCGGTATTTGGCAAAACTGTCTGCGATATTGCATGCCAGCATCCAGGCCGTATTACCCCACAGATAATCTTCGTGGTTCTGGCTGACATCTTCGTAATAGTTAAAGTTCTTAACAGGGTTATCTGTTGGTGAATAGGGCTGGCGAAGCAGGAAGCGGGGTGCCGTAAGCCCTAAATAGCGCGAGTCTTCCGAGTCACGCAGGGCGCGCCATTTGGTGTAGGCCGGACCTTCAAAGATGGCATAAAGATCTTTGATATTAGGCAGTTCGGTCCACGAGTTCAGCCCCATAAACTCCGGGGAAACGGAGGACAGGAACGGTGCGTGCGCCATTGCGCCCACGGCACTGACGTATTGCAGCAGTTTCATGTCAGGAGCGGTATTTTTGAACTCATAAGCGCCCAGCACGGCAGCGATGGGTTCACCACCAAACTGTCCGAATCCGGACGAATAAACGTGTTTATAAAATCCGGACTGAATAATTTCTGGGGCAAATTCAAAGTCTTCCAGAAGTTCCTGCTTCGTGACATGAAGCACGTTGACCTTGATGTTTTCACGGAAATCAACGCGATCCACCATGGTTTTCAGTGAGCGCCAGAACGACTCGACCTGCTGAAAGGCAGGCGCATGGATGATGACATCCATCTGGCGGCTGATGCGTTCATCTATATCTGCAATCATGCTGTCCACGGCCAGTTTATTGACCGGTTCGGCAGATGCAGTGGATTGCAGGATGCTGGCAATAAAGGCTGTCACACCCTGGCGGGCAACGTCATAACCTTCCGAACCGGGCTGAATACGGGTCTGTGCCATGATTTGATCAAGCAGCGACGACGCCTGATCAGTCTGCCCGGCATGACTGGAAACGAGTTCCTCTTCCTGTAAAGACATACTGAAAATCCTTCTGTTTTAGCTGTGTTTCTGAAACCGGGTTTTCGCCGTCAGTGAAGTACGCGCCGTCAGTACGGCGCGCTCTGCTGAAACTCACAAAGATGGATAATCTCATCCAATAGATCACTGATACGGCGATCCAGTGTTGTAATCAGCGCATCCACGCCATCCCGGTTGATTTCACCGGACGGGCTGAAACATACCCGGTAAACCGCCTGCAAAATGTCTTCGTCAGAGAGGGGGTGTTTCCCGGAGATATTTTTGTGTGCCGCCATGTCTGGATAACCCTGTTTAATGAAATAGTGGTGGTTATTTCCCACTCACCTAGCCGATTTCTTTAAGCAACTGCTCGCGGGACTCCTCATTTTCCAGCAATGCCTGGAGCTGGGTACGGAATGCCGGAAGGTTGCCCATCGGCCCCTTCAGCGCAGTCAGTGCTTCACGCAGTTCCAGCAATTTATTCACTTCCGGAACCTGCCGGGCCACGCTGTCCGGTGAAAAATCATCCAGTGACTTGATATTCAGCGCCACATTCAGTTCATCGTCCGTTGTGCTTCCCTTCAGCGTGGCGGGGACGGTAAAATTGAGGCCAATGGCTGCTTCAGCCATTACTGCACCGAAATTGTGCTTGTTAACGGAAACTGCCTGACGTTCATCCAGTGGGGATGTCTCCTGCGTATTTCCGGTATCGCCGACAACGAGCATGTTAAGCGGAAGCTCTACTTCAGCCGTCTGGCCGTCCGTCTTCGGGACATAGGATATATTTATACGCTCGCGAGGCGCGACGCTGCCTTCAAATTTTTTGCTCATAAAAGTGATCCGTCATGTTATCTCGTACAGGCCATGAACACGGCATATTTGTACCGCAAAAAAATATCGGCAATGCCGCCCTAATGGCGGTGAAAATAAAATTACCACTCCTTCATCACCCCGCATTCTACGCTTCAAAATAAATAAGAAAAGGACTTTTTATCGATCGTAAAGAGGGGTATTCTGCAAGCGTTAAATAGATTGTGTGAACCTGTGCAATTCGCGTCAGGTGTATTATGGCAATAATTTAAATATAGAGCTTTTATGTAACTTATTGAATTATACAATAATTTCATTAAACATAAGCTAATCTGATGATTGCTTGTTTATATATTTGTTTTGTGATTGATTAAGTGGGTATTTTTAAGGAATATCTCAAAAATTATCAAAATGATAATTCAGAAAGGATAAATACAATATTTATTCATGATTCAGCTTTGGCCATTTTATGGAGGCAATTTGGACTTTGAACAGTTGGGTATGGTTATCCAGATATATATTATTAACTTATTGCTGAATAAGAGATTTAATGATTTTAAAAATAGTTTTTACGACAACCGTAAATTCTAGCTCGGTTTGTATGTAAAAAATACTGAAAAATGATGCGGTTCCGTGAAGAGAGCTGCATCTGCCTGTCTGGGATTAACGGCAGGTCATTGTAAGTAGTAATTAACCACGTTAACAAGGAGTTTACAAATGCCAACACCGTGTTATATCTCCATCACTGGTCAGACCCAGGGAAATATTACTGCAGGTGCATTTACCGCTGATTCTGTCGGCAACATCTATGTGCAGGGGCACGAAGACGAGATGCTGGTGCAGGAATTCCTGCATAACGTTACTGTCCCGACCGATCCTCAGTCCGGCCAGCCTGCGGGTCAGCGTGCTCACAAGCCGTTCATTTTTACCGTGGCGCTGAACAAAGCTGTTCCGCTGATGTACAACGCACTGGCCTCCGGCGAAATGCTGCCAACCACTGAACTTCACTGGTGGCGTACCTCTGTGGAAGGCAAACAGGAGCATTATTTCACCACCCGCCTGACCGATTCGACGATTGTCGATATGAAACTGCATATGCCGCATTGCCAGGATCCAGCGAAACGCGAGTTCACCCAGTTGCTCGAAGTTTCACTGGCCTACCGCAAAATAGAGTGGGAACACGTCAAGTCTGGCACCTCCGGTGCCGACGACTGGCGCGCACCGCTGGAAGCATAAGTTAAGCCAACAGCATCCGGCTATCAGGCCGGATGCTGTTTTTGTATTACGCCGTAAAAAGAAAGGTTGTCAGTAAGGGATTACGTTCACGGGAGATGGCGGATGCCGGAAACTTCGGCGGTAGCGTGCCTGAACGCAAGCGTAACACTGTACTGTTACAGCCGCTTTAACAGCGAACTGTCTGTTTTTCCTTAAACCCGGAGGTTGCTATGTCAACCGGATTACGTTTCACGCTGGAAGTGGACGGTCTGCCACCGGACGCGTTTGCGGTGGTCTCCTTTCATCTGAACCAGTCACTCTCTTCGCTCTTTTCCCTCGATCTCTCTCTGGTCAGCCAGCAGTTTCTCTCCCTTGAATTTGCGCAGGTGCTGGACAAAATGGCCTACCTGACGGTATGGCAGGGCGATGACGTACAGCGCCGGGTGAAAGGTGTGGTGACCTGGTTTGAACTGGGGGAGAACGACAAAAACCAGATGCTGTACAGCATGAAGGTGTGCCCACCGCTGTGGCGCACAGGGCTGCGCCAGAACTTCCGTATCTTCCAGAATGAGGACATCGAAAGCATACTCGCGACGATCCTGAAAGAAAACGGGGTGACCGAGTGGAGTCCGCTGTTCAGCGAGCCGCATCCTTCCCGTGAGTTTTGTGTCCAGTACGGCGAAACCGATTACGATTTCCTGTGCCGGATGGCGGCGGAGGAAGGCATCTTCTTTTATGAGGAGCACGCGCAAAAAAGTACCGACCAGAGCCTGGTCCTGTGCGACACCGTGCGTTATCTGCCGGAGTCCTTTGAGATCCCCTGGAATCCGAACACCCGTACCGAGGTGAGCACCCTATGCATCAGCCAGTTCCGCTACAGCGCACAAATCCGCCCATCTTCCGTGGTGACCAAAGACTACACCTTTAAACGACCCGGCTGGGCAGGGCGTTTTGATCAGGAAGGCCAGCACCAGGATTACCAGCGCACACAGTATGAAGTGTATGACTACCCCGGACGTTTCAAGGGTGCCCACGGGCAGAACTTTGCCCGCTGGCAGATGGATGGCTGGCGAAACAACGCAGAAGTGGCGCGCGGAACAAGCCGTTCGCCGGAGATATGGCCGGGACGGCGAATTGCGCTGACGGGGCATCCGCAGGCGAACCTGAACCGGGAATGGCAGGTGGTGGCAAGTGAACTGCACGGCGAGCAGCCGCAGGCGGTGCCGGGACGCAGGGGTTCAGGTACCACGCTGAATAACCACTTTGCGGTAATACCGGCAGACAGAACATGGCGGCCACAGCCGTTGCTGAAACCGCTGGTGGACGGCCCGCAGAGCGCCGTCGTGACGGGACCGGCAGGAGAAGAAATCTTCTGTGATGAACATGGCCGCGTGCGGGTGAAATTTAACTGGGACCGCTATAACCCGTCAAACCAGGACAGTTCATGCTGGATCCGTGTGGCACAGGCGTGGGCAGGCACCGGCTTTGGCAACCTGGCGATACCGCGTGTGGGTCAGGAAGTCATTGTGGACTTCCTCAACGGCGATCCGGACCAGCCGATTATTATGGGGCGTACCTACCACCAGGA
>ERZ791753.1417-NODE-1417-length-15318-cov-44.873219_pt1 | contig 15318 bp, 17 predicted proteins | sample MGYA00509951_ERZ791753 | MGnify/ENA primary metagenome ERZ791753 (study PRJEB30046, sample SAMN00792026) | human gut metagenome | study: EMG produced TPA metagenomics assembly of the A metagenome-wide association study of gut microbiota in type 2... | reverse complement strand
GCGGCTATCTGAAAGGAAAAATAAAATGAGTTTCATGAATTTTAAAGCATTATTTAATTCATTCGATTTTAACGTTGATAGTATTTATGATGTGTTCGTGTATTTTGTTGATATTGCGTCTGATTGCTTACTCGAAACTCGGTTTGTCGATTGCATTGATGCGTACGGGGTTAGGGATGTGTTAGACTATGGCGTGTTTTATGTTCCGGGTGCGGTGTGTTTGGGTTATCGGATTAACAGGTGATTGGCTAATACATCTTTGTTAGAGAGATTAATCATGTATTGTAAGTATAATAAATGTGACTATATCAAGGGCTATAGGTTTTATGGCGAACGTCGTACTAAGGCTGCTGCTATGGGTGTGAAGTGTTTTACATGTGATACGTTTGTGTCTGATTATGTGTTTATGCATTGTCGTGATATGATTGATTTGATGCGGCGGGGGTTGTGGGTGGGTGAGGTGTGATGATGGCCTATTAGCTCAGTGGTTAGAGCGGCATCCTTATAAGATGTGCGTGCCGGGTTCGATTCCCGGATAGGCTACATGTATATGGTTGTTGATATATTAGGCCGTGACGTGTTGTTCGATGCGTCACGGTTTTTTTTTTTTTTTGTGAGGTATTATGAATGTTAATGATGTTGTGAGCATGATCGGCAGTATTGGTTTCCCGATTGTGGCGTGTTGTGCTATGGCCTGGTTTATTGCCACGACGTTTAGAAATTTTAATGATCTTGTGACGAAAAATAATGTGTTGACGGAGGAACTTATAGGCTTGTTGCAGAAGGGAAATAGCGATGAAGATACGTCGGCTGATGCGTAGTGTGATTGCATGTTTTTGTGTATCATTGTTGGTGCTTGCGCCGTCCGCGAGTGCGGATATGCGTGGTGTTGACGTGAGCAACTGGCAGTGCAATATAGACACGGGCAAGGTTAACGCGGATTTTGTCGTGGCCGGGGTCACGTGGGGTATCGGCGGGTTTAATAACACGTGCTTGCGTAATGGTGTCAGTCAGGTTGCGGATTATCAGCTTGTTCGTGCGACGGCCACCGGTAAGAGTATAGGCGTGTATCATTATGCAATGGGTAATGATGCGCGTCGTGAGGCTGATTATTTTGTCGATCATGTGACGAAGTATGTTGGCCGGGCGGTGCTCGTGCTGGACTGGGAACGTGATGACAACCCCCAGTTTGGTAATGGCGCGTGGGTTGATCGTTGGGTGAAACGTGTGTACGAGCGTACGCGCGTGTGGCCGATCGTGTATATACCGGCGAGTGGTTTGTGGCAGCTTAGCGCGTATGTACGTCGTCATTGCGGGGTATGGGTCGCACAATACGCATCCAATGCCGTTACTGGTTGGCAGTCGCGCCCGTGGCGTTATGGCGTGTATGGTGAGGCCATGCGCCAGTATACGGGCAACGGGCGTGTTGCCGGTTATGCCGGTGCGATCGATCTTGATTATTTCAGGGGTGCTCGGTGGCAGTGGGATGCTTACGCGGTTGGTGAACGTAAACGCCCGCACAAGCGACCGAACAAGCATAACGTATCTACCACGCGCACTCATACCGTTAGGGCTGGTGAGTGCTTGTGGTCTATTTTTGGGTCTGGGTGGCCTCGTGTCGCTAAGATTAATAAGATTAGTCGTCCGTACTTGATATATCCGGGTCAGGTTTTGCGTTATTGATATATTAATATATTAAAAAGTCGGCGTGTCGCGTTTGCGTGCGCCGATTTTTTGTGTAATATATTTTACGTCAACGTAAAAACGTTGATAAACCAAGAAAAAAGGAAATATAATGAGGAATATCAAAAAGACGTACGCCAGTAGTACGGTTACGTATATTGATCGTGATGGCGATCAGCAATCTATTATTATTGATGGTAATATTCGTACTGCTGAGCAAGCCGTGAAAGCGTTGATGAAGGTCGGCCTGTATAATGTACTGGTGGATGACATCAAGGTGAAGAAAACGGTTTACGAAATGCCCGCCGAGGCGTTTTTCCGGCATGCGACACCTATCATCAGCAACGACAACGACAACGACAACGATAACGAGTAACAAAAAAGGATACAATCATGACACAGGAAATTGAACAGGCGAACAACACCCCGAATGAGGCAATGGAAGCCGTCGTGAACAACTATCGGTGCATCTGCACAATGGATATTAGCACGTTCGACGGGAAACGAGCCATCATCAACGCGCGAAATACGGCGACATCGCTTGCATCGTTGGGCGCTGAACCGTTGACCGTCACGGGCGCATACGTCACGCCGGGTGTCCGTTCCCAGACGGGGCAGAAATGCGCCAACGTCTATCTGTTCGCGAAGGACGGAAAGACGTATTTCAGCCAGTCGGAGGGCATTTATCGAAGCGTCTTGGACATTTTCGACATGTTCCCCGACTTCAACGCGCCGGACGGGCTCACCGTTGTCGTCAAGCAAACCGCTCTCGGCGGCGGTCGCTCGCTCAAGTCCCTCGAAATCAAGTGAAATACGAAAAAACAGAACGTTGAAACTGTATGAGGGTGCCATAACCGGACATGGTGCCCTCTTTTTTGCATCGTAGGTGGTATGTATGCCCAGAGCCCGCAAGCAAGCCGACATCCTGACGGCGAAACGCAAACGTGTACGACGTGCGATAAACACGATACGCAAGAGCATCACACCACGAATGCCCGAAAGTGAACGGCACGCGCGAATGATGTACGTGCAACGGCTTGAGACAAACCTGAAACAGACATACGTCGGACGTGTCCAGAACAAACAATTACGGGTCGAAGCATATGCGCGGGCGATGGAGAACGCCGACAAACTGGTGCGGCAAGCTGAAACCGTGAAGGGCGGGGGCGGAAAACGTGGCGAACAACGACGATCATTTAACATTTTTCGCCAGGAAATGCGCGTAGCATCCAAGGGGATGCCCTCGGCGCTGGGTGATCTCGGTCGCGAAAAAGTCAAAATCTTTTGGCGGTACACACAAAATATATGGCAACGTCCCGATGTACCGCCCGAGAAACGTTTGGAGGTCATTATGGAGGCTTACGGCGCGAACTCGCTTAGTGAGCTTTTTGATACTATCATGCAACGTAACGAAAAGGTATTGGAATACATCAAAAATATGAAAATGCATGCAGACGATTTAGAGGATTACACAGATGTTGACGGCGGCAGTCCGATTTGGCTTATTGCGGTCACACCTGACGTTGTACGATGAAAGACCGTAAAGACTTTCGGGTAGCGGCGATATTCGATACCGAAACAGCGAACATTGGTGAGGGTGCCGAAACACGAGCGTACCCGATATTGTACATTTTTAATGACATGCGTAATACGCCGGTGGAAGAGTATAATCCCGATGCGGACGACGTGCGTTTCTTCCGGCATACCGGCGAAGCGCTTATGTACATTGATGATCTTATCACGTATGGCACGGCGCACGATTTTATACCGATTATTGCGGCCTATAATCTCATGTTCGATGTGCAAACGCTCATGCTGGAACTGGCGCAAACGTACACGTTGCACGTCAACGCGCAGACGGCAACGTCCGTGTATACGCTCGATTTATGTACAGGTGAAAACGAAGATGTCGTGTGCCGATTTTGGGATACGTTTTATTTGGAGATGGGTGGTTTGCGTGCGATGGGCGAGACATGCGGCCTACCGAAGGCCGTGGGCGACTGGGATTATACGCTTACTCGTACGCCGGAAACGCCTTTGACCGATGAAGAGCTGTTCTATGCGCGCCGTGATGTACAGGTGATACCGCAATATCTGCAATGGCTGTTGCATGCCAATCACTGGTTGACCTCCGATATGCTCGGGAGCCGAGTACTGACCAAGACATCTCTTGTGCGGCAGATGGCACGTCGTGAAATCGGCGGGCGGCGCGTCACGCTGCAAGGCGGTAAGAAAATCACATTGCAACACGCTTTCGAGATGACGTGTAATCAGGAATTTCCGAAGGATTACAAGTCTTATGCGCTGCGAAAGGCATGTTTCCGGGGCGGGTTGACGTTTACGAGCGCTAAAACCGCCGGCGTTGTCGTGGATAACGTCGCGTCCTTGGATGTCACGTCAATGCATCACGCTTTCATCAACGGGCGACGCTTGTCGGTGAAATTTGCGTCAGCGCCTACGGATATCTTGCAAATCGCGTGCGAACGCATTGTTAACACGTCACTTGAAGATGTGTTGTCGAATTATGATGACCCGTTTCGTACAGGATTGCATGCGGCGGTACGATTTACGAATCTCAGATTGCGCGGAAACACATGTTTCGACGCGTGGGGGGTTGCAATATGCCCACGTTCCAAGTTTGTGAAAACGTTGCGAGCGGATACCGATTACAGTAATAACGAACGTGCAAAGACACAGGAAAACAGCGTTAGGGCGCATGGTTACGTCGACAGCGCCGTTAATCCAACGTATGCCTTCGGCAAATTGTATCGGGCGGACGAATGCATATTACATGTTAATGAAGTTGAATTGTGGAACGTGGCGCAAGTGTACGAATTTGATGAAATGCATGTATTATACGGCGAAGCCACCACCAAGTCTATTGTGCCGCCCGATTACGTGACGTTGCAATCCAACATGTTGTTCGCACGTAAAACAGACGTGAAAAACCTTATCAAGGGATACACCGAGGGCGTGCCATACGAGGCGGATATTCCCGAATCCATACCGGAGGGCATCGCGCATGACGCGAAAACCGGCGAACTGAGTGTGAAATTTTTGCAATCCTATTACGGTTCGACCGTCAAGGGGCAATTTAACGGCATATACGGCACACAGGCGCAAGACATTATGAAAGCTGATTATCGCGTGACGGAAACCGGTGAGCTTGAAGTCGATAAAACCACGGTGTGCACTCCCGAGAATTTCAGCGAAAAACGCCCGAAAACACCACGCGTACTATACACGTACGGCATGCGAATCGTAGCCGGAAGCAGAATGCACCTATTGATAGCCATGATGCTGATATACCGGCATTTCGGCGAACGCGTAACGGTCACGGGCGGCGATACCGATAGCCTGAAAATCAGTTGCGATGACGACGTGAGCGACGCGGAACTGCTGGACGCGCTCAAACCGCTACATAGCGCGATCGAAAACGCAATCAACAACACCATGCGACGTGTCCGAAACACCGCGCCCGACATGGCCTCAACGCTAGACCATATCGGACAGTTCGAGATTGAGGACTGTGGCGGTGGCACGCGCTACGCTGAACACATGGAATTGTGGAACAAAGCACGTATTAGTTTGGACAGGAAAGGGCGCGTGCATGTCACTTGCGCCGGACTCCCGCGACCGGACGGCGTATACACCATTGAAGACTTCATCGCCGATGTCATGCATGCGGGGCACGGTTTCGCGGAAACCGTACAAATGTCGCTCGGTTATGACGTGTTGGTAGATTATGAGATTTGTCACACGTTGCAACGTAATCGACCGCATGTGTGGGACAGGTACACGGGTACCGTCACCGATTATCGCGGCGCGACATATCATGTTGACGAGCCCGAAGCGATAGCGTTGTACCCGGCGGGCAGATGGCTGGGCGAATCGGACAAACAGGCCAACGGTGAAAATCTGACATACCTTAGAAACATGTATAATCGAATTGTAGAAACAACGCCGCGCGAGCTTGTTATGCGGGACGGCAAACCTATGATTGTGAGTATTGATGGCGGAATATTATTATGACAGGCTTAAAACCGTAATATTACCACGAAACGCAGACGTAAACATGATTATCGGCGCACGCGGTTTGGGCAAAACATACGGCATGAGAAAATACATGATAGAGGATTATTTGAAAAACGGATATTGTTTTGCGGAAATCGCCCGTTTTCGTGAGGAAAACAACGATGCCGCCGCAGACTACTTCGACCGTATCATAAAAGACAATATTTTCCCCGATTATGAATTTCGCACAACAAACAAAACGGCTGAAATACGACGGAAAAAAACCGGCAAAAACGAAAACTCGTGGCGGATATGCGGTTATTTCATCCCCTTGACCATGCAACAGCGAAAAAAGAAAAGCACATACGTGAACGTGCGCAACATTTGCATGGATGAATTTATCATTGATAATGATGATAGATATCACACGTATTTGAAAAACGAGTTTGAACAATTGGCGAAAATCGTGGATACCGTGACACGTGAACGCGCCGACGACACCGAGCTACGCAAACCAAGAATATTCCTGTTAGGTAATGCTTGCGACGCGTTCAACCCGTATTTTCAGCATTATGCAGTGCCCCTCAATCCCGAGTATGGTCTGCAATGGCTTGACGGCAAGACATGCCTGCTCGACTACGTGCGAGACGATGACTACGCCGAACAAAAGGCAACGAACACCGTCGCCGGGCGCATGCTGAAAAACAATGATGATATGACGGCGAAAAACAAGTTCCGGCAATTTGACACCGATTTCATCGAAAAACCGCACAAGCACGCGAAACTCACTTATGTGTTCCGGTGGCTTCGGCGGGAATATGGCGTATATGCTGATATGCGTTGTGGGTATGTTTTCCTCTCAACGAAATACGACGGCGGTACACATGTGCCATATTTTGCACTCACGCGAGATGATAACAGATTGAACTACCTCACTGCGAATATGGCGAAGGAGTTGATTAAAAATCTTACATCATATTACGCGTTAGGATATTTGAGATATGACACGGTGGAAACGCAACACGCCATGCTTGAAATGCTCAAGAATTTCGGTGTAAAATAAACACGGTGTACGTGAGGTGCCATAATGGTGTCGCTAAAACACATCGTCGATAACCACGGTTGACTCCGGCGACGGTGTGGCCGTGAGGGAAAAAGCGCGCCGATTACCGTTATGAAACATGTCACAAGTATGCTATTCTTAAGTCGTGCCGGTTCGGTATTCGTTCGCCGGTACGACTTTTTTCATATATGAAAGGAAAAAATAATGGATGACGAAACCACCGAGGAAAGGGACACCGCCGAGCGCGATGACCTCACCCCCGACGAAACGCACCGAGCGGGCGAGTTCGACGACCTCCGCGACATGCTCGCAAGCGTACTGGACAAGCTCGACGCGATGAATGAGCGCATAGACGGCATCTATGATAAGTTCGCCGACTCCGTGGCGCAGATGGTCGAAAACGGGGCGACCGTCAAGGAAACGGACGACGACGCGGCGGAGGCCATCGCGCAAGCTGCGGCGAATGATCTTGAAAACCTTGATTACACTCTGGATTAGGAGATATATAATGGCTGTAGATAACGCAACGATATTGGATAAGGTGCGTCTTAAAGGCACCGACGACTATCAGCAGCGCGTGCCCAGCGCGACACAAACCGGTGTGGCGAACACCGCTCGGTATTTGTTCGACCCGATGAATCGGCAGTATCTCAACGATTGTGTTTGGAGCATGATTAATCGCATTGGACTCACCGTGATGGCGCAGAACGCGCCCTTTGAGAATCCTTTTGCAACTTTCAAAAAAGAGAATCTCTACTGGGGCAGCACCGTACAGGAAATAGCCGTCAAGTGGATTAAGGCACATGGATACAAGGACGACGCGGAAGAACTTTTGAAGATGCATCGTCCCGAAGCCGCCGTGTGGTTCTACGAAATGAACCGCCGTGACCAGTATCCCATTTCATGGACTGACGACGAACTGCGTCAGGCGTTCGTAGACGACTTCGGGTTGAATCGTTTCATAGCTCAGATCATGGAAACGCCGCGCAACAGTGACAACTACGACGAGATGAACATCATGCTTGCACTGATCCGACATTACGAGCAGAATCTTGGTTTCTACAAGGTTCATCTCGATGCGGCACCGACCGATGAAGCGTCGGCCAAGACGTTGCTTAAGTCGTTGCGTGCGACTGCTGGACGTATGCGTTTCCCAAGCACACAGTATAATGCTCTTAATGTCAACGATATTCCGGCGTATGCCAACCCTCAACAGATGGTGCTGCTTATCGAGCCGGAATATCTCGCATCGCTTGATGTTGACGGCTTGTCGGCGGTGTTCCAGTTGGATAAGGCCGACGTGCCGTATCGTATTATTCAGGTGCCGAGCCTTGGCATTCCGGGCGCGGTGGCATTGCTTGTGTCTACTGATTGGTATCAGGTGCGCGACACTCTGTACGGCACCACGCAGTTCTATAATCCGCAGACACTTTCCAACACAATGTACCTCAATCACTGGGGCATTTATGGCGTATCGCCGTTTACGCCGTGTGCCTTGTTCACCACCGATGCGGGCACTTCCATCAAGGTTGTGACTCAGACCGTGACCGGGTTCACGCTGACCCCGGAGACGGGTGATGTCAAGGCGGGCGACGTGCTCCAGCTCACCCCGAAGCTCACTGCGACGGTGGAACCGACCGGCACCGCCATCGATGTCGCGCCGAACTCCGCCACGTATGAGGTATCCGCAACCCACGCGGCGGGCGCTAAGGGTGCTGCATCGGCGTTCGCGCTCGATGTCAACACGTTTGTCGACGATCAGGCTCGTTTGCACGTGCAGCGCGACGGGCTGACGGCAGGCGACATTATCACGGTGACGGGTACGGCGACATACGTCAACCCGACCGGCGAGACGACGACGCACACGGCGACTTGCACGTTCACCGTAAAATAGTGTGCAGCGTCGTAACATGCTAGTATCGGGGTACCGGGTAACACCGGCACCCCGATTTTATTTTGCGAAAAAAGAGGCATATATGAAATTTCCGCACTTGGATAACGCCACATCGTTTCCCGGCGCTGACGTACACGTGTACGATCAGTATGTCAACACATACGACTATAATATGTGGACACCGAAAACCAAGATAAAACTATGCCACGTAAAATGGCGTAACGACGGCCACGATGCCGTTAAGTTCCGCGACGACGCCGCTCGTGATGCGTGGTTCGACGGACTGGACGGCGAGACCGTGCATCTTGACACCAGCATGTATATCGCCCGCGCCGACACGGACGGCATCAAAATACCAGTGCCATACATGACGGCTCAACGGTATAACTATATCGTGGTCGATTTTACACCGGATATACTGCAATCACCGCTACAGCAACCGGACTGCCAGACAAGATACCACTATTACATCACGGATATCACGGCAGAGGCACCCAATACGACCACCGTCGTACTGCAACGTGACATGTGGACGGACTACATCAATACGACGGCGATAAACGGCCTGTTGCTGGCTCGGGGACATGCGCCGTTGGTCGGGATGACACCCGCAAAGCTATTGGACAACCCGCGTGAAAACAGTGTTGACATGCTCGCGCCGGATGTCAATTACGGTGGTGCGAACAATCGTATCACCAACACCAAGAGTACCGTTCTGACCGGTGGCGACAAATATATATGTCTCGCGTGCGCGTTCGGCGCGATCAGGTTGGAGGAGATGGCACGCACGCGCGGTGCCGACATAACCGCCACCGAACCTGTCTACGGAGCGAACGACGGTGTCGTGTCATCATGGACGTGGGGCACCGCCGGCATAGACGTGAGCGGGTGCCGTACGCTCGGCACGCCCTATGCGTCACAGCGCGGACGCACCCCGAACAACTGGACCGTGTTCGCGCTACGTGCAAGCGACGTAACCGGCGACTACATTAATGATCTGTTCGCCTACTACCCGCACATCGCTTCGGGCATAGGCGCGTGCTTCGTGGTGTCCGGGGACATGTGCACGCGCGGCACCAGTGCGCCCGTCATGGTCAACGGTGTCGCATGGATGACCGTCATAGACACGGAGCGCACATTAAGCGACATCACGCTGACCCCGGAGGATTTCGGCATGCCGCCCGAAGTCGCCGACGTGGCCAAACTGTACATATCGCCATATAGCGTGTTGGAGATCACGGACACGTGGGGCAAGACAACCACGATCAATATCGAGGATTGCGGGCGGCTCAGCGTGCGAACGTTGGTGTCCGTTGCGTATCCGCTCGTGCGACAGGTCGCGTATCTTGACGGGTACGGGGCGGGCGGCACCACGTCGCTTGACGTGACCAATCTGACCGGCGACGACATAATCGGGCATGTCCCAAACGGTGACGCGCTAGCGACGCTCATATCGTATGACATCCCCACATATGCGTTGCAACGTCGTAATATTGACGCATACCGCGCCGCCAACTACAACCGCACGATTGCGCAAGGCCGCAAAAACGCGATAACCGTGTACGAAAACGCCGCGCAAGCGGCCAACACCGCTCGTGATAACGCCAACACCAGCGCGGCCACGGCACGGGACAACACCGCACGCACGAACACGGCGCAGACGGCCAACACCGCACGCGGAGTCTTGCGTGATCAACGAATATCCGATGAGACCGTTGATGCGCGTAATGATATACTCGATGCTGCGACAAAGCGCCTCGACGCTGACAACACAACCGCGAACAGCAAAATAAGGACAGATCGTGACTGGGATGTAACGCTCATGAATGAGACATATGTCACGGACACGCAGACGAACGCCATTTCGTCTGTCACAAGTATGATAGGTTCGATCGGCGGCGCGGCGCTGTCCGTTGCAAGCGGCGGTGCCGCCGCCGGTCTCGCGACCGCCGTCAGCGGTGCGGCGTTGCAAGGCTACAATACAGGTGTCGCCATTACAAACAGCGAAAAACTCAATAAGGCGGCCAATGACGCTGCATATGCAAAGGCGGACAAAGCAACGTCGGCCAATACGGACCAGACGGCGCACGCCAAGACACAGGCGACGGAGACGACGATACGCACCAACACGCAAACCGTGAAAACCATGCAACTCGCAACGGCGGCGGCCACCGATATGACCGCCAACACCGTCAACGCGTCCAACGGCAACGCTGCGGCCTCATACAGCACCGCCACCGGCAACGCGGCACGCACGCGCAATCAGACCATAGCAAACGCGAAACGTACCATGCTCAACACGCGCGACAATGCGACGAACACGTATCGTGACATGTACAATCAGCCACCGGCACCCGTTGGCGCGTACACGGGTGACCCGTGGGCGGACGAAATGGCGCAACGGGCGTATGTCGTCAAGGTTCGCACGCAATCCAAAAGCGCACTAATGCAAGCTGGCATGTATATGTTGCGATACGGCATAGCAAGCAACAAACTCTATAACAGACCAAAGCTCACGGCGTGCAGACATTATACGTATTGGCGGGCTGATGATGTGTGGCTCACCAACGACATCGCCCCCAACGACGCACTGGACGCGATACGCGACCGATTCGCGGCGGGTGTTACAATCTGGAGTGACCCCACCGAAATAGGCGGCGATTATCTCGCCGCGAACATCAACTAGCGAAAAAAGGTGTTATATGGGACGTAAACGCACGCATAAGTGTCCGCCGACCCGCGCGGCACTCGGTGAAAAAGGGCTGCCGGTGTGGCAGCAGTCGCAGCAACTCAACACACAGGCGTATTATATGGCTTATTCGCAGATGCTCAATATCGCACTGTCACGTTTCAAGTGGCTTAATCTGCCCAAAACGTGCAACGCGTGGTTTCTGGAGTATAATCTGCTGTACTACGGATATGCCACTATCGCGTACCCGCATAGCAAGCCCGGTGTGTTCTTTTCCACGCAGGCCGTTGTCAATTCCGACTATAACGTGTATTATCGACCGAGGAAATGGACATCCTACGGAATAAACGGGTGGCACTTCGACGTAAACAACTCCAACGGTGTCTTTATCTATAGCAACAAGGCACGTACGCCATTGGTGCCTACGCTTGAGTTTTTCGCGCATGAGATCGAAGATCTGTACATGACGCGACGGCAAAACAGGTTTCACCAGAAAACCCCGTTCATCTTGGAGGTGCCCGCCGGCCAGCAAACGGCGGGTGTCAACGTCATCAAGCAAATCTCAGGCGGAGAGATGGCAATTATGGCAACGCCCGGCTTCACCGACACCATGAAGGCGCAAGTACTCAAGACTAACGTTGAATACATCGGCATGGAAATACAGACCGACATACAAAACACGTGGAACGCCTTTTATCAGGCGTTAGGCATAAAAAACCTACCCATGAAGATGGAACGACAGACCGCCGACGAAATCAACGACTATGGCGAACCGACTGACCTACGGGCGCTGTCCGAGCTTGAGGAACGCCGCGCCGCATGCGACATGCTCAACACGCGTTTCGCGCGATATCTGGACGCACCCATCGAGGTGGTTTGGAATCAGGACAACATAAGCCAAAACTATAATTACATGACCAACCTCGAAGCACTGAAGGACAACGACAATGGAGACATCTGACATGATACCGCCGTTTGTTCCGGGCGAAACCACACCCGATTATCACGCCGTCACCACGATAACATTGGGGGAACTGCTCGCACCCGGCGGCATTGACTGGACAACGCCGCAATGGTCATGGCGTGATGACGCATACGACGACGCGCAATACACGCGATGCTGTAAAAAAATTGAGAACCGATATTATGATCGTGAGCTAGGCGTAATGCCGCCGGGCAGATGGCGGCGGCACCTGTTGCGCCTCATCGCCGAAATAATGCCCGTACTCAAACCGCTCTACGAGCTCGCGAACGGCAACCCCGGAATATTTATGACAGATGCCGACACGTGGCACAAGACGCGCACCGTATTTTCGGATTTCCCCGCGACCCAGCTCGCGACCGGTCAGGATTACGCAAGCAATGCCACAGACATGGAGTATGAGACCGTGACCAACGGCAACTACATGGATAAGGTCAAGGCGATACGCCAAGGCGATTACGTGGATATCGACGTGCTACTATTGGAGCACCTGAACACATGTTTCAGCCCACTCTGGACCGTCAACATAAACAACTATTAGGAGGCAAAACACACATGTTCCCACTACCCTTGTACAGCATGTGGCCGTACACGCCCGTAATACCAGCATTTTACTGGGATGCAAAAAGCACAGAGGAAATCATAAAACAGCTGGCATGCGAATACGATCACATCACGGCATATTTCGACGAACTCACCGCCGCTATCAACACCATGAGCGCGGACATAAAAACGTTTGAAAACCGCGTAAACGAACGTGTCAGCGCGATGGAAAAAACATTGGCGGCATTGCTGGACAATCTTGAGCATGTTGGCGATAAAATGGTGATCTACGATCCCACACAAGGCACCTACGTGGACAGCAAGATAGCCATGCGCAACATGTATCGCGAGCTCGCGGTGTTCGGGGCACGCGTCAATCAGGTCGCCACCAAAACCGTGGACGACATGGCAAAACACCGAACCGACGAAACCGCCGCAGTCGGCAACCTCACCATATTCAACGACCCGATCCCGCGCGTGACCGACCCGCAAACCGGCAACCCCTACCCGCCCATACAGTAAAGGAGAATCAACATGACCGCCACACCATTCAACAATCTGCCACTATACGACACCGGGTCAGTCGCGGACCTACGCGACGCATACAACCGCAGTATGCAGCTCATAGACAAAAAACTGCACCAGCTAGATATACAAATACAAATACACCACACAACCGACACCCGTAAGGAGGCCTGAACATGGCAAGCACTACCGATAATTTCAATCTCGATCTATACGATACCGGCGACCCCGCCGCACTCACCGACCAATACAACAGCGCAATACGCACGATCGATACAACACTGCTGACGATCAACGGCAACGCAACCACCGCACTCAACACCGCCAAACAAGCGATAGCGGAAACACAAACCATAACCAGCAATCTCACAGCACTGGGCGTAACCGACAGCAGCACCGCAAGCGCCCTGAAAAACAAAATAGACACCACCGCAAGCGAGCTCGCCGTTACAACCGTAAAAGCGAATACCGCACTTAACCGCTTCGACGCGATCGAGTGGGATACCGATGAAAAAGCGCAAAACTGGACAAACAACGTCGACAATAATATCAACAACACCAATCAAACACTAGCCGCGCTTAACGCAAGTAACCCGACGGACGCGAAAAAACTACTGCACAACATCTATGACGCAAGCACCGGCGATATATCCACAGTCACAGGCATGACCATACAAGCGCGGTTCATCACACATAATTACGGCGTCCAATCATCCCTTAAACATGGTGACATCGTGTATTTCGGCTGCAATAACATCAGCACAACCGGCGGACAACCAAAAATCGTAATCGTTGATATGGCCAACAACGCGATAACCACCAGCAAAACAATCAATGCGGGCCACTTCAACGATATGGCATACATCGACGCAACCCCCAGCACGCCTATATGGGTCGCACCCATCACATTAGACGGGACAACCGACTATAACGGCATACTGGCATACGATAACAATTTCAACAACAGCGTTAACATACCCATACCGCTACACGGCATAGCCGGCATCACCAAAGACCCGATCACCAACAAAGTATATTGCATATGCCGCGGCACCCCCAACATCTACGAAATAAACATGACCGACTACAGCACCACTATCATAGGCACCCGCCCAATGGGTGACGACTTCATGGGACAGGGCATCAGCGCATACAATAACAAAATCTTCGGCTACACAACACGCATGTTCGCGTACCTCTACGACGTACGCACCAAGACACTGCAATGGTACAATTGTATGGCCACCGATCTACTCATGTCGAGACGCATCGGCGAATACGAGGGCGGCGAGTTCGACAACGAAGGCAATCTATGGGCATGCGCCCGTTCGATCTGCAATGACGACGCGACATCATATCTCAATTGGGGCGGCTGGATATCGTTCCCAAGTAACGCAACCCCTCACACAATAGGCGGACACACCGCAAAAATCGCACAAACCCTAGAAATAACCGCCGACTCACTTAAACCAAGATTCACAACAATAAACCAGATATGCAGTGTCTTCGAAGTCGCTACAATGATAACCAAACCAAACACGATAAAAATATCCACAACACTAAACGATGCCGAACACGGACAATTGCGGCTAACTGGATATTTAGTAATCCAAGGCGACTACACATGTTTCAAACTAATGCCAACCGGTTTCGGTGGTCTCCGAGTACCCGGCACAGGGAAAATAACCATTACCACCACTGGCACACAGATAGAATGCTCAGACCGATGTGCATCATATACGTACATGGTCACGCCATCACTCGGCCCTAATGACATAGTACAATACCGTAACGGGGGATGTGTACTACACCTAATAGCATGCGGCAACGCACGCGGCATACAAATATCCGATGCCGTAATCGAGTCGGAAACCAATAAAATATATTTCGGCCCCACTAAAGTACTCTGATAATAATATAGCCGT
>ERZ791753.1412-NODE-1412-length-15363-cov-2.641168_pt1 | contig 15363 bp, 9 predicted proteins | sample MGYA00509951_ERZ791753 | MGnify/ENA primary metagenome ERZ791753 (study PRJEB30046, sample SAMN00792026) | human gut metagenome | study: EMG produced TPA metagenomics assembly of the A metagenome-wide association study of gut microbiota in type 2... | reverse complement strand
CGGAGGCAGGGTCTACGATGGAAAGGCGTTCATGGGCCAAGATAGCGGTTTTGCCTTGGTAGATACCACTCCAGTCCGGCCCCCGGTGACGGATTCGTTTACTCATTAATAACGCTTGTTTACGCAGGGCTTGCGCTCCGTCGTGTATATTGAATATCGCTGTTATACCACACATGATCATTAAAAATTGAAAGTTGAAAATTAGTTGGTTTGTAAGAAACGGTCGATGGATCGGGCGACATTACGGCCGGAGGCCATCGCTTTTACGACTAGGCTCGCTCCGCTGACAGCGTCTCCGCAGGCAAATAGGTTGCTGTTGGCGGTATATCCGGCGTTGTCTACGGCGATGTTATCGCGGTTGTCGGTAGCCAATCGCAGTTCTTTGATCAATCCTTCTTGCTCTGGATGCAGGAAGCCCATGGCGAGGAAAACCAGATCGGCCTCGATGATCTCTTTCTTGCCGGTCAGCCTCATCTGCGGACGGCCTCCGTCTGGGGAGGGAACCCATTCGACTTCTTCTACCTCAACCCCTATCAGGTTGTTTTTCTCTCCGATAAAACGGTTAGAGGCTAGGTTCCACCGGCGGATACAACCTTCCTCATGGCTGCTGCTGGTTTTCAGTACTTGCGGATACATGGGCCAAGGTGTCGCCGGATTCTGTCCGACGGGTGGCTGGGGCATGATCTCGATCTGGGTGACACAGGCCGCCCCATGACGGTTCGCTGTCCCTACACAATCGCTACCCGTATCGCCTCCGCCAATCACTAAGACTTTCTTGCCTTTGCAATTGATCTGGCTTTTGGGCGGGATGGGGATGCCTTCTAAGATCCGGTTCTGCTGGCTTAATAACTCCAAGGCGAAATGTACGCCTCTTAAATGACGTCCCTCGATAGATAGATCCCGGGGAACCTCGGCGCCGATCGCTACGCAAACAGCGTCGAAATCTTTCACTACATCTTTCGCTAATATCTCTTTGCCGACCATCGTGTTTACACGGAAAAGAATCCCTTCTTGCTCCATGATACGGATACGGCGATCGATAATGTGCTTGCCTAGCTTGAAATTGGGGATGCCGAAGCGTAGCAAGCCGCCCGGTAACTCATCTTTCTCGAATACGGTGACTTCATATCCTTTCCGGTTCAATTGGTTCGCTACGGTCAATCCGGCGGGACCGCTACCGATCACGGCTACCTTTTTCCCGTTGCGTACCGGTTGGATAGGCTGTACGTATCCTTCCCGGAAAGCGGCTTCCACGATAGCCGCCTCGTTCTCACGGATCGTGACAGGTTCGTCGCAGCTAAGTTTCAGTACGCAGCTTTTCTCGCAGAGGGCGGGGCAGACACGTCCCGTGAACTCCGGGAAGTCGTCGGTCTGCTCCAATACGTGATATGCCTCTTTGTAACGGCCTTTGTATAACAAATCTTGCCATTCGGGTTGCTTGTTACCCAGCGGGCAGGCCCAGTGGCAGAAGGGTACGCCACAATCCATGCAGCGGGAGGCCTGCGTACGGCGGTCGCCGCTGTTCAAGGTCTGTTCTACCTCGCTGAAATCATCTATACGTTCGTGGACGGGACGATAGCCCGCCTCTTGTCTATGTATCGTTAGAAATGCTCTTGGGTTTCCCATAGTTCTCTTGTTTTTGTGTAAATATTTAGTAGTCTTTCTGCATCTCCGCGATCTTGCGTTGGAGTTTGCGCATCTGTTCCTCTTGGAGTACTTTCTTGTATTCGATCGGGACGATCTGGATGAACTCATCCACGTACTTGTTCCAGTTATCGAGCATTAATCCGGCCAGATGGCTGCCGGTATGATGATAATGCTTGCGGATCAATTCATGAAGTTCCTTCCGTGAGGTGCTATCCTCGATCAAGGAAAGCTCTACCATTTCCATGTTGCAATAATAATCGAAATCACCATTCTTGTTCCATACGTAAGCGACACCGCCACTCATTCCGGCGGCGAAGTTCCGGCCTGTATTGCCTAAGACGACAACCCGGCCTCCGGTCATGTACTCGCAACAGTGGTCGCCTACACCTTCCACGACAGCGATCGCCCCGGAGTTTCGCACGCAGAAACGCTCTCCGACCCGGCCGTTGATATAAACCTCACCACTGGTAGCTCCATATAATAAGGTATTACCGGCTATCGTATTGTCTTCCGCTATAAAGGTGGAGCGTACCGGAGGCATTAAACTGATGTGTCCGCCACTCAATCCTTTTCCGAGATAGTCGTTCGCCTCGCCTTCCAACCGGAAATGTACGCCGTGAGCCAGAAAGGCTCCGAAGCTCTGGCCCGCCGCCCCCTTGAACTTGATATGCAGGGTGTTCTCCGGTAACCCGATGTTCCCGTACCGCTTGGCGATCTCGCCGGAAAGCATGGCTCCTACGGAACGATCGGTGTTGGCTATCGCATAATCCAACGATACTTCCTGTCCGGATTCGATGGCGGCCTTTGCGTGACGGATGATATCCACATCTTTCACGTTGTCGATCGCATGGAGTTGACGGGTGACATGATGGATGGCCTGCGTGGCGGCTTGTTCCGGTAGATGGATCAAGCGGCTGAGATCCAATAGATCATGTTTCTCGATATGATCGGAAGGTTTACGCATGAGTAAGTCCGTACGGCCAATGATATCGTCTAGTTTCGTATAGCCTAGCTCTGCCAGATATTCCCGAACTTCACGGGCGAGGAAGGTGAAGAAATTCACCAAATATTCGTGTCGGCCATGAAAGCGTTTACGTAATTCCTCATCTTGGGTAGCGACACCTACCGGACACGTGTTCATATGGCATTTACGCATCATCACACAGCCTAAGACGATCAAGGCGGAGGTGGCGAATCCAAACTCCTCGGCACCCAGCATCGCCATCAATACGATATCCCGTCCGGTTTTCAATTGTCCGTCTGTTTGCAAGCGGACTTGTCCCCGGAGGCCGTTCATCACGAGCGTCTGTTGAGTCTCGGATAGTCCTAGCTCGGGTGGGATTCCGGCGTAACGGATAGAGCTTATCGGGGAAGCCCCCGTTCCTCCTTCTGCCCCGGAGATCACGATCCGGTCCGCTTTTGCCTTGGCTACGCCGGCGGCGATGGTTCCCACGCCACTCTCGGATACGAGTTTCACACTGATCTCGGCTTGAGGGTTCACGTTCTTCAGATCGAAGATCAATTGCGCCAAGTCCTCGATCGAGTAAATATCGTGGTGAGGTGGGGGAGAGATCAGAGAGATACCCGGGATCGAGTGACGGGTTCTCGCTATGATATCGTTCACCTTATAGCCGGGAAGCTGTCCTCCTTCGCCCGGTTTCGCTCCTTGGGCGACCTTGATCTGGATCTCGTCGGCGTTTACCAGATATTCCGTGGTCACGCCGAAGCGTCCGGAGGCTACTTGCTTGATGGCGGAGCGGAGCGATAACCCGTCCTCACGGGGGATGAAACGGGCCGAGTCCTCACCACCCTCGCCCGTGTTACTGCGTCCGTGTATCTTGTTCATGGCTATAGCTATCGTCTCGTGCGCTTCCCGGCTGATAGAACCGAAGCTCATCGCTCCCGTGACAAAGCGACGCATGATCGCTTCTTCCGGCTCTACCTGCTCCAAGGGGATCGGGGTGCGTTGTTTGAAGGTCAGGAAGTCACGCAAGAATATGGGGCTTTCCTTCTCATCAACCACATGGGAATATTCCTTGAATTTCTTGTAGCTCCCCAAGCGGGTAGCCAGTTGAAGCATGGAAATGGTATCCGGGTTCCAAGCGTGTTTCTCGCCATCCTTGCGGAAGGAATAAATGCCTTTATGTTCCAATAAAGAATCCGTGGGGTGGGAGAATGCGTCATTGTGCATGGCGATCGCATCTGCCGCTATCTCTTCCAAGCGGATACCACCGATGTTGCTGGTGGTTCCCCCGAAGTAAGTATCTGCCAGATCCCGGCTTAGGCCGATCGCCTCGAAAAGCTTCGCTCCTCGGTAACTGCGGATCGTGCTGATCCCCATCTTGCTCATAACCTTGAATAAACCCTTGCAAATGGCTTTTACGTAATTCTTCTCGGCAGTCTCGTAATTCAATTGTATCTCTTGCCTGTCTACTAGATCATCCAAGATAGCGAAAGCCATATAGGGGTTGATGGCACTGGCTCCGTAGCCTAGTAAGAGGGCGGCGTGCATTACCTCACGCATCTCGCCGGTTTCCACTACCAGCGCTGTTTGCACCCTTTTCTGCACGGAGATCAGATGGTGATGCACGGCGCTTACCGCTAACAGGGAGGGGATCACCGCTTTTTTCTCATCTACGTTCCTGTCGCTTAAAATGATGTAGTTAACGCCGTCGGTGACGGATTGCTCCGCTTGTTTACATAATTCGTCCAAGGCGGCTTTCAGTCCTGCGCATCCTTTCTCTGCGTCAAACAAAGTGGGGAGCTTAACACTTTTAAAGCCCTTATACCGGATGTTACACAGGAGATCCAGTTGTGTATTGGTCAAGATCGGATGGTTCAGCCGAACCATTTTACAGTGGCTCTCGGTTGGAACTAAGATATTGCTTCCCACGGCCCCGATATACTCGGTCAGGCTCATGACGAGTTCCTCGCGGATCGGGTCGATCGGCGGGTTGGTTACTTGGGCGAATTGTTGGCGGAAATAATTATAGAGGATTTGCGGACGGGCGGATAATACGGCCAGTGGCGTATCGTTGCCCATGGAGCCGACCGGTTCCGCCCCTCCCGTGCACATCGGTACGATGATACGTTCGATATCCTCACGGCTGTATCCGAACGTACGCAGTAGCTTGTCGTATTTCTCTACCTTATGAGGAATCTTACGGCCGGATTTCAACTCGTCCAATTCCACCCGGTTTTTCTCCAGCCAAGTACGGTAGGGCTGGGCGTTCGCCAGTTGTTCCTTCAGCTCGCTATCGTAATAAATCTCGCCTTTCTCAGTATCGATGAGTAAGATCTTTCCGGGTTGCAGACGGCCTTTTTCCTTGATCTCGTTAGGCTCGAAATCCATGACGCCGACTTCGGAGGCCACGACCATCATGTCATGTTTCGTGATCAGGTAACGGGCGGGGCGGAGACCGTTACGGTCTAGCATGCCTCCGGCGTAGCGTCCGTCGCTAAAGAGCAGGGCGGCAGGCCCGTCCCACGGTTCCATCAAGATGGAGTGATATTCGTAGAAAGCCTTTAGATCTTCGGAGATCGGGTTCTTCTCGTTGAAACTCTCCGGTACCAGCATCGCCATGGCATGCGGCAGGCTCATTCCGGAGGCCACGAAGAATTCCAATACGTTATCCAGTGAGGCACTGTCACTCATGCCCGGCTGGATGATCGGGCGTATATCGTTGATATCCGGGATTCTGGGGGAGGAGAGTACGCTCTCCCGGGCCTCCATCCATCCCCGGTTGCCTCGTATCGTGTTGATTTCCCCGTTATGTGCCAGTAGGCGGAAAGGTTGCGCCAGACTCCAAGTGGGGAAGGTGTTGGTGCTGAAACGTGAGTGTACCAAGGCCAGTCCGCTAGTGAAATAAGGTTGCGTCAGGTCCGGAAAGTAATGGCGTAGCTGCATGGATTCCAGCATGCCTTTGTAAACGATGTTTTTGGTGGAAAGAGACGCTATATAGAAATCATCCTTGGCCGGAAGGTCGGTGGCCGATACCCTTTTCTCGACCCGCTTACGTATGAGGTATAGCTTTAGTTCCAGCTCTTGCTGATCGTTGCAGCCGATGATGAATATCTGCTTGATATCTGGTTCGGTCGCTTGTGCGTCCTTTCCCAAGATTTCCGTATGAACGGGAACTTTGCGTAAGTGCATCAAGGTTAATCCCTCTTTCTCGATCTCCTCGATGAGGATACTGAGGATGCTTGCTTGCTGTTCCTCGTCTTTGGGGAGGAAGATTAGTCCGGTGCCATATTTGCCTTTCTCTGGAACCGGAATTCCTTGCAGGAGGATGAACTCATGAGGGATCTGTAATAAGATTCCCGCTCCGTCACCCGTTTTGTTATCGGCTCCCTCAGCGCCTCGATGCCTCATGTTCTCTAGTACCTTAAGGGCTGATTCGATGATGTCGTGCGATTTCTCGCCGTGGATATTTACTAACATTCCTACTCCACAAGCGTCATGTTCATAAGACGGGTCGTATAATCCTTGTCTGCTATTAAAATGATTTCTGTTTGTTTTCATTTGTTGACCTTATGTTTGTGTATAAATGATTATTGTGTCAATTTGTTTTGCAAATATAGGTGTTAATGACATAATGTGATTACTTGTAGGAACGAAAGAACGGGGAAAAGATAAGAATATCTTATCTAAAGTTTCTGTTTGTAAGTATTTACTGGGTTTATTCTTTTTATTTGAAAGATATTTGGTTGGTTAGTTTACTAAATGAAAGACAAACTAAAAAAGAAGCACCGTCACGTTTTGCGACAGTGCTTCTTTTTCTCCGGAAGCGCTGTCATGGATTGCGACGGTGCTTCTTTTTTTCCGGAAGCGCTGTCACGGATTGCGACAGTGCTTCTTTTTTTCCGGAAGCGCTGTCACGGATTGTGATGTCGCTTCCTATCTGTTTTATCTATCGGGATATTCTCGGATGAAATAGCGGGATAGGAATTTCCAATTATCTTGTATGATCGCCTTGCCACGTTCCGGGCTGGTAAGGCTTTTCGTTTGTGCGTCGGCCAACATGCCTCGGTCTACCAGCTCTTTCAGGAAGTAAACGCCGCAATGTTTCACGATGAAGAAAGAGAGCGCTTGTTTGGCGGCACGGTTGGCGTCGTAGAAGGGATTGTTCTCATCCTTGATCAGCTCCACGTCTCGGGTAATGACTTGGGCGCCTTCCTCGGGCGTGGCGTAGATCGCCAGCTTCTTGCCTTGCCAGTCCTCGGGAAGATGGAAGTTCTCGGCGGGGATAAGGCCGGAAGTCTCCGTGATAAATGTTTGTGCATCTTCGGTCTTGTCGAAATAGAGAAGCAGTTTGTCACCTGCGGCTTTGCGGAAAGTCTCGTATTGTTGGCGGTTTTCCTCCAGCATATCGTCGGGCAGGGTAGCTACAGACTCGTCGGCGGTGTTCTGAAATACCGCATGGTCGGGATGCTCGGCGGGCAATATCTTTGCCAGCCATTGCGGGGAGGTCAGACCTAGCAAGGAGGTCTTGCTGGTGTAGGCCATCATGCCGTGGCTGTTGACGAGCAGGTTGTTAAGCTGCTCTTGGTTGAGGTCGGGCTGCTCCTTCCAGCGGTCGTGGGCGAAGTCGCTCAGTTCCCGGGCCGACTCAGGCAGGATATAGGATTCGTAATGGAACCATTGCAATAGACGGTCGTAATCCTCTTGCCGCTCGTAGCGGGTATCAAGGGCGAAAAGCTTGGCCATGCGGGTATTCTCCGGCGCCGTGGTCCACTCTTTGCAGAACAGGTCGTAGATAAGCATGCCGGTGGATTCGTTGGCAGGGTTGTCCGGACTGACGAAAGTGCCTTTACGATAGCCGTGATACTGCTGGGTATAATGCCAAAGGAGGAAGCGCACGTCCTCAAGGTTCACCTCATCGTCGTAATAATGATCGTCCGGAGTGTAGAAGGGAAGGTATTTGCCGTATAGCTCCTTATGGGTAAGGATGAAGGCACGCCAAAGCCCTATGCCGGAGATCACGTCCTCGAAGTAGGCGGCCATGCGGATACAGATCTGCTTTGTTTCCTCGCCCTCGAAGGAGTTTACCAACTCGGTCTTCTCCATGATATCGTAGATACGGTTCGCTATTCCGGTATAATAGGAATCCACGGGAGTGCTTTGTTTATAGGGATGCAACTGCAACCAGTCTTTCGGAAAAATTTTAATGTTCTTCATGTTATTAAATGTCTTTATGCATTCAGGAGTGCAAATGTAGTAAAAATACGTTAGCTATGTCAAACGATAAGGAAAAGTTGCGGTCTTAAAAATGTAACATTTGTTGTCTTTATTGTTATCGGATCTAAACATCTTTGAAATACCGCCCCCGTACTTTCGCGTCGAAATCAAAGATGAAATAATAAGTAGTAAGATAATGGGAAAGAGTTTAAGGGGCAAAAGATTGAAAAGGTTAGGGCTTTTCTGGATGGGAGTTTTCCTGTCATTCTCTCTATGGGCACAAACAGGGGTTATCTGCGGGACGGTTACGGACGCTAAGATGAAAGAACCGTTGATCGGCGCCTCGGTCGTGATCGAGGGGACTACGGTTGGCGCTATCACGGATATAGACGGTAATTTCCGTATCGAGAACGTGAGACCAGGTACTTATACGGTAGCCGCCTCTTACGTGTCGTACCAAACGCAAACGGTAAAGGATGTTCCGGTAGTCGCACGCCAAGAGGCGGTGTTGAATATCGAGCTTTCCGATGCTAACCTCCAATTACAGAATGTGGTCGTAGTGGCCCAACGGAAATTGGGAACCGAGATGGCCGTATTAAATACCGTACGCAAGAGCCTTCCGGTCGTGAATGGTATCTCCGCCCAGCAAATCAGTAAAACACAGGATAGCGATGCCGCCGAGGTACTACGCCGTATCCCGGGAATCACCATCGTGGACGATCGTTTTATCGTAGTTCGAGGGCTTGCGCAACGTTATAATAATGTATGGCTGAACAACGCCACGACCCCTTCCAGCGAGACGGACAGCCGTGCCTTCTCGTTCGATGTGCTGCCCTCTTCCTTGATCGATAATATGATGATCTATAAAAGCCCCTCGGCGGAATTGCCGGCGGATTTCTCCGGAGGTTTCGTGCGGGTGCTGACCAAGAATATTCCCGAGGGTAATACGCTCAACGTCTCCTATCAAGTCGGGTTTAATACAAACTCCGCTTTCCGAGATTTCCAACTGACGAAAGGTTCCGCCTTGGATTATCTGGGCTTTGGCGCTGGCTCCCGAATGTTACCCTCGAACGCCCCATCTCATTTGAACGACATATCGGCAGCGGATGCGGCGGCGTTTACGAAGCGGGTGAATACGGGATGGAACGTGTGTCATTTCACGGTGATGCCGGAACAGAAACTGACGTTCACGATGAATCGTACCTTTGATATCGGTGACATGAAGATCGGTAATATCACCAGTGTGAACTATAGCACAGGCTATGATTATTACGAGATGAAAAACAACAACTACCTCTCGTACGACATGGCCAAGGATCAATCCTCATACCGTTACCGCTACGATGATGTACAATATAAGAATACGACAAAATTAGGAGCCTTGTTCAACTGGTCGTTGATGAAGGGAACGAGCAAATATGAGTTCAGGAATTTCTTCAACCAGCGTGGAACCTCTTCCTTATCGCAACGAGAGGGAACGGATTTCTACTCCGACCAAAATATCCGGAAATGGGAATCCCTTTATACCGGACGCACTACCTATTCCGGCCAGCTAAGCGGGGAGCATAAATTGAGAGAAGATATGAATAAACTGGATTGGACGTTAGGTTATGCTTTCGCCGCTTACAAGGAACCGGATCGCAAGGTGGTAAAATCTTTGGAGAGTACGACGGATGGTGACTCTCGTTATTACGTGTCCGACCCGACTCGTTATTATCAAGACTTGAAAGATAACAGCGCTTCCGCCGCCTTGAATTACGAGCATAAGTTCGCCGTCTCGGAGATGTTTACCCCTGTCTTGAACACGGGGGTATATGGAGAGTTTAAGAAACGTAACTTTGATGCCCGTCGTTTTGTCTATAATATGCTGGGAAGTGGTTATGACCGTTTTGCCGAATGGGACTACAGCTCGGTCTTCTCGGACGCAAATATATCGACCGATCGTATCTATATGAAAGAGAGTACGAACAAGAGCGACTCTTATACTTCCGATAATCTGCTGGGTGCCGCTTACGTAGCCGCTAAACTGAACTGGGGAGAGAGGCTGAATGCGAACGTAGGTGTACGTATGGAGTACTATCAATTGAAATTAGATGGTTATGAGTCGGACGGTATAAAACCGGTGCATCTGGATCAGAACGCTACGGATTTCTTTCCTTCCGTCAACATCGCTTATAATTTGAATGAGAAGCACCAAGTACGCTTGGCTTATGGACGTTCCGTGAATAGGGCGGAGTTCCGGGAGATCGTACCTTACGTATATTATGATTTCGCCTTAGATGCGAATATCACGGGTAACGTAAACTTGAAGAACGCTTATGCGAATAATATGGATCTGCGTTATGAATTTTACCCGGCTCCGGGTGAGACGGTGACGATCGGCGGTTTCTACAAACGGTTCGATAATCCGATCGAGCAAACCTATATGGAAGCGGGTTCCGGATTGCAGTACACATACCACAACGCCGATCATGCGAATGCTTTCGGCGTGGAGCTGGATATCAAGAAGAATCTGGACTTTATCGGTCTGAAAGGCTTGAGCTTCGTATTCAACGGGGCTTATATCCATAGTAGGGTGTATTTCGCCGAGGGCTCTTTCGAGCGGGATCGTGCGATGCAGGGGCAATCCCCTTACTTGATCAATACGGGCTTATTCTATCAGAATGACAACGCAGGAATCTCAGCCTCCGCCTTGTATAACCGGATTGGCAAGCGTATTGAGACGGTAGGCGTACCGAAGCAGAACCCGAACGATGATATTCCCGATATCTATGAGATACCCCGTAACTCCTTGGACTTGAGTTTCTCGAAGAAGATCGGTAAATACGTGGAGGTCAAGGGAGGCGTAAAAGATCTATTGAACTCAAAAGTAGAATATAAACAATTCCTAGAGTTAACAGAGGCTTCCGGAGAGAAACGGGAGGTTGAGCAATTAATCCGTAGCTATCGTCCGGGTGTGACCGTGAATCTAGGTGTAGCCGTGAAGTTTTAATTTGAATTCACTCATATAAACTAAATTCGTTTACTTATGAACAAGTTATTATTAAAAGGTGTGGCCGCCGCTTTCTGTATGGCCACGATGTTTGGAACAACCGCTTGTGGCGACGATGATGATCTCGTAAATGTAGAGCCGCCTGTAGAGGAAACTCAAGATGTTATATTGGAAGGTGAGATTACCTCGGATATGACCTTGAAGGCTGCTGATAACAACCTGTTGAGAGGTTTCGTATATGTGACGGATGGCGTGACCTTGACGATCGAGCCGGGAACGGTAATCAAGGGGGAGAAATCGTCTAAAGGCTCCTTGATCGTCGAGCGTGGCGGAAAGCTCATCGCCGAGGGTACGGCGGAGAAACCGATCGTGTTCACTTCCGACCAACCGAAAGCTTCTCGTACCTATGGTGATTGGGGTGGCTTGATTCTTTGTGGCAAGTCTATCGTGAATAATACGGCTGGCGAGGCTCAGATAGAGGGCGGTCCTCGTTCTTACTACGGTGGAAAGGATCCGGAAGATAACTCCGGTATCGTGAAATATGTCCGTATCGAGTTCGCCGGTTATCCATTGGAGCCAAATAAGGAGATCAATGGTTTGACTTGCGGTGGTGTTGGCCGTGGCACTACGATCGAATACGTGCAGGTCTCTTTCTGTGGCGACGACTCATTCGAGTGGTTTGGCGGTACGGTAAACGCAAAACACCTGATTGCTTACAAAGGTTGGGATGATGAGTTTGATACGGACTATGGATTCCAAGGTAAATTGCAGTTCTTGTTAGGCGTTCGCGACCCGAAGCACGCTGATACGTCCAAGTCCAATGGCTTCGAGTCTGATAACGACGCTGATGGTTCCAATAATACTCCACTTACCACTCCGGTCTTTTCTAACGTGACCTTGATCGGTCCGTTCTATGGTGAATCAGCTGGTAAAACGGAAAATGATATCTTTTATGTTACGGAAGACGCGGCTAATGGCGCTAAGGGTGGATCATTCCAAGCCGCTATGCACATCCGCCGTAACTCTTCCTTGAATGTGTATAACTCGATTTTCGTGGGTTGGCCATACGGTTTGTATCTGCAAAACGCAAATGTGGGTGCGGTTGTTAAGAATGTGATCTTCGCCGGTATGTGGGAGAATTTCAAGGATGAAACTAGCCAAAATTACTTTCAGACAGCAGACTTGAGCAACCTTACTTACGCTTCCAGCAATGATATCATCGCTAAAGATGGTGACTATACATCGATCGTAGCGGATAAGATTGACGGAGCGGATTTCTCTGATACGGCTTTGAACGACGCTTTCTTCGAGAAGGTATCTTATAAGGGAGCTTTTGATGGCAAGAATGACTGGGCCGCTAACTGGACCAACTTCGATCCGAATAACACTGAATATTAATTTAGCTTGACTTTGAATAGGCTGTGAATTTGTTTGGGGCACTGAGGTATCCGGAAAGATCCCTCGGTGTCTTTTCGCATATAATTTAGATAAGAATGTATCATGAATAAAAAGCTATTGTTATTTTCTGCTTTTATGGCGAGGGCCTCATGGACCGTACAAGCGCAAGACTTGGTTTTAAGCGAAGGACAGTATTATACCGATGCCACGCAAACCACTCCATATACGGGTCGTTATACGGAATTTTATGACGATGGTATGCTTAAGATGGAGTTATATTTGAAAGATGGCCGTCCGGAGGGAACTTACGTGATTTATTATCCGAGTGGCAAGATCGCCGAGGTGCGTTCCTATTATCATGGGATCTTTCACGGAGAATGGCGTACATATAATGAGAACGGCCAGCTGATCGGCCTGGCTTCTTATAAGGAAGGGCAAAAGGACGGCCCTTGGCGTATCTGGAGTGATAAGGGAAATTTGTTGTATGAGATGTTCTATACGGCAGGGAAGAAATCTGGTGTCTGGCGTAGCTGGGATGAGGAGGGGAATCTGCTTTCCGAGGAGAATCAATAGGGATAATTGCCGTTTACATACCGTTGTAACGCCATTTACCTCTAATGGTAAATGTTTTTTCCTCTAGAGGTAAATGTCGTTACATCAGTATGTAAACAGTTTTACCTCTAGGTGAAAATACTTTTACTTCTTGATGAAAATATTGGTAAATGTAATTAAATGGAAATCAGCATGCTTACTACTCTTCCTCTTCTCCAAAGTCGAACTCGAAATCGAATCCGTCATCCATGAATTCCGGCTCAGTGAATTGCTCCAGTTCACGACGGTCTTTCTTGGTAGGACGTCCGAGACCTTTCGCACGGTTCACGAAACCGGAGATACGGTTCATCTCCAGAATCTCATACTGATCCGGGGTTGTCACGTTCTCCAAGTAATTCGGGACGAGCTTCGCGCCCACACGATTCTCGATCAATCCGATTACCTTAAAAGAGAAGGTGATCGGCGGTTTACGCACTTGGATCACATCGCCAACCTTGATCATGCGGGAAGGTTTGATCGTTACTCCACCTATCATGATACGCCCTTTCTTGCAAGCTTCCGCGGCTATCGTGCGGGTCTTAAAGATACGGGTCGCCCACATCCATTTATCGATACGTACCTCGTTCATATCTGTATTCTCAGTCTCTTTTTATTTATTATTAAATTGATTCATCGTAATCTGGATGCCGGCGAGGCAGAAGCTCTTGATGATCTCTGTCGCACGATCCAATATCTCTGGCATCAATTGCAATTCCTCCGGGGGAAATTTCCCTAGCACGTAATCGATCTGTCCGCCCCGTGGGAAATCGCTGCCTATGCCGAAACGAAGGCGGGAATATTCCTGCGTATTCAATAACTGGGCGATATTCTTCAACCCGTTATGCCCGGCGTCGCTACCCTTTGGTTTCAGACGTAAGGTTCCGAATGGCAATGCCAGATCATCTACGACGATCAATAGATTTTCCACGGGAATGTTCTCTTTTTGCAACCAGTACCGAACGGCGTTGCCGCTGAGGTTCATAAAGGTATTCGGCTTTAGCACGATCAAGTCACAGTTTTTCACCCGTATGCGTGCGATTGCCCCGTATCGCTCCTCAGTGAAATTGCCTCCTACGCTCTCTACCAGATGGTTGACAACCCGGAAACCTATATTATGGCGGGTTCCCCAATATTCGGAACCGATATTACCAAGTCCTGTTATCAAATATTTCATTATCCTCGAATCTATAAAAGAAAGGGGAAGAACATTCTATGAATATCCTCCCCTTCATGTATTGTAATAATGTTTTTACCTCAGATTATCCTTTAGCCTGAGCACCACGAGCGGCACGAGTCAATTGAACGGCGCAAACAACAGCGTTTTTAGCGTTCATCAATTCAAGACCTTCGAAGTGCAAAGCACCTACCTGCATAGTCTTACCTAATCCAAGGTGATCCACATTAATCGTCAACTTTTCAGGGATTTGATCGTATATAGCTTTCACTTTCAGTTTTCTCATTTGAAGAGACAACTTACCACCGGCTTTAACACCTTCTGCGTGACCTTCCAAAACAACCGGAACTTCCATTACTACGGCTTTGTCCTTAGATACTTCCAAGAAGTCCATGTGAAGGATTTCGTCAGTTACAGGTTGAAACTGCATGTCCTTAACGATTGCCATCGTCTTGTTACCGTCAATGCTTAACTCAACAACGAAAATCTCCGGAGTGTAAACCAACTTACGAACGGCTTCTTTTGTAACCGTGAAGTGAGTTACTTTTTCGCCACCGTATAATACAGCGGGAATTTCATTGTTCTTACGCATTGCTTTCAAGGCTCTTTTCTGATCGGCGGAACGAGCGACGATCTCTCTTCCTTTTCCTTCTAACTCAAATGTCTTCATTTTCTTTAATTTTTGTGTTACTCAAAATTAGTTATTTTGCTTCCTAATTTCCCATCACACGGTACGGGGCTAAAAAGCGGTGCAAAGATACGATTTTTGTTTGATGTGACAAATATTTCGCATGTTATTTGTCGGATTATCGATCTAGCTTCACTAATTTCGTGGTTCGCATGATCCAACGGACAAGGCCGTGGGGGAGGAGCATTACGAGGGGTGTGCATATTTTGTTGAAGAGACCCGGTAATAGGGAAGCCCGGTGGTGAAACAAGGCATTAATCCCTTTTTTAGCCAGTTTTTCCGGACGCATCATGATACCTAGGCGGATCGCTAAGGTCTTTAAGTTGTCGCTTAGGTTATATAAATTCGTGGCGACGGCGCCGGGACAAAGTACGGTTACGCTTACTCCATAATCCAGTAACTCTGAACGCAAGCCTCGGGAGAAGCTTTTCAAGTATCGCTTGGTGGAAGCGTACAGCGTAATTCCCGGATAAGGTAGCCAACAAGATAGGGATGACATATTGAGGATATATCCATGACGCCGTTTCTTCATCTCTTGCCCGAAATAATAACAAAGCTGGGTAGGAGTGGTCACGTGGAGGTAGAGCATTTTCTCGACGATGTTGGCCTTAGCTTGTAAGGTCTCGCAGAAAAAAAACATACCGGCGTTATTGACCAATACCTCTATTGGGATGTTTTTCTCTTGGCAAGTATCA